>Ga0131853_10005981_pt1 | contig 21960 bp, 10 predicted proteins | sample TergutLab28metaG_FD_92764 | JGI IMG/M metagenome (GOLD analysis project Ga0131853, IMG submission 92764) | Labiotermes labralis P1 segment gut microbial communities from Petit-Saut dam, French Guiana - Lab288 P1 (version 2) (version 2) | ecosystem: Host-associated > Arthropoda: Insects >... | reverse complement strand
TGCACAAAATTTGTTTCACAATAAGTTTTATTTCATGCCTCTACATGTTTCGAGCACATGTGCTCATCATCAGGAGGTCAAAATTGCATAACACAGCCTCTGGTATCATCACACCTATAGGTGGCCGTCTCGTGCGCAGGTTGAGAGAGAGAGAGAGAGAAGGCCACCTATAGGTGTGATGATACCAGAGGCTGTGTAATGCAATTTTGACCTCCTGATGATGAGCACATGTGCTCGAAACATATAGAGGCATGAAATAAAACTTATTGTGAAACAAATTTTGTGAATAAAGTTGGTTAATTACTGAGATAAATGTGCGTTCCGTGTGCTGGAAAAAAGTATCGTCACATAAACGTCTTCATGAAACGTTACGTGCGACATTTTTGTTTGTTGAATTTGTAAACTGGAATACGAAGGGTTGCATACAAAGACTTTTTTTGTGAACCTTGAAAGACAGAGAGATATTCCAGTAAAATACCTAGCCAATACTTTGTAACTCAAACTATAATGTAAACGCCAGGCATGTTGTGTTCTTAAAATGTAAATCAGTCTCATTACTAGCCCGAAGTGCCCAGAGGGTTCCAGGAAGTTAAGGTTCCCACATTATGTGACAAAGGCACAGGATGGTGGTAAGGTCAGCCTTAGGCACCGGCCGCTTTTACCCCCAGAAAATACTCCTGGTATTCATTTCTGTTAGAGACTCAGTCGACCCCAGGGCCATAGTGCGATCGGAAGGATAATGTCAATAAAAAATTCCAATGAAACCGTCTGGAATCGAACCAGCGACCTTCCGATTTGTAGCATAGCACCTTAATCGCTGTGCTACCGCGGTCCCCATGCTGTGTTCTTAAGAAAAAAAACGCGTTTAAATAATTATCCAACAAGTTGCAACAATATACAGTTTATTTTTCACTGCAAAATGCTCTACATGTTTCGGGTGGTATGAGCTCATATCACTGCATCTACAGTAACGGCAACAATAATGCCATATACTCTACAGGCAGTGATATGAGGCCCTGATAATGGGTGGAGATACCACCCGAAACATGTAGAGCTGTTTGCAGTTACAAATAAACTGTATATTGTTTCATCGTTTTGGATAATTATTGACATATATTCTGCGATGTACGGAACATTGAACATAAAAAATACACATTTTATTATTCGATATAAAACGGCGTGTCTGTTTGCTGTGCAAAAGTATAGGTCGCAATATTTTTACTGCCCCTAAGATAAATGTCGGGTCTTGGCAGGCTACAAGAAACATAAAACTTCGCTCACCGTCTTCGACATAAGCAGATTCGATGTTTGCTATAAATAAATTCTATAGGTTCTGTATATGTTTCTTTTTAAAGCTAACTAAACAAGAAGGGTCCTGTCGCAAGCATTATACATTGCATTCGTCTCTTCATCTAAAACATCTAACGAAGTGAAGAAAATGCATGTCATTTGAATCCTAAAGGAAACTGTTATGTATTATTTTTTTATAGAATTTAAAAAATTTTAGATCTTTAAGAAGAGATCAGATTCGCAATTCATTCTCGTAGTAAACCTCAGAGAGTCCTTGAGGCTAAAAGCCATAATTTAAAGCAATTTATTTAAAAGTGAGCCCACAAAAGGCAATTACTTTCTCTTCTGTACTTTAATTAAACATGCCTGAATTTGATTTCCGACTATCCGGTGTAATCAGACGCCACAGTTGCTGTAGCTACAATAGACCTATATTTTTATTGGGTAGATTTACGTACCACAAAACAGGAAAGTCTAAATCCATACTCGAAGCAAATACATCGACGACGGGTACAGAACTTATGGGAAAGTACAATTACTTCAATAATCGCCCGTTCGTAATTTTTTCAGCGTCTTCTCTTTTTTCCTGCTCCCACAGATATCGAATATGCCTTAGGGCATATTTTGCACGTCGAATAAACTAAATATAGGCATATACCATTAAAACAACGTAATGTATTTAATGATATTTCAATACATGGGATAAGCAACTACGCAATTAGTTATACATAATTAATCTTGGGGGAAAGGAAGTGGACACTGTATAGTGTTAGCACAATACTCTTAAAATCTTAAAATCACATTTTAAGTTTCACATTAAAATGACTTAAATTCCTCCTACATGTTTCGATCCCCATACGGGATCATCCTCAGGGAGTATGCACTATGTCGTGAGTGAAGTTACTAAAACAAGTTATTTTTATAGGTTATCTGGTAGCATGCGTATTCAGTCTGGCTTATGCTTATCACCCACTATGGATGCCTTAGTGGGTGATAAGCATAATCCAGACTCCATAGGCATTACCTGAATACGCATGCTACCAGATAACCTATAAAAATAACTTGTTTTAGTAACTTCACTCACGACATAGTGCATACTCCCTGAGGATGATCCCGTATGGGGATCGAAACATGTGGGAGGAATTTAAGTCTATTTTAATGTGAAACTTAAAATGTGATTTTAAGATTTTAAGAGTATTGTGCAAATTGTTGGTTTTAAATAAGAATTGGTATTGTATTGCACGGCAATAAAATGAAAATTAAACTGTATAGCGTGTTTTGTCCGTTGGAACACATTTCGTAAAGAATATTTTAGTAACACCTGTACGTGACCGCTCAGTGCACAGGTGTACAAGAGATTGCCACCTCTAGGTGTGATGATACCAGAGATTGTGTAATGCAATTTTGACCTCCTGATGATGAGCACATGGTGCTCGAAACATGTAGAGGCATGAAATAAACTTATTTTAAAACAAAAATTTTGTGCATCAAGTTGGTTAATTACTAAGATATATATCCTATCTGGAAGTTTCCGTTACAGTTTACCTGTTGTTACGAAGAACTGTCAACATTTACAGTGACGTGACTGTACAATATGTCCCAAACGCCTAGTGAAGTATGTCTTAAATTGAAATAACTTAAGACAGAGATGTTGGGTTTATTTACTCCTATTCAGCAACCAGCAACTAAGTGGTTAGTTTGAAAGTTTAGAGTGTAGTAGCTTTACAGATCCCTACTCCCAAATGCTATACAAAATCATTATTGTGTTTATTTTTAGTTATGTACTCCATCTAAAAAAGGCATAATTCCATCGTATGCTCACGTAAGTCCCCAGGCCAATTACTTTTTATCCGTCGCATTTAATTATCAAATAAATTAATATTGCAGCCGTATTAAGGGCCGTTGCCCTTAATGCGATGGGAAGATCTAGAAAACAGACAATCTGAGTTAAAGTAAGGAATAATGCAGTACTAAATTCTCTGATCTGACGGTAATACGTCATCGCTCTTCCGCTTAGACAAACAAACTCAGACGTCTGACCTTTAAAAAACAAATTAAATACATAATCAGAAATGAACGAATGGTAAAATTACAGAGAGTACGATGTTTAAATGGATAAATTGATTCATAAAAGTAAACTGTAGCCGGAATGTGGTGTTTAGGGATGGTTGTTTAGAATCCCAACCAGAAAGATAGGTAGGCCAGTTATGTAATAACCGATGGTTACGTTTACATGTCGGTATTGCAGCTGAACAAGGAGTATCAAAATATGGTACTACTTCTGCTTTGGATGTAACAGGATAAGCAATCCTTTACAACCGGTAATAAAAATAAATTACTCGTAATGATTAAAATTAATCGCAACGGGAAAAAATAATGCCTAATTTAGCAACGGTAATCGTCAGTGATAAATTATCTTATCAACTGATCAACTTAATGCACAAATTCTTGTTTTAAAATGAGTTTATTAAATTCCTCTACATATTTCGAGAACTGTTGTGTTCATCATCAGGAGGTCAAATTGTGTTGCACAGTATCTGTTATCGCCGTCCGGTGCGCAGGTATCGTGAGGATACCAGATGCTGTATAACACAATTTGACCTCCTGATGATGAGCACAACAGTGCTCGAAACATGTAGATGAATGTAATAAACTTATTTTAAAACAAGAATTTTTGCATTAAATTGGTCAATTGATAAGATTATACTGAGATGCACGGTCAACAAAACATCAAAATTAGTGATAAATCAGTTCAACACACTTATTGTTCAATAACAGTCCTCGCTTTACTTGGCTAAAATCACTCAACAATCGACACAAAAATATGTCAGAAACAAAATATGACACTGCAAGGCAGTATGATTGTTAAACTATCACCCTTCTTTAACAGAGAAGTGGTTGTCTTAAAAATTAATGGACAACTATTGAAGATTATGTATTACTTCTTAAGTCAGTAGACTATCTACGAAAACATACACAATACTGGGTGGTCCAAAAGAAAGAGTAAAAAAAAACATTCACTCTCGTTTCCTGCTGGGGCGTATAGAACGCGAAGTGACGCGTCAAGATCGAAATCTGCACCAACAGCAGCAACACAACTACGAAAATGACACCAGCGCCATTAATGTTAATACTCTAAACACAAGGTCATTTTAGTATGTTAGTTTGAGTTAACTTTCTAAGCCTTTTTTTGTACTCCAAAAATAATCATATTGTATACATCTCTGAACGCAAGCTAGGAGTGAGGAAGCTAAAAAAAGAAAAAGGTCTGTCTGATTGGGAAGTCGGACTATGAAGTGCCACAAAGGATTTCTTCATGCCAACACAAATTCCGCAAAGCACCACCACACTAACCGAATTTTGTTGATTTTACTTATTCTGTGAACATTTGATCCAGAATAATGGATTACTCTCTACCTGTTTTTGACTTTTCGCCTTCAAGTGGAATTGTAATATGTATTCCTTTATTTTCGTGGGGAGATGTACAACTGTTGCTCCTTCGGCAGTGCCACAGCCACGACGATCGTTTACCCACTCCATACGTCAAGTATTCGGTAAATGTCCTGAGGCAGTCAAGTCACATTTGTAATAGGAGGTTGTGGTCGACGGGTTGACAATGGGGCACGTTTCTTGCGGTTTATTTTCGTTTCTCCTATTTATTTTTCTATCAGACAGAAATAATTTCATCTCTTATCCCGTGTTTTTATATACGGCCTATTTAGGACTGTAGTAGCAACTGACGCAAAACTCAGACTCGCACGTATCCACAACAAAGTGGCAGATGATAAAGTAATACACATATTTCGGTTTTCAAACACAAAACTATGGAAACGTAAGTACTGAGAAACTTGTCATCAGTTCTTTTAAGGTAATTGGTGATCATCAATCAGCTGTTATACATCTGATTTTAAGGGCGTTAATTTTTCGCTCACAATTAACTTTAGTCTCCTTATAAGCCGTTATGCGACATGGAATTGGTCACCGGGTATCTGTCCCACAACACAGGCCATCAGCGGGGGGAAAATGGTTGACTTTGACAAACAAGCAAGCGGACCGCTGTCTTTTCTTGTTCAGTGGGTCATAACTCACAGCACTGTGGTGTTTTTATCAAGCATGATGGCTCTTACTTCTGATGACAAATTTTTCTTGTACAGCATTATTTTTCTAGAAAATTGTTTTTACAAGAACACTTTTGACGTTGTAGTTTATCCGATGTAGCCATATTTGTATTGTATTTACACAAATATCGTACTCTATGATATTAGGTTGATGTCTAAAATGATAATCCGATGTTTAGCACACAACAAAGCACAAAGATCAGCTCAAAAAACGTCGTGTAAGACACACAATTCATATCATATTGCAAATGCCCTAAAGACGCTGTAATATTCTGTAAAGACGCAGCGTCTATGGGTGACAACTGTTTAATTTATAATTAATTAGGTATAATAATAATAATAAGAAGAAGAAGAAGAAGAAGAAGAAAAAAAAAGAAGAAAATGAAAGTGAAATAATAGCAGCACAAAATTGTAAACAAAATTATAAAGGAAATATCATGGGCGACAAAAATATTACAAACAGAAAGAGATAGCAAATGCAGACTCTATAAACAATTTGATGAAACAGCGAAACGCATCATATCAACATGCCGAATATTCGTAAAAGAACAATATATAAAGAAACATGATAGATTTAGTGCTCAATTACACTTTAACGTATGCAAGGAAATAGGGATAAAATTAGAAATCGAACACTGGTATGACCATGTACCAAAATCAGTCGAAACAAGTAGTAAAGTTAAGGTTACCAAATTATGGAACCTACAAGTGCGAACCGACAGAACTCTTCCTAACATTAAACCGGCCATCATAATAAGTGAAAATAAAAAAAAAATGCATATTAATAGATGTTGCAATTTCTGGAGACAGGAATGTGATGAAGCAAGGGAGTGAGAAAATTTTAAAATATAAAGACCTTGTAACAGAAATTCAGCGCATGTGGAATATGAGAGCAAAATGTGATACCGGTAGCAAAAGAGGAGACTGGAACCGTTTCAAAATCACTCAGACAGTACCTGAGCAACATAACAGGAGAGCACGAAATTAAGGGACTGCAAAAAACAGCCACATTGGGCACTGCACACATGCTGCGGAAAGTGCTAATTGAAAAGTACGAAACATATTTAACGAGCGAAATAACATTACATGTAGCACAACTTGTAACTACAGAACAGCTGCTAAATTGTATATCCTAGAAATATGGTTCATTTCAAGCGTATAATTGTAAATACACTGAATAAAGGTGATAACAAGGATAATAATAATAATAATAATAATGTTTTAACGTTGTCTTCATTAATTAAAAGAATATTGTTTTCGAAGAATATGAACTACTCTTACTAGTATATTGGAGCAAACGTAACATTTCCGCTTTCGTATAATATTATTTCAACTGACCGTTTGGTTTAGCAAATATAAATACAGTTTTGCCTTACCGAAGAAACACTTAAAAATTAAACGCGTGTTATCTACTGTCAAGATACGGTTCGGCCTTGCGTGGATTATCGGCACTGTACGCAGCCCGCATTACACAGTTTTCAGGTTGTTTAGCAAACTGTCAGCCATCTTCTGAATGCAAAATAAAACTATGACCTGCATACACATTTTTATATTTCACTAAAGACACTTTTACTAAGACATGGACCGGGTAGCTCAGTCGATACAGCGACTGAGCTACGGGCTGGAAAGTTCGGGATCGAATCCGGTGGGGACGAGATTTTCCGCTCGTCCAGGCCGGCCCTTGGGCCCAACCAGCCTCCTGAAAAATGGGTACCTTGTCTTTCCCGGGAGTAAAGTGCAGCCGTGGCGTGCTGCTGACCACTCACCCCCTTCTAGTGCCGCGGTCATGGAAGAGTAGAGCTATACCTCTACCCACCCTCTGGGCCACACCGGGCCTGTAACGGGAAAACTTTACCTTCACTTTTACTAAGACATGTAGATTTTTTACAACGCTGATACTTTGCTTCCTTCCACAAGATATTTTATATGTATATGTCTTACGACTGTTAGCATTTATTTCTGTGACCGTTTAGACATCCATTGATTTTTCTGAATATGAAACCAGGCATACTTATTTTGGCACAAATATATCAGCACACAGCTGTCGCTTGCAGATGCAGACTCTCTAAATTTACCGTGGAAAAATTATAGACAAGAAACTGCGGGGTCAAACAAAACATTTTTCTTACTAGCAACAAGAACACCCAGAGAACAAATTACGACTTGCCCTTCAAATGTACTTTTTTCCTTACTTGTTAGAGTACGCTTGCTGTAGCCCTGGTAGCAGAATAACAGAGATCGTGATACCAAAACTGTAGTCTGCCTCAATAATAGTAAAGGATTTATGCACGAACACAATTTTTCTTTTGCAAAGGACAATGAAGCCCAACTTTTTCCTGTAATGAGCATTTTCCTTTTATACAAATATTTACCTTACTGTATTATGACGAACCATACGGTTTTAAGATCCCTTTGCAATTTATGTGCGTTATATTCTACTACTATTTTGACAAATTACCATAAAATACCCATACAAAAAATAGGAAAAACGTACCATGTATCAAGAATATTATTTCACGGTTTACGAGTTGGACTGTATGCTGAAGTGAGATGGCAGAAAGACTCAAACCCAACAGACCGTGCCTGGCGTCTAAATGTAAACCAAATAGACGTAGTCCATAAACCTTTATCACCTCTCTCCAGACGTGTACAGTCTGCCAAACGAGACCTGTAGGGGTTGTCCACGTTAAACCAAGCACTTCGTTCGAGGGAAAATCACGACAGTTCTTGTGTAGAGGCAAGGGACAATTATTTCACGAATGTGACTTTATGTAAGTGAAAAGTACCGTAAAAAGGGAGGGGAAATAACACTTGTAAATGCAGGTACATTAGAGTTTTGATAAAATAACAACACAACATTTAGTCATATTCTACCTTGTTCTTGTATGCAACTGCTTTTATTTTAAAAGAATTTGATCCAAAAGATCCATGGATCCAGACTTGGTCAAAATCAAATGCACGATTTGCGCTTTTCTAGGTTATTACGCAGCTTATAATGGTAATTACTTACCGAAGTTTCGGGACAACTTATCGGCCCCAGGACCGATAGGTACGCGGAAGCTTGAAATCGCGCAAAATCTAATGTCTTCTCTTCGGCCACAAGTGTTTACTGGGCCGTTGACAGTCAAGACCTGGCGCTCGAATCGCGTGCAGTTTAATCATTACCGACGTTTCTTCTGTTGTACAGGATACGTTGATCTTTCCACTCCCTAACTGCCGATGGTAGCCTTGAAGGCAGTGCCGCAATTGGTACAAATGTCGCCTTACTCAGCTGTCACCCTTTCCCGTGCTCCACTTTTCGGACTGCATTTTACCATAACAATCGAATTACAGATTGTCTTTGCATGGTGTTTTCCATAAATAGAGCAGATTAGTTAAATACGGCCCAGCATATTTAACACTAAGCAGTAAAAGAAAATAAAATACGTCCATATGCGTGGTGGTTTATTATTTTCAGATTTTGTATTTATGTTGTTTATACCGGACAGGATTTCTGAGGATGCCAACATTTCTTAAATAAATTAAATTACTTCCACCCGTTTGTGGCCCGGTAGCTCAGTCGGTATAGCAACTGACTACGGGCTGGACGGTCCGGTATCAAATCCCGGTGGGGACGAGATTTTCCACCCGTCCGGCCCTGGGTCCCACCCGGCCTCCTGTAAAATGGGTACCGGGTGTTTCGCGGGGGTTAAGTGCGGCCGGGGCGTGCTGCTGACCACTCAACCCCTTCTAGTGCCGCGGCCATGGAAGAGTAGAGCTATACTTCTTCCCCACTTCTGGGCCACACCGGGCCTGTAGTGGGAACACTTTACCTTTACCTTTACCTTTACCTTTTACTTTCACTCGTTTACTTTTCTTCACGAGATTGTGGGCACATGAGGGACTTAAGAGGGAGCTGTTTAGAAATGTCACATATACTGCTCTTAGCTTAAAGATAATGTTCATTATATATACTCGTATTTTATATCATAATTATTACAGTTAAGAGGTATATATATTAAAGTGACAGAACTTGTGGATTATGATAATTGCATATAAAATATTGTTCATTTAGTCTCAAAGGAGCAGATCTTTTGGAAAACCTAATGGTTGATGAAAGGATGTTATTAAAATGGTTCACAGAGTGTCACGACGCAGTAGTATGGACTACATTCCACTGGCGAAATACAGTACGTTTCCTAACTCGTATATGAAGCGGCGGGTCCTACAAATGTCGAGTTTCTATATCAGCCATTAATTGTCACGTTTTCAGGAACATACTGTGACATGTGCCTAGTTATACGGTACTAGGTCCAGGAATTTGTTGTTTTGAGACTCACATGTTAAATTGTTGTTTGAAACAATACATTACAATCCACATTACGAGTTCAGAGACACGTGTTCAATATGTTCATTAACATCTACACTTTCTAATTATGGCTTTAGACGCTGTTAGTTCCTAAAGTTTGGAGGTTTTCAGGGCTTTAAAGCAACTTTCAAACATTATGGGTTCAGATTTTGATAACTACGGTCATTCCCGTAAGAAATATATTCAAATTGTTCCTAATTTTGTAACAATTTACGGTAAGGCTTTTTGTTCTTATGTCCATTATGGAGGAAGTTCGGTGACGCAGTAACTTTTCTGTATTAAATTTACGAGATATCCAATTTTAATCTCGACAGCGACACAGAATTTTTGCGTAATTTTTTCGAAGTTTTCTTTAGTAACTCTATAAGAATACTGGGGTAGTACTTCTTTTAGGCTGCAGGTTCCAACCAAATTCCTTAAGCTTCATCACTGAGCAGTAATCCTACTCTTTGACACTATATAATGTCACTAAAAAGTAATACTATTGAAAAAAATAGATTCCATAAAGCTGCTGCTTCAACTGCATAACGTCGGCAATAGACCGACTGCGAATGGCGAGCTGTGAAGGACACTGGAAGAAAGCAATAGGTACTTCAAAGTACTGCCCTAGAATATGAACACAGAGGCTGAGGAAAAGGATAAGAACTTCCGGGCATTTGGCCTCCTTTCCGACAATTAACTCGAGGAACCCCAACACAACAAACAGATAGTCACGTGAGAGTGATACCTAATAATAGACCTACGTGACGTGTAAATAACGTGAGAACTCGCGGTGACGTGTAAACGGCCAACTAATATGCCGAGAATATACTATCAAAGGCTTTTATGTATGTAATAAGACGAAAACTGAACCTTATAAAAATAAATACGTGTTTATAAAATGTAAATGAAATAACCTTAGTTCAGGAGAGATGATAATTACAAGAACGCAATAGCAACAACACAATGCAGCTCATTCTTCCTCGTCGTACTATCATGACTCTTACTGCTAGTTCGGTAAATGAAATGGACTGCTTCCCACAAATTGAGCTTCGCGTAATGCACAGTTTATTTGAAAGTGGAAAGCAGTGAGACGCCCCTGCTACCATGATATGTACTCCTACTTGCCAGGCTTATCTTACAGCGCATATGGTTGCTGTACGTAACTTGACGGCTTTCCTGCAGTTGTTTCATAAGCTTAGTGTAAAGATACAAGTCAAGACCACCAAGCAGCATGCCATGCAGGCACACAAGTGTACAGTTCCACTCCTTCTCAGCCACGACGCTAGATGGGGTGGATCATAAGCTGAGTGCAACAGATGTGAACTGTTTTGTGGTACGGGAATGTAAGTACAGTGAAACAGACGGGGTTTTTTGTGACTTAAATTATTGTTGTTATTTGTGAACGTGCAATACACGGTGATACAGACGGTTTAATAATTTTGGAAACATATGTAAGGAAGAACATCTATCGTATCAAATTTTTAAGTCTCCTAACCGGTGTTATGAGTTCCTTCTACATCAATAACATATCGACTGATGAATAAATTTCGAAAAAGAGGATATTTGCTAAAGGAGAAGATAGAGTGATCACAGCAAGTTCCTTCAGAAGCACTTCATGACACTGGCTGGCGTTCAGCAGTATTCTACTAGATCCTTTAAGACACTCACTACAAAACACCGATTCACCAAATTGATTTGTACACGCAGCTACAAAATGTACCACGTTTGAAATAGTATAACTTTAAAGTTGCGCAAAAGTCCTGTGTTGCGACAGTGCGGTTTTCTAAATGGTTCTGCGAGGCTAATTTGTTTTCCAGATGAAATTAATTACACATCCAACTAAATAGTCGAAACTAGATACCGGTCGGCAGAAAATCCATACACAGAGGACGAATATAAACAGATTTTCAGGAGAGCGATGTCGGCAGTTTGTGAACAAGAACTTGAAACACCTTTAATAATTTGTTCACCAGGTGCCATGGATATTAAAGTGTTGCAAGAGGCAATTTCCATCACCCTCTGTAACATACTGTGAGTTAAAAAAATGGTTAGTGCAGAATCTACAAGAGGTTTCCGCCTTCATCTGGACGCTCTGTAAATGCCACGAGTTACGAAAGTAGGGTAGAGAAAACGTAGTGGAGCGTAGCAGCATAAACACCGCTCCTTTCCGCGCTAAGCTGAAGACACCACGAAGGAAGTACGATGAGCTGCACGGGAAGTAATGTATGTCTGTGTGGGGATTACAGCATAGATTAGTCATGGAGGGAAGATCCATGCATTCTTTGATCCCAGAATTAGAGGGAAGTAATTAATCAGGTTAAAACTTTACGCGAACCTAGTCCAACATTACCGTATAGAAGAGAGTCTGTGTGCATCTCGTGCCTTGGTAAACTTGGGTGACAAATAATGAAACATGTTGAATTCAAGGAGGTGCCAAATGATATTATTTATGTAGATATCTATAGTTCTGTTTTAATGACGTGTGTTCGTGAACTTAACATCATTAATTGAAAGATTTTGTATAGTAATATAGGTATATAAACTGCAAAATATATGGTCTAACGCAAATATCAAAATCAGCAACCTCTAAATGAAAGCTTCACTACTGATACCAGTATAAAAACACCAACACATCCATGACCCAGCACCACATCTTCACATGCAAAATACGCTAACGCTGCAACACAGCAGTTGCTACCGCAATATAAATAGAAAATAACTTACTCCAGTCCATTTCATTAAACCACCACCCTTAATTTTAACATTGTGTATAAAAATAATATATTGAACCATAATAACACAAAATTATTTTAATGCACATTATATTGCTTCAATGTGTATTATTTTAATCACAACATTTTAAATATGTAATGCGAAATCTCACAATCGACGACAATAATGCCAATTGTATATATCACCTTCTTAAGTAAATAACACTTCAGCCTGAAGATGGTTCGAATAGACAGAGCAGAAACATGTAGCCGGAAGTAATTATGTAAAATATATCATTAATCTTATTAATAACTATTAATTGAGTTGTGTTAGACTAAATATTTTGCAATTTATATACCTATATTACAAACTAACAACACAACAGGGATGTATGAATTGAAAATTAAAAAAAAAGTTGTATAGTAAGGTTCAGTGTTCGTTCAGAGGAAAACAACTCTGATTATTATTGGTGCACGTTTGCTACAGACGTATAATTATACTACGTATCCTACACAAAGAAGAATTAAGAGAAATTCGAAAAATGTTTTCTTTAATACATATTCTATTCAATACTTATGAGAGACACGGCCGTACTTAGGCGGTGGTTATGTACCCTAAGGGCTGGAGCACAGTACAATTTGCTCAGGTTGAAAATAATTATAAATTTCTGTATACAGCACGTACGTACACTTCCTCTAAAATATTATACACTCAGAAACATACATAGGCCTATACACTGCGCTAACATCAAATATCGTGAGTATACAAAAGAGGGACCTACTTCGAAAAATACACTTACGTGACAGAATCAATGAAATATTTCATTCTAACCTATATTTTGAAAACTTTGTGTGCCTGAAACTGTGTAATTTTAAAACTGCTTAAGTTGAAGCGCTTCTGTGTGTGTGTGTGTGTGTGTTTGTGTGTGTGTGTGTGCGTTTGTGTGTGTGTGTGTGTGTTTGTGTGTGTGTGTGTGTGGTGTGTGTGTGTTTGTATGTGTGTGTGTGTTTTGTGTGTGTGTGTTTGTTTGTTTGTGTGTGTGTGCATGTGTGTGTGTGTGGGTGTGGTTGGGTGGATGGGTGCGAATGCCCATATGTATGTATGTATGTATGTACGTATACATGTATGTCTAGTGTACGGATATATGTGGATATATACATGCAGGAACTTCAAAATATTCTAAACCGCAAGAATGTGAAACTTATTCTTCAAATCTAATCTTGTGCCTTCCACAAACTACCATTTACTCTTGTCCCTCGTCTACAGAGATTGATATCCGACTCAGTAACACAGATCGCAATCTTCAAGCAATAAACATGGAGTATAAACCACAAGTTCAACAATTCGATTCGGAAATAAGACCTGCACGCCTGTCCAAAGTACCTTCGGAAGACGGCTGAATGGAAGCATTCCTTGGTGCCAAAGGTTTACCGCTCCTTTTGATGGCAGGTCTGAATAGTGAACCCACAGACCCGCCCTGCAATATCAAGTTCCATTGGTCTGACAGAACTAGAGGCGAGACTTCAGTTCGAAATTCACCATTCACTGCGTAGTATACATGTTAACACACACACACGTAGCGACCACCTCAAAGTTACTATTTGAATTAAACGCCTAGGTCACAAATGCATTCCGTGAGATTACGCGGTGAGAGAGAAAGAAAGGTTTATATTTTCTTTCTATTGGCGAAAACCGGAAAACAACCTGCGCCCCCTTCCACTCAAAACTCTACTTTACACTATACGGAAATAAATATATCCAATTTCCACGGAGTGCCAGGCCCATTGGCAGCACGGTCTAAGGCGTAGTTCTGCGGCCGCTGACATGCTGAGATTTTGGGTTCGAATTCCACCGGGGGCATGATTGTCTATCTGTTGTGTTGTGTGTTGTTAGGTGGAGGTCCGTGATCACTCGTCCAGAGAAGTCCTACCGACTGTGGTGAGTCGTTGTGTATGATCTAGAAACCTCGTGAATGAGGAGGCCCTGGTCCACGGGGGGCTGATGCACCCAAAGGAACAAAAATATCCTCGGGGTCGCTCTTGACTCTTTTTCCTGTAGATATGTAGCAAAATTCTATTTTAGTTAATATACCGTTCTCTGTTTTAAAACAAATGTTCTACCCATTTCTTAGAATAGTATCATATTCTTGTTTAAAAGAAATACAAGTTTAATTTACTTCTTATATTTTTGTTACTTATTTGTCCAATTTAATGCAATTTTTATTTTTTTACGAGTCATTACCAATATAAACCACTGGCACAAACACCTTGAAAGGAAAAGAAAAATACTACAATGTCGAGAATTTTATTACATTATTACCAACACTTGTTTACTTCATCAGTTTATATTAAACAATATTTCAGAATTTCGCATGTGTCCATATAAAGCACGCAAATTACTGTGTTGTGATCAAAACCCCGCTTAAACATTTAGGCATAAAGGCGCAAATTACAACTTATATTTACAACAAAATTAATAACCATATTTCACCAAGTTATTAGTGGAAATTGAAAATTTCTCTAATTTCTTACTAAGATATGTTTTCTGTAAATGCTGGTATTTTCTCACGCTTCCTTACATACTCACGAGAGCAGTCTCAATACGAACGACCGTCTGTAGTTAAGTCAATATGTAACTCTAAATAATACGTACATCAGAAAATTAGATTAAAGTTTCTGGTGTTTTATTTGTCGTATTCACAACCAAGCATTATCTTCGCTTACCTGCTCATTAACTCCATAGGAATGACTCCACACATTAATGCATGTGTACATAGTAAAGTGAACAGAACAAATCCGGAGTTACTACGTCACGTGGCTATCAAAATGGACATTGCTTTATGAGAAATACCTACGCTTGATACTCCATGCCAAATACAATAAACGTATGATTTATTTATATTTTATTTATAAAGTATATTAAACCACCTCGTATTTCATTAATATCGATCTGTAAAGATACATTTTCTGACACTCTGCTTCCCTCTCCATGTCTTATATGTTCGATTCCGATATATACCACATACAGTTTAAACCATATGCTGCTTCTCATCTCTAACATTTTCACATTTTTAATTGGCGCAGAAAGTACTTCATATCACATCTTGTAACCATATACGGTTATTTACGACTAGATCTAACTGTGTAGAATTTTTGCCATTTCAATTACAAACATAAATGTTAGTTCTTGTAAAATCTTGTCACGTGAAACATAGACCTATTTAATTCATTTTCTTTATCATGTATTCGTACTTTCTCTTCATCATGTATTATAATATTCGTGTATGATTAGGTAACATCCCGTTATGTCAGTTAATCAGGGGACAATTTAGAATCCACACAAACACAACACCTGACCACAGTACGTTCATTTACGTACTTACCAACAAACATGTTTCGGTAGTTCCATTCGTCCATCGTCATGTAGAAAACATAAATAGAAAGGTATTCCACAGAAGAGGCTAGAACTTCATTTGAACAACTTTTCCTGTAAGTTCTTGAAATTCTTGATGACAAGATTTCGATTGGCTGCCTCTTCCATTGCACACATTTCCATTTATATATTTATGTTTTCTACCTTATGATGGTCTAAGGAACGACCGAAACATGTTTGTATGAAAGTAGGTAAATAACTACGGTGATCAAATTTTATGTTTGTGTGGATTTAAATCACTATTATTCATGAACGCGTTTTACAGGATGATATTCCTGGAATTCAAAGCTCAATATTTGTTCTAGAATGCTCTCAAAACACACACACACACACATATATATATATATAAACATATACATACATATATATATGTATATATATTGAAAAACGCACACTGCTTTTTATTGAAACAAACAATCTTGCAGTACATTTCCATAGCATTGCATATCTCAATAACTTTTTGTCACCAAACAGCGACGAACGACAGGAAGTAAGTATAGACTTAGGCATTAATAACATCCGCGCTAGCCGGAGGCGGGCGTTCAGCTTCATGGTTCGACCGCTATGCATGCAGTACACAGTGGGTGGGACTTGAAATGTGCCCCAGAGTTGACTGGACGTAGCGAGAAAGAGAAATGTCACTGTACCTGCCGGAAATCAAACTCCGTTCTTCCAATGCACAGTAGGAGGTAATAATGATCAGATGTTGATAGATGTATGTCAGTAACGTTTCAATCGGCAAATAAATACCGTTCAGGAAGGTCAGGGCTTTACAACGAAATACCATTTACATCCATTGAAGCGAATAGAAAAGAGAACGGATTGCAAATTTTTCACTGTGACTTGGAGGAGATAAAATTTCTACACTTGCATAAGACTTAATTCTGTGCTTCGTTCGCTGAGAGGGAAGAGTATTCTTGGAACGAAATCCTTTCAACAGCTTTTTATTTTATGCCATTTTATCAAATATTGTCACGAATCCATCTCAGGGTCTCTCAAATAGAAGACTTGCGTAAGTCGACGAATTGAGGGGACTTTGTCGTTGGTGGCGAAGGAAAACTTTGAACCTCGATTAATTTTCTCTTGGTGTTAGAGAGTTGGCTTTCGGCTCCCTCGACCCTTGTGTCACGCACCACATGATGAACTGCGTCCAAATGATCTTTACATCATCACGGTTATTAAGTCCCTGCTGTTCTCGCTTGCCAGTCGGATATAGTAGCTTTCCTAGCCACCAGACTGGTGGGAAATTACAAAATATATCTTACCCATTTGTAAATACACATTAATGTCACTGTCAAGTTGAAACATTAGAATACGACCATTTTCAAGAAGCGGGCTTCTATCTGCATATTATAGTACAGCCACATATTTCGGTCTTTCCATCAGACCACAAAACTTTTTAAAAACTCAAACATGTACATACGTAGAATCTACATTTCTTTTGTGAGATCTCACAATTACTGCTGTATTAATTTTTCTGAATTTTTAATTTTGCTTATTGTGAAATGCAATTCCTATTTATACATTGCTGAATTACGCATCAGCCTTATATATTCTGCGTTTATATTTGCCGTTTAATAGCTTTTCTACAAGAGCCTGATGGTCCGAAAAAGGCACCAAAACAAGCAGTTAGGTTGGGCGGAAATTTCTGATAGCATATTAAGCTTGCACGCGATTATAACAGAAAATTCAAAACTTTTAAACTATTAACATCTTTAACTATATTTCTGAATCTGATAATATATTTTTGTGGCAACATTTGACAAAATTGTTAGGATTAACTTCTAGTCCTTAACAAATAAGCATAAGTTAGAGCAAAGGACCATGTGAACAATGAAATATTATAGACATCTCCGTTGTGGTAATGTGGCAAGCACTCGGTCCGTGTTTAAAATATTAACTTGCATGTGTCATATTCTAAAGCAAAACAAGACAAATATTGAACACAACCCAAACAAACTCGAATTAATGACATATTGCAGTATGCTATATACCAAAGTGTTATTTGAACAGGAAATAGTAACAACAAACACATAACAGCTACATATCAGTGGTTTTAATGAACGAAAACTTGTAAATGTAAGTAAATTACTTGTAAACATAGCAAATTACTTTCCAAATTTTTACAGGCCTATGTTGTGTTTGTGACCATAATTGAATGCATTTTAACCATGACATTTTGCTACTACGTACAGATTTGTTACACTTTGTTACCTGCATCCTTACTCTTCGGTACGTAAATTAAAGTTTGTTTGAATATTACCTCGACAACGCTGGGAAGAGCAGCGACTTAATACTCTCCTACTTCACGGAATTGAAAATAAGCCATACGTTTGTTAGGCACGGTTGTTAAGAAGAACGAGAATGTATTAAGCTCTTCAGGAATATGATGCTGTGTCGGGTCGGAGGATTAAGAGGTTATGTCGAAACTTCGGGAGCCATTCCTCCAATAACACACCTTTATATCTCGGAATACCTGACTGCTCAGACACAAGAGTGTGGGAACCTCAAGTCTCAAAAGAATGAGGACAATATTACTGATAAAACCAATTGAAATGTGAGAAGTTTTAAGTCTGTACATAGGATTGTATTACGTACAGGATAAATGAGAACTTCGTATGTTATTTGCATGTGAAGCCCTGAAGGGAATGCACAATGTAGGAAATATAATATACGTGATAGATTATCATAACTAAATAAACCACACAAGGTGGGGAGTGTTTCTCAGCTTGTCGTTTTTGTGGGGAAGAAATGGAGAATGGTAACATCCAGCTACAATCAGAGGCAAATGACTGAAGCAATAAAGGATATTGTGTTCCTCGGAATTAGAGCTTAGTTGTCAGATATCACATCGGCCATGTCTGTCGGAAACGGAATTCTGGACTGTTATTATGTTAATTATGCTTAGACAATCAAATTGTTTTTTCAAAATTATGTCGTTGTCACAACCTGCACGTTCAATAAAATCGAGATCTCAAAATATCCCTCAAGAGTTATCTGGAGTAGGAGAGGTTCAAAGGAAGGAATATCTTGGAAACGAAACCGAAATATGTGACCTTTCACTATTTGACTTTGAATTTTCAAAGGGAATTGCATTATTGTTAATTAAATTCAATGTAAGAGTATATAATGGATTCATGTGGCTCAATATTGCGTACAAGAAAGGGTAGTGAATATATGGGTTGCATAAAGCCTGAACACAATTTGCTGCTCCAGAGGAACTCTCCTCCATGTAGTTATCTATATACCCGCCTGTTGGAGATAACACGTGAAAAAAAAGTCTTTGAACAAGATCACTATATTCAGTAGATTCTTGGACAACCGCAATATACCAGGAAACGTCAGCAAGATTTAGATATCAGCAATATACACTTCACATTTGAAAAATTCAAAAAGCTGCAATTTATCTTTCACTTCATAAAGCTGGTACATATCTAACGAGAATATGCTTATTCATAAACGTAATATAAAGCAAAAATATGGTAAGAAACTTGGTATGAAAGCAGATTTCAACCAAACATTTTAAGTTATTGCACATCCTATGCTGGATTCGTTTCAACTATATTTTTATGCACTTCGCAGAATTACTAAAGAGTTTCAGGTTAGACTCTTTTATATAGAAAACTGGATTACAGTGGCTTATTCAGGGCATTTTCAATTCCTCTACACCTTAATCTAGCACAGTCTTAACATTTTTACATTAACACCCCCATTTACATGCTATCAGCTTCATATATTCTGCAACTGACCCATCATAATGTGGTCCGACTTATTGCATGTGTTCCTGTAATAAAGTGCTCTTAGTTAATAGTCACCAGAAAACGAGAAAACTGTTGAGCCAAAATCTAATAGAAATATCAACACCATTACAACAAATTTTGTAGAATTAAATTTCCAGCTCATTTAGAACTAGATTATATAAAATTCACTCTCAATAACGAATTCGTTACAACGTACGTGGCGTCGCGTGGTTGCAATCTATTAAAAATCTTCAAAATATCGTGACATCTCTACCATCAATAATACGACGCACCACCAAGACAACAAAAGTAACTTCAATTATATTGAATAAATGTTATTTGTTGCGAAAAGCTAACTTTCGGAGTACTTGGCATTTTACTCTTCCCTCTGGGCTGCTAGAATTTGTAACGTCGAATGATTTGTTAGAAGGTGCTGATGAATGATCATTCGAAAGAAATACGAAGGGAAGCGTCGTGGGTGACGTACATCTTTGTATGGGAATGAAATTGTTTGTGCCGTCACTCAATTATCCGATTTATGCTTGTTAAGAAGGTTGCGTAGCAGGAAGGAGCCATGTGCATGGCATCACAAGCTTTTGATATTCAGAGGACTGTGCGTCTTCATATATTCGTATAATGAAACCAACGAGATAATGTAATTTCTCTAATTTATTTTAGGAATAGGACTCTACATGTTTCGGACAGGATTTCTGTCCATCATCAGGGTTCTAGTACTGCACACAGAGCAGTAGGTATATGTCATACAGGTTTTGCTGATTGCTTGCTAGCGGGATACTGATCCCGCAAGCAAGCAATCAGCAAAACCTGTATGACATATACCTATTGCTGTGTGTACAGTGCTAGACTACTGATGATGGACAGAGAAACTGTTCGCAACATGTAGAATTCTACTCCAAAAATAAATTATAGAAATTAGTGCATCTCGTTAGTTTCATTATGCGAATACATCACAAGCATTGCAGTATTCAAATTTATTGTTATGGCCCCACGTGTTTCTATTTTGGTTTAGGAAATAATTAGTTTCTGTGACATTACAATAAACGCGCATCCCTCTTCGGGTTTCATATCATCATATCGCCACTCCTACACCAACAGAATTATTAAGTGATAAGTTAAAATTGCGTAGTTTCTAATGGGATCTGCCTAATCTTGTACCATATGAAAGATTAAAAGTTTCATAGGATAAACCTGTCTGATTTATGACTTCCGAATTTCGAAGTATGAAAAGGCGGGAAAACGAGCGAGAAAACTCGTCCTTTTTTGGCGAGTGTTACGTAGCCATTAAGTGCCGAAATTCTTTCGCATTACACATTGTAAGCATAAATTCAAAAACAGCAAAGGTTATGTATAAGCGTACAAACCTATCCTTACTGAACATTTTTTCCAGATTTTCGTACGTTAGAATTGTTTCACGATTGTCTTATTTTATCTTGAACATTCGTCGTACTCAATACATCGTCATATTCTACATTCCCATGTATAAAACCCCTGGCTCTAAAGTCATGCCGGCGTTGACATAATCACGATGAACACATAAGGGTGGTTTGTGAGTGACCTCTTACCCGGGTCTGTACGGCTGAGATAGGCTTCATTTGTGCCGGCGGTTACAAGACAAACCTAGTGAAAGAAAAAGTTGGCAGACCTGCGCATGCAGAGTAGCCGATCGTCTGGGAACCAACATACGCATTCACTCTTTCTTTCTATTGCCTGCCGTGTCAAGCGTGGAACAGTGTCAAGAATAAGTTGTAAAATTAATTGAACGCTTGCTTATTAATAAGTAAGCAACGTTAACAGTATCTCACGTTACTCAGTAAAAGTGTATTAGTAATATTTTTTTTCAAGAGCTAATATATCTCGTATACTTAAGAACAAAATATTGTTTTTACCGCTCAGTAGTGAACGTGTAAACGCACTGTGCATTATGCAACTGTAGATGGTTAAGAACAGATCATATTGTAACCAATGTACAGTACTTTTTCCCCCTTATCTGACAATATATTTTCTGTGAAGCGTTCTTCAGCCTTTGCATTTTTTTCTTTCCTACTGTGTACAATTTGTAATTGCTCCTCAGACAAAAAATTCTTAATAAAAATGTACGTATGATTACTGCAGCCGTTTCATAAAGTAAAGGAACTTGTGTGTGTGTGTGTGTGTGTATGTGTGTTTGTGTGTGTGTGTATGTGTGTTTGTGTGTGTATGTGTATTTGTGTGTATGTGTATGTGTGTTTGTGTGTGTGTGTATGTGTGTTTATGTGTGTTTGTGTGTCTGTGTGTTTGTGTGTGTGTATGTGTGTTTGTGTGTGTGTGTATGTGTGTG
>Ga0131853_10005979_pt1 | contig 21961 bp, 14 predicted proteins | sample TergutLab28metaG_FD_92764 | JGI IMG/M metagenome (GOLD analysis project Ga0131853, IMG submission 92764) | Labiotermes labralis P1 segment gut microbial communities from Petit-Saut dam, French Guiana - Lab288 P1 (version 2) (version 2) | ecosystem: Host-associated > Arthropoda: Insects >... | reverse complement strand
GGTCTAGAAAACAGAGATTAACGGCTGTGGGGACCCGTTACGCTGACCACGTGACACCCCTCTATCCGCAAAAGTTGGCACTAACTTCGCCGACCGGCGGCGGCCGCTCTGTCGGTATAGTTCTCGTGCGGACTAAGGCCACGGAGTTTAGTTTAGTTTTAGTGTCGACATGCCCTGCTACTGAGAGGTGCCCACACTGACCGCATTAGAAGTTTTCTTTGCCACAAAGCCCATAAGCCAACAGAGAGCCAAGAGAGATCGAGTGTGCGTTTAGCGCTGTACGAACAGTTCTCTAGTTCCTGTACAAATGAAGCACCGCGCCATTAATACGTGAGGTTGGTGTTCGGGTTGGAAAATTTTAGAAACCGGACAGCTAGAAAAAAAATATATATTTCTTGAAAATTTAGTTTAGTACGGTTGTATCAACGGGAAAGGCGCTCCAGTGCGTTCCGGTCCAGTTCGGGCGTGTGGGCGAACGGCAGTTCTTTTCTCATTTAACATTGCCCATTCTTGTTTTTCGCATTTTCGCCGGGAATGGTCCTTCTGAGAAATTTTCAACAGAACAACGTCGAGTTGTATGAACTGAATAAATAAATGTCGCAAACAGCTGTTTTAAACAGCTCGTATTTATTGATGCGATTTTATGTGGATTACCGTGCAATATGCTTGGAAACAAGAACAGTTTTGAAAGATATAAAGAATGTTTACTCGATGTGCAGATTACACAACGCGTGCTGCACAAAGGCTCCATTCATACGTCGCACATAATCATTCCACTCTTTATGGTCACGATCAGTATAATAATCATCATCTTCATGTTCCTGAAGGGTTAGGTGTGTTCCTGTTCCTTGATCCTCAAGATGAAGTTGGTCCCTCCATCTCTTCCTCGGTCGTCCTATGTTCCTTCGTCTTTTGGTTTATATTGTAGTGCTTGTTTTGGTAGTCTGTTTGTGTCCACCCTCTGTACATGTTGTAGCCACTTTTTCTGGTACTGTTTTATTTCCTTTACTATGTTCTGTACTCCCGTTTTTTTGCCTAATACATTGATTCTTTTCTTTATCTAGTTTTGTTATTCCAAGTAAGTGTCTAAAAAAAATTTCATCTGTGCTACTCGTAAAATCCTCAAAAGAAAGAAGCGGACCGACACTCAGTACGGCAACAAGGCCAGGTTTGACGGACAGACTGGTTGAAAATTAAAGAGGCCATTACTAAAGCAGCAGAAGAAAGTATAGGATATAAGACATGGAAAAACCGGAAATGGCTTCGGACGTGGAATGAAGAAATACAACAGTATAATAATAAAACACAAAATCCCTCGGTTTTTATTATGACAGCATTTTGTGACAACTCTGTTACGTGATGAGCCAGGGTTTGGTGCCAATTAAGAGTGGCACCTTTCTTTTCGACGCCACTTCTAATGTCGGCCTTAGAGCCCACACAGTTTCCTATGGAACTGCAATGGACAGTCTGGACAGACCCGTTCGCAAACCTGAGTGTGACACTATCGTTAAATACACACTTTATTTTCGCACTGTGTATAAATCTTGACAGTGTAATGTTTAGTTATTATTATGGATATCATTTTGATTTCCAAAATGAACTGTCGCAGGTGTGATGAAACAAAATGCACACTGCATTTTACTAAATATACTTTGTTGCATTTATTGCTTTTAGGCAGAGTGTACCCGAGGAATCTGACGGTTTGGAAACACAACAAGCAAAGACGGAAAGATGGCTCTCTATACGCATAATATACTTCACAATGTTTCTTATGTCTCTAGGCTTCAGCATTATTTTGACTGGAGTCTGGCCATACTTGGACAAGGTGAGTAAAATTTCTGCTTTTCAAATGAGTGCTTGGCTAAAGCAGTCCAGCCAGCTTGAAACAGACAACTTTTTTTTATGGACAAGGAAAACTTTCCCACATTTACTTTTACTACTATCACATTAATTCTTATGCTGTGTTGCCCAAATATTTCGGTGCAAATCAAAATTACGTTCACAATGCCAGAAGGAATTAAATTTGTTGAATTTGTTTCTTAATTTATTTTACTTCCTCTTGTTTGAAAGCCAGAGGCAAATTTTATCTTCTGTCTAATTTTGGTGTGACATGTTTCATCTTATTGTGAGGGAAGATCACAGAAAGAGGATGTTTGTTAAAGTACTGAGGAGAAGGGGCGCCGTTGTTAGGGCAACTTTCAACTGTCAGGTGTGCTTCATACCTGGTAAATGCGTTATTAAAAGCTGTTTGAATTTCTTGACTAGATACTACCAGCACTGTTCGGCCAATGATTTCAAGTTTGCCCTCTGTACATGGATTATCATATCTGCCAAGTACTATCTGTCATTGTGACAATGTATTTGTTAATTGAACCAGTAGTGTAATTAGGACATGTTGCACCAGGGCATCCCCTGGTACTTCCTCAAGCTGCAAGGACTAGCCCTTTTACTTTCTTAAGCACTCAGGAAGGGTTCTTCCTGTGTCCCCACATCCAGCCATTCACGTCCGTTGCATAATTTAGCACGATTCATATTTCTTCAGTGGCATCAGTGGATCTTATTAAATTCCACTCACTTACAGAGTTTAGGATTCAAAATGATATTGTTAAATACACATCTCAAAAGTAACGTTACATAATGTAATATAAGTATATTGTGATATGAATATGTCTGCTTGTTGTACACTATCTACAGGGTCATCGAAAAAGATGGACGGGATTTGAAACCGCTATAACTTAAAAAGTACTAGACGGATTTACACGTTTGCATCTTAAAATGTTCAGAAAAGTTTAAAGTTTTAGACTTACCTTAGTAATTTTCAATATGTATACCATTTGTAGCTCTGGAGACGTCCAAACGAAATTCTATCTCCTGCCACGTTTTCTGAATCATGTCTCGTGTTACAGTTTCAATGACTGATGTGATCCTTTCTTACAGGTGCTGGATATTCCTTATCTTCTCAGCATACACAATGTTCTTAATGTACCCCCACAGGAAAAAATCAAGTGGAGAGAGATCTGGGCTTCAAGGTTGCCAGGGTATTGGTCCACCCATTCCAATCCAGGCATCAGGGAGTCTCTCATTTAAAACGTCAGTCACAAAGCAACTGAAATGGGGAGGAGCTCCATCTTGCATAAAAATAACCCTACTTACAATTTCTTGTTCGAAGGTTTCAATCTGTGGAAACACATACTGTTCAAGTAAATCGAGAAAGACAATCCCGTCCATCTTTTTCGATGACCCTGTATATTACACATTTGAGAAAATTGATCTTTGATACACTTTGTCATTTTCATCCTTATGATGATGATCATTATTATCATAATCCTTGTTATTCTAGCTAGATCCATCTGCGGGGAAAGAGTTCATGGGGTATGTTGTTGGAGCAAATCCTTTTGGACAGATGATTTTCTCCCCACTGATTGGTTGGTGGGGAAATCGTGTAGCCTCCATTCGCCTGCCTCTGATGTTCTCTCTGCTACTCTTCATTTTGTCCAGTGCCTGCTACTCAATGCTAGAGATATTTCCATCCCATCATAAATATTGGATGCTTGGAGCTCGATTCTTTGTCGGGGTAAGCTCAGGTTGGTATTGTTCATTAGTATTCTACTGGCATTAACCTCGCACAATGAAGTGGCAGTTTTTACATTCCGTGAATCTGGCCTTGACATAAAAAAAGTTTTTCAAATTTGCATGATTAAAAGTCATCCAATTTTTAAATGTAATGATGTTAGAATTATTTTTTGTCATGTGCTTGTTCACTCACATTTATAGTTTGAATAGCTCTGAAGAAGGAATGGATGACAGAGAAATCTACCTTTTTGTAATCTTCTTTAAGTCATAATTTATTTAAGAATAGTGAAAATTTATTTTTTCTATCCAGATTAACTATTTTCATTCATTCTTCTTCTTCTTCTTTTTCTTCTCCTCCTCCTCCTCTTCCTCCTCCTTCTCCTCTTCCTCCTCATCTTCCTCCTCCTCCTCCTCCTCCTCATCCTTCTCCTCCTCCTACTCCTTCTTCTCCTCCTCTTCATTCTCATCCTCTTCCTTATTCTCCTCCTTCTCCTCTTCCTCCTCATTCTTCTTCTCCTCCTCCTCCTCCTCCTCATTCTTCTTCTTCTTCTCCCCATTCGCCTCCTCCTGCTCCTGCTCCTCCTCCTTCTCCTCCTCCTCCTTCTCATCCTCCTCCTTCTCATCCTCCTCATTCTCCTCCTCCCCCTTCACCTCCTTCTCCTCCTTATTCTTTGACTTGTGGTTGTAATTTTTCATTCAGTTGTTCGTAAGCTTGAAGCATACATCTTTCTGCTTGTCATTCCCAAATGCCATTTTCTCCATTTTGTTAATTCTGGATTCATTTTTGTGCTTGCTGAAACATTGTAAGTTCAGTTTGTACTTTCCGTAGTATATCTAAGATAGAGTAACTACCACATGTAATAAGTAAGACATTGAATGTCACAGTTTATTGCATCTAATTAATTATGATATTGACATAAATGTGATTTCTTCATTATGTGATATTTGTTTTATAAGTTTTTATAAGTACATGAATGATATTATTTCAGACATTTTGACATGGGTTATTCAACTCACAAATCATCTTCTTGTTGCATCCCTTGTGCTGCTCAATACAATGGCAAAAACAACTTATTTTTACATATCCTGCTTGTATAATTTCTGTTAGAGTTAAAAGTTAGGGTAACATGACTTTCCAGTCTCATGTTCTTTAATGACAGTCTTTCTACTATATATGCTGCAAATAATAAAAAATGAGAAAATGTTAAAGGTTATGCAACAGGTAAGAATTTGGAAGGTTACAACAGAGAGTAAGGCTGCATAACTGCAGTTCAGGTGCTGTGTTAAGAGTATGAGTTGTTTTGTTGCAAATGTGGTCATGTGTCATAGTATGGGGGTTCAATGAACACAGTAGAGAACTTTGGTTTCCATAAATACTAGAGAATCTTTTGACCAGACATGTGACTCTTAGATCTCAAGAAGTAATCTGCTGCATCGAACTCACTGATGAACACTTCTGCATTGTAGTTATAAGCAAATAATATGAACATATAAATAGATGGTGTATTTGATTTCAGCTAGCATTGCAATTTGCCGTTCCTATTTGTCTGCAGCCACAAAACTAAAGGAAAGAACTGGTGCGGTGTCCATGGTATCTTTGGCACAGATTCTGGGGTTTATTGTTGGTCCAGGTGAGATGGTACAGTATTTCTTTTAATGTGCCTGTTACATCTCTTGGCTCATTATTAGAGATTATTAGAGGCCAGAGCAATATGTCAGTGTGAAGAATGTGAATGATCAATCCTCATATGAGTATATAAATTAAAATGGCATTTCTGCAGAATGACAGTACACCTGATGTTATATGTGTGTAAGTAACAACTGCAACTTAAGCTTGTACTGATCAAAAGAAATAAGAGAGAAGCCATTTTAATTTCTTCTACCGATTTTCATAATTTCAAATTTCTTGTTGTCAAGAGGTACTAAAACCACTGTAGAAGGATGAGAGACCCAATTAAGAAAATCAATGCTTGATTTGCTGACCTTGAGTGGGTCGTTATTGCTAGACACTCTGTCCATAAATTAAGTTTTATGACCTTCAATTTGGGTAGGTTGTGAATAATATTTGACAATAAAAACATCCTTTTCAAAATAATAAATATTTTTACTTTTTATATTAGACCCAACTTTTATTTTTAACTTTGTACATTACAACAAATGTAACCATTACACAGCTTACATTTAACAAGTGTGGTGGTTGGGTTACCACAAACACAAAATGAGAATTTCATGGACCACAGAAGAATTTCTACTACAGAGCATCAGCTCCATTTGCACTTATTTTTCCATATACACACGTTTTCCAGTACTGCAGATGCTCATGAGGTGCTTCCACTAATCCACAGAGAGAAAAATTTGGTCCTGTTGTGAATGTTGAAGTTCCTTAAACCAACAATTTCATTCTCAAATCTACTCTAATTTGAACATAAAGGACAAAATTTAACAGCATATAAATCACACTGCCTAAGTGTAATCCAATTTAATTCTATCTTCTGACATAAAGTTTAATGGCATTTTGACCCTTTGGGCTGAATGACAGATGAATAACATGTTAGGGTTCTATAGGTGCAGAAAGAAGAAACTGTACTCTCTACGTGTAGATAATTATATACTTATGCTCTTACTTGCATTAAAACTTTGCTTAGCTAGCATAAATATTACAATTCCAGCAAAACTTTTATGTACATCACACTGTTGGCAGGACTTCAAGCATTAGTCACACCATTAGGTGACAAAGGTGTACCACTTATACCTGGAGTACTAACTCTCAACATGTACACTGCAGCTGGTTGGATTAATGTGCTGTTGGGCATCTGTAATTGTCTCTTATTCTTACCTTCTGTCTTCCGAGAGAGACGAATAGCTGCCAGAGAAGCAATGTTGCATCAAGGAATGGAGTCAGGTATGTCGCTTCAAACTAGACGACTGTTTATACGTTAATATGACAGGTATATTTACAGTGTTAAAATTGACATGTGTTGCTATCAGTTACAAACACAATGGGTTTAATTTTACAATATATGTATATATATATATATATTTAGAGTGAATTTTGATCTTTTTGAGATTTTAGTGTTTTAAAACAAATGGTTATAAGTAATAAAACAAGGTAGTTAATATATAAACTGAGGATTCCTTTCTTCTCAAAACTCTAGACTCTTGAAGATAATGGCATTATGTTCCTTTGAATTGCTGAGAAGTGATTACTTTGTGATGCAGTGTCATATCCCAGACACACAGACTCCTCAACTCACTGCTGTGAAAACGTAAAACCAGCATATAAAATATATGGCAGGCCAAACAGACATTAATTCAGGATAACAAAAATGTGTTTCTTGTGATATGCGTTTGTGAGCTTCATGCAGCTTCTCAGTATAACCCATGTGCACTGTGTCACATTCTGCACTTTACTGTTCTCTCATATCAAAAACTGTTAATGTTGTTTTGCCACTTTGCTGCTGGGGCCTACAGAACAATTTGAGTTGCAAATTCCATACCAATCTAAACAAATGTACAATAACCAATTATTTATATCAAGCTGAAATCAAAGTTTATTAAATTTCTACACAAGGTCTCATACAGAAAAATAATATGAAATATGTTCACAATAATGTTTTCTGGTCTTTGTGCTGCATATATTTCTAGCAGAAAGCTAGGGAATGAACATGTCTGTCATTATTTTTCAGAAGAGGACACGTGGAAGCAGGTCCGTCCCGATTATTTGTCCTCGTGGACCCTAATATCTGCTTTCTTTGTGCTTGTCTTCAATTTTGTGCTCCTTGAAACGTAAGTTCTTGAAAAAATGTGGGTATGTGAGAACATATTTACTGACATTTTATAACTTACAACATATCTGCTGAGGAGATGGATTGTTAAGTACAAAAACATTTCTTTTCTAAGACCAAAAATGGTCTGCATTAATTTCTAGGCAGGCCTTCATATTAGAGTAATATCTAATGTTTTTATTTCGGTAATTTCTTCCTACCCTTGCATTTCCTTGCCGTATGGCATGATTTTTATTTTGTACGCTTAGTAGTTCTGTTTGTTACTTTGCAGCTTGGGTACCTCTCTCACTATGGATCAGTTTGCCTGGACAAAGGCTGAAGCCCTTTATTATATGGGTATCCTGATGTCAGTTGGAGCTGTAGTGGCCTGTGTAACATTTGTAGCCATCAAACCTTTGTGCAAAAGGTGAGGTGCTCGTAATACGTGTAATGAAAGAGGTACTGGTAACAAGGATAGGACTTTGTGATCTACAGATCTCATTGGTCAGGAAGGAAAGTTGAGAAACATGGGAATATAAATACAGTAAACTTTACCATGTGTTTTGCAAAATATTTGTGATTTTTACAGTATTTCTAGCATAGAAAGTTTTTAAGAATATATCAACATACGAATTAAAATGCAGTGATACCAATTGAAGCCAGCTAAATGAACACTCCTAAACTTGTCCTAACACAAATTTTGTTTTGGTGCTGTTGTTATTTCAGATTTGAAGAAAGTAAAGTTCTTATGTGGGGTGGATTTTTTTTTATGGTAGTTGGAAGAGCATTGTACATCCCATGGGGAAGTCAGCCACCAATCATAGCAGAAGAAATAACAGGTTTGTCCCAAGGCTGCTACAGATGATATTGCTCTAGAGAGTGAACCAATTATATGCTTAAGTATGGTAAAATTTCTCCTTTATTCTTGCAGTTTGTTATCCATCAAGAGACTAAATGTTATTATAGTATTAACAAAAATTATTATCAAGTAATGGATTTTTTGCATTATTCCACATTGGTAGACTTAATTTCTTCAAAAGCTATTTTGATCATTTAGCATAGACTATTAATCAAGTAAGTGATTCGAATTCAGACCTATAGATATGGAACTGCTACAAAACTTACACAACATGGAACTAGCTCTGTTACTCATGTATGGCATTTTTTTTTTAATCTTCTGGATGCTACAATAAAAATTACTGTATGATGTGCAAATAAACTTCACAAATAAACGCTCAGTCTCCTATCCAGTGAACAATGGGATCTCTTTTCCATGTGTAAAGCAGCTTAAGTGTAAAGCAGACAGTTCACCTCCATTTACAACTAAGGTTACAAATGTGTGGCACTAAACCTCCACTATCCCTTATGTTTTCATTGTGTGGACCTTAATTAAACATAGGGAGGTTATTACATTTCATGTGTCATTTAAAGTAACAGTGTGTTTTCTGTTGTGGCAGTAAAAAACATCCACCTTAATCCCCTGTATTCATAGAGATTTTTTATTCTCACCCTCAAACATGTATTGTGAGTAAGAAGCTAGGTACCAATATTAAAATGAAATATTTGTTACATGAATGCATTTTTTTGGCTTTTTGTTATAATCTGCATTTTGGCTTTCTAACATGTTTTCAGTTGCTCGGTGGAATGAAACTTACGGCAACACAAGCACTGTTAATGAAACTGAAGTAGTAGGCTGTCCTTCAGTTCAGACATGGTGTTACTACATTCCAGCAATGACTATAACTCAGTTTATCCTGGGTTATGCCTTTACAGCTGTTGGTTACCCAATTGGTGTTACACTTATCCAGACAATATTCTCCAAGATCCTTGGACCTCGGCCTCAGGTGCGTAGATATGGGTAAATAATGCACAGGGTAGTACATAACCTGCGTGAAGAGCATTGGGAAACAACGTTCTTTGCAGAAATAAAATTTGTCTGTGCCCACCAAAAACGAAATTTTGAGTGAGATCAGTAAAATGGAATAACTATGACCTTTTTTTTTTTTTAAATAGAAACCAAACCTCACTATTCTGAGTCTGTCCAAGTGCTTCATCAGCAGCGATTTTTTAGATCAGGATTGGGGTTGTGATATATCCGATCAAATCTTACTCAGACCTTAGTGACAGTAGTGACAGATGAATGGGAAGAATCCTTGCAGTGACAGTTTACAGATGCAAAACAAATTAATCAGACAAAATTAATAAATCTCATATGGATTGTCCTAGGTGAAGGTTATTCCTTCATGGTAAGAGTGAGAGCTTGAACAATGGGATGGGTCCATTTTATTAGGGTCATTTGCAAAATTGTGAAAAGTGACTATTAGTTTCATTCTGTGTGTCTGTTCGTCCATCCATCCATTTGTCGGCAAGGAACAACTCGGCTATCATGGACAGATTTTCAAGAAATTTGATATTTTAATATTCTTTTAAAAACTGTCAAGAAAATGCAAGTTTCATTAAAATCTGACAAGAATAACAGGTCCTTTACTTGAAGACCTGTAGATATTTTTGATTATATATCGCTCACTTCTTCTTAGAATGACAAATGTTTCAGACAGAAGTTGTAAAGGAAATCAAAATATATTTTGTGTTCAATAACTTTTTTTGAATATCGTCCATTTTATGAGATAATGTGGAAAAATACTGTGGATCAGAGCAGGCCACAGATGACAATGTGGCGTGTGCGCATTACTTTCTTACTTACTTACTTACTCATTCAGTTACTGCATGGAGCAGAGTCCTTCTTAAGAAAGTAACCGGTTCTCAGCTAGTCAAGAAATTCCCTGCATTTTATGGAAAATGAAGGTTCATTTCCACATTCACAAGTGCCTGCAGTCCATGCCCCTACATCCCACTTCCTGAAGATCCATCTTAATATTATCCTCCCATCTATGCCTGATCTTCCAAGTTGTCTCTTTTCCTCAGGTTTCTCCACCAAAACCCGCATTGCATGCTAGTTAACTATGGCTACACAAACACTCACAATGTGTAATACTTGTTACTTTTCCACTGGAACATTGGTTGCAAGAACGCACCTCAATGTTACATTATACATACATTACCTGTCTTTTTTAATATAGGCTATAGCTTGTTTCACACATAAGGAGAATAAATAACCAGATATAAAATTCACTGGTCTGCTGCATGAATTTTGTCTTCTATACTATAAGAGGACAAAAATCAGGCAGCACAGAAATGACCTTTTACATCTTATTATTCAGTCTGCTTATATGTGAGATACAGGCATAGCATTATACCAAAAAAAGGAACCGGGATAGCTCAGCCAGTACAGTGACTAGACCACAGGCTCAACAACCAGGAATTCATGACTAAACAACTCCTAGGATGGGCAAAAGATTTTTCTCTGTTCCAGTGAATCTGGGGTTGTTTTGGGACCTATACAGCTTTTTATTCAATCAGAAAAAAGTGGTTATTTACTCTAGGTTAAAACGGCCAAGACATGAAGCTAACCGCTTACTGCCATCTAGTGTTGGGGATAATGAATGGAATTATACCTCTAATCCCCTGTATGTTTTTGTGTTGTGAACAGGTACACACTTGCTTAACACTATTTTAAAATGTTAAGGGAGACAGAGGGCAAGTTTTGTCTTTTCAAGACTGCAGGCAACTGTACCTCTGTGTTTCATACATGTAAACTGTATCTGTACTTGTAACTTACACTTCCACTGACACCACTAACGAATTTGTTATCTGAGGAAGAATCTGCAAAACCATAACCATAAGATAAATTTGTGGCAGGATGCTCTTTGTCATATTCTGGACAGACGTGCTGAAGGCTATGCCTTCTGTTTCAGTTCAAATTTTAGTCTTGACTTTCCCTTCAAAACGATGTGGATCAGCAAGGGTTTGATGAAGTATATCCTGGCCAGACCTCAGATGGAAGTTGTGAAGACTTATGCTCTCTTGAAACCACATGGAGAGCTCGATTACCATGTATTTATGCAACTAACTGGCCAGTTACCATTGTAGTTAGTATACCTATTCATGGGCATGGGCTTGAATGGGTGCATCATCTGATTCATATCTTGAGTGTAAATTGTATAACTTCCCCATCATGTTATTTTATAACCTATTTATTTAATGTTATCAAATTATTCTTCAGTACAGCAAATTGTTTCTCCATTATTTTTGTGCATTCCAGGGTTTGTGGATGGGGCTAATGACAGGTGCTGGATGTCTGTCACGTGTTATGGGACCAGTATTTGTTAGTTATATCTATACTTGTTATGGTACCATATGGACTTTTGGCATTACTGCAATGATGATGACTGTATCCATGGTGTGGCTTCAAGTAATAGAAAAACGACTGAAGGTACCTGACCTGCCACCAGTTCCACCTCCTCCTGTTGAACTTCAAGTCTGTTCTTCTCAAGCAATTAATGGGAAGTCAACCAAGGAAGAGTGTGCACCTCTGCAGGAAAAAAACAACTCAAACTGCATTTGTGAGGAAAAATAAATTTTAATTTCAAAGTCAAATAAATTATGCAGTTAAACTGTACTGTGTAAAATGTGATACAAACTGAACTTTTTTTCTTTTACATGGAAAAAGACTCGATAAAAGTCCCTCAGAAAATGTGTTCTTTATAACTTTGGTGATGTTTGTTATTGTACTTTACAGATTATATCTTTTTATATTAAGGTACAAATTTTTTCACTTATACTGATTATAGTAATAGGAGAAGCCTACAGAAGTCATTTTTATATTTTATATGAAATAAATAATAAAATCTCTCATATAGGTAAGTATTTTGTTTATATTAGGTTGCTTTTTTAACTCTGTTGAACCAATAACAGAATACTATATTTAAAGCTCTCTACTTCTTGTTTTAACTTTTATAAATTAAGCACTTTGTGATTGTCAACAAACTGATATTTTAGGTGAGGAAATTTACGAATTGGAGACAATTTTGGATAAACCAAATTAGAGGTGCTGTCATTACTTGTGTTACTATGTGTCCTGGTTTGCCTGTAATAGCCCCTACTTGGAGACTATGCCCAGGCATCCCAGCTAGTTCATAGTTCCTTCCTGCAATTCCCTATTTTAGTAATATTAGTTGATATACAAGGATGGGTATTTGAAACTATAACTCACACTGTTGTAATTGTGACTCAGCACCTTAACTATTAACATGCAGTGAAACAGACATCAAGCAAGTGCCTTGTACATATCTGTTGTCATGCTAGAAATACTGTTTTCTTGTTTGCTGGTAACTACAATGCAAACTTTAGAGGACTGAAAAGGCTATATGGCAATAATGTGTACCTTTGACTCAAAAACGAGTTTCACAGAGAAACTGAGGGTGTAGACTGTCCTGGACATATGGTACACATTTGTCTACAAGCAGTAGTTGATGTCCCGCCCATTAATTTTGAAGTTATTGTGGTGAAGAGTTTAAAATACTTCTACATATACACACTGCATATTACACAGTTTAAGTCTATTGAAATTTGTCATTGTTGATACCACCAAGATTTTAAACATGAAAATGCTGGATTTATTTCCCTGCAGCTGCTCACAGAAGCAGTTTCCATCAGTCATATGGAAGCTCGTACAGAATCAATGGAGGAAAAGGCAATGAATCTTTTATGTTACCAACCAAATTAACTGCATTACTCTTAAAGTTGACAAAATCACTGTTACTATGACAGAGGTGAGCTGGGTACACAAGGAACTTTAGCAAATCTCAGAACATGAAAGAAACAAGTTTGATCTCCAGGATAAAAAGTGGTTCAAAGAAATTTCAGAAACCAGAAACATTACAGCTGAGATAACAGGAGTAGTAGTTGATCTGTATGCAACATACATAACTTGCACCGAAATGAGTAGATGGAATTTGAAATAAACTGCATCTTTCAGCTGGGTAAATAACAAGGAAGGTAAGTGACCTGAAGTTCACACCACTGCAGAATGGGTCAGTATGAAAATGAGATGGTCTGCAATTAATACTGATTATTTGTTTGATGAGACAGCAGCCAGGATTGTGCAGTTAATAAAGCAACTGGCCTATGGGCTGGATGACTTGGGTTTCCAATCGTGGCAGGAGCAAGGGACTTTTCTCCAAAACACCCAGATTGGCACAGGGGTCTACAGCCTTCTATTCAGCAGGTACCAGAGTTCTTTCCTGGCAGTCAAGCAGCCAGTTGTAAAGTTTACCATTCATCTCCAACTAATGCTGAGGTTAAGAATGAACGGAGCTATACCTTTACTCCAGCTGTGAGCATTCATCACTTGACAGGGTCAACATTACCATTTTTACCTGTACATGATGAAGCATCTTGAATAAAGACATACATTACCTGTCATACTAGTGTCTGTGAGAAAGAAATCATCAGCTATGAAGGGAAGTAGGTCAGAATATTTAATCACTTTAGTGGCAGAATACTGTAATCCTTTTCTCATTCTTGTCAACAGTACTGAGTTTGTCTTATCAATGCATGCAACATCAATATATGTAGAATATATGTTATAATTTATGAACACTGGTAACTTTACAAAAATAAAATGAATGGGAGTACAGCTGGAGGCTTACTCTACTGCAAACTGAACTTCAATTTTTATTTATTTAAATTTATTTCCATACATCCCATTTAGGTATACATACCATGGAAATAGATAAAGTCATGTACAATATGCATCTTCAAGCAACTTATAACTGGTATAACTAATGTTAGGTAGAAAAGAATACTTGTCAACTACCAGTAATAACTTAGATAAATTAACATTATACACAAGATATTAAAAGATGGCATAAATTAATACAATAAATAAGTTTAAAAATCACAGTCCGTATAATAGGATTTACATGTCCTTGTCCTCATTATATTCGAAGTATTCTTCAATTGAATAAAAAGAACGGTGATATAAAAATCTAAAGTGAGATAATTTGAGTACTTCATATCAATGACCAAAATTTTTATGTGTCATGGTACGTGATTAAAAGCTTTAGAACCTGATATATAAGGTCCTTTATAGAATCTGGTTATATTAACAGCTGGTAGATGAAGATTAGTGTTGTTCCTAGTTATGTATTTATGAATTTCCCTGTTTGAAGTGAATAAGTGTTTTTAACTGTAAATAAAACTAGTGAGAAAATGCATTGAGAATACGTCATAATTTCCATGTTTTTAAAAACGTTCCCTACAAGATTCCCTTACTCCAGTGTTGGTTATGATTCTAACAATTTTCTTTTGTAAAATAAATAATTTTTTAACATTGGAAGATCTCCCCTGGAAAATTATACCGTAACTTAAAATGGAATGTATACAAGCGTAATAAATTGTTCTTAGTGTAGATTGAAGTACATGTTTTAGATTTCTTAAAGCATAACAAGCAGAGCATAGTTTGGTTGCTATCTGATCAATGTGTTGATTCCAAGGCAATGTATCGTCGATAGTTAGTCCCAAAAATATGTCATGTGAGTAGTTTTATTACAAAATAGAAGCTGATACAAAGTTAGCACATTCTGGTGCACAATATGCATGGACAGTAGGATACAGAAAGGTGATAAACCTGCTTGACTTGAAAACTGTGATCCCTAATTCAACATGAGAACAGTTTAGTATATGAAGAGACAGAACCTCCTATGCCTCTGTGAATTGTGAAGGCTGTTTCTTGATCTGTTCCACCAGGCAGATAAAGTGCCAAGAATGGGCATTGATACAAATTCCACAATTGGGAGAAGTTTTGGGTTTGAAAGAGGACTTGATGAACTCATAACACTGTACAGGGAAATTTTGAAAGATTTTTATACAAGAAGTGAAGAGATAATCGAATTCATAAGACCAAAACAACCCACCCTTCTTAATACTGATTCTGAACCATCAGCATCTAAATCTGATATGCTGGAGTTTGATGCCTAACACTGTCCTGGTAACTTTACATTAGTGTTTGTATCACTATATTACACAGAATGTTCATAAACATCATTACTCTTTATTTAGGAGTTTATTTTTATTTACTTTCACTTCCAACAGCCATATTCCTTATCTCCATTAATCCCATACATCATTCTGTATGCCAATGGGGATTGACTGTACATGCTGTTTTCAAGAGAAGTAACCCTCTACTGAATAAGAATTTACTGTACTTTAGTGTAGTACCATTGTATTACACTTTTTGCTGTAGAAGGTACTTGTGGACCTCCAAAACTAAAATTACAGAAAGGAATCATAATGCAGATGTTTTGCTTTCCTTGAACAGTGTTTAGCTTTCAACATGTTCAAGAAATTACTTTCAATTACAGAATTACTGTTATTATGGAAGCCTGTTCAAGAATGTACCTTGTATTACAGAATTACTCCTACCATGGAAGCCTGTAACTGAAACCAATCATGGGCCAGTTCAGTCACCAGAGGATGGACAGCAGGTAAATGAACTAATATAATTGGAACTTATGATTAACAGAGATGGATGGACTGATTTTCAAAGCTGCTCTGCAGGAATGTGACTTACCTAAACTGGGACTGGCTAGCACTGCCAGAGATGGATTTTCACTGTAGGGGTTGTTTAAAATTTTGTTTTGCCTGTAAAAAATTGATTTATACAGATATACCAAGGCAGAAAATATGATTTTGAACATATTATTCATGAAGTAAATGAAGAAAGGTTCACTGGACCTTAACATGAGTGTCAAATCTAATATGTTGCCACTGCTGCCAGTTACGCTTCACTGATACTGAAAAGGGACTTGTATAATCCTAGGACCCTGCAGACTAAAGTCTGGGAATCAGTGGTTTATACCAAAATGCAAATGTCCTATTTTTTGCATGAAGTACAGACAGAACTTCTAAAATTCTTATCTACTACAACAGAGTAAATGACAACACTTCTATATTCTGTTTCCTATGGCTTTATTCACAACTTTTATGCAACACATAAATTTAGAACATTTCTTACAAATTCATAAATGTACATGGGGTATAAATAGCACCAAAGTCACCCTGCACTAATGCTAAGAAACAAACTGACCCCAGTTTACCACACCAATATTACAGGTAGTGAAAAATGCTACCTGCATACAAAGATATTCCATTTTGGACTGACAGAAACTAGTTGAAGCTATTCTTCAAAACAGATTCACACCACACCTGACTCTACAAAAGTATACAATGATGCTCAAAGATAGTTCAAAAACTGTATAAAATTTGATAATTTTCATAATCAAGTAAAGTAATATAAATTTAGTATAAAAATAAGGCCTACCTACCAATAGGCATTGAATACACACCCTACTTGCAGTGTCATAACAAGACATGTAACCAGTACACAAATTACATGTATGTCCATATGTTTTCTGAAGGGGAAACATGCAGTTATATCACGTTGTAACTTCAATGTTGCTGTTATTAGCTGACTGGACTTTAAGGCATCTTGAAGATAAAACTTCTACAGTTTCCTTATTAATGCAACTAAGTTGACTATCTTATCCTTCAAGACAAGAAGGCTTAATTTTTACTTAATTCAGTCAAAATTGCATTATGTTAATGCAGTGTAATTTCTGTGCTTGAAGCACTAATATCCCTACACACTATGACAAAAGAAAGAAACTTTTGTAGCCTGTATAAACAATCCTGGATAAATTAAGATACCTTTGCTACTGTGCAATAATTTCCCATTAAAAGCTATCCCATTACAGGCCTGGACAGGACCTTATGGCTCCAGGGGGTTGATGCTCCCACAATATCTAGGCAATCGGCACATGAAGGTTGTCAGCCCTATATACCAACTGCCTTTAACCTGCAGGACATAGCTCTGGCACTCATTTCTGTTAGAAGCCAAGTTGACCCCAGGGCCATATTGCAAATGGGAGGATTAAGTCAATGAAAAATCCCAACAATTTCATCGGGAATTGAACCCCCAACCTCCAGCACGTAGTGCAGTATCTCAACCATCTAGTGCCCTACTGCCAATCGTTATATGACAAAACAGTCCCTTATATGAAACAGATGAATGGTTTTTGATGTTTTTAAGTAAGAGAACCTTTTCTTAAAAACAATTTCCCAGACCCCCACATATTAATAACTGTACTTTTGGGCCCTCTTAATTTATAAAAAAACATACTGACAAAAAAATATGAATTCAGTAACCACAGTAGATAAATTCACATTATTCATCACAATAATTACAATTATCAGTAAAAGAAGATGACAGACAAAACCAAGTGCAGGCTACAGAAGCAAACTTGCTAATAATTATGTAAATTCTAAGGGCCCTTGGAATACCTCTGTGGCCTGCTGGGATCTGTGGTCCACTGGTTGAGAACTACTAAGGAAATTTTTTGTATTGCCATTCACAAGTAACACAACTGTGCCTAAATGTTAACACAATAACAAAAATGTGAAGTTATCCCTGTACATGCCATGAAGGAATATATGAGGAGAAGAGGTACAGATCCTCTCACTCTTAACCATGGCACTAGATGGTAGTGAATGGCAAACTTCATGCTCCAGCTGCTTTACCCTAGGGAGTCCTCAGTACCCACTGAATAGCAGGCTGTCACTATACTGACTATGCTGTCCCAGTTCTTTAATTACAGTGAAAGACAAAATAAAGCTAAAGAAATTGTGTAACCAAAACTGTATTCATATTTATAGGCAACTCCACAAGTACTTTCACTAGATTAGCCATAGTTTTCCATGGTTAAGTCATTTCCTTTTGCACTGGCCACAACAATGCCATGTTATGCAACTGCCATGTACATATTATAAAACCTCACTCATTCTGTTGATTGCCAATGTTATGAGCAAATACTGTTCACAATGAATTGAAGTTTATACCTCGACATATGAAATCCAAGGCATACAGACCAAGAGAAATGAGACATCTTAAATCTTCAGAATTATCATATAACTTCTGTAACAAATAGTGTATTTGTAAGTAACTAACAATATAATGATAATAAATTTACCACACTAACAGAAAACCTGGAATGATGAAAACAATTCAATGCATTCTGTTTCCTTAAATTATAATAAACCTCCACACCCAGTTGAACTTTAGGCACAATCAGTCTCAATGATGTTTGCCTGTGTGATGAATGAAATTAGGTCAGCACATGCATATATAGATGGCCCAAAATTAGGAACTCAATTAACAACTTAACATCACTACACACAACACAGAAGCATCACAATATCAGAGGTACACGAGAGGATTTCTCGGTGTGTAGTATTGGGTCTGAATTAGAAAGCTGCATGTAATACCATACAACATGAAATTTGAGTACCTGCACGATTAACTTTCTTGTGCTTCTATGTCGTCTATTAACTACACTTAAATAAAATACCGTATATTCTCGAATATAATGCACACGCTTTTTACAGTTTCAGAGGGCTAAAAAATCAGATGTGGATTAGAATCACGTGCGGATTAGATTCGCGCTCGTGAGCTGGATTTTGGAAAAATGATAGAGTCACTGTATGTGCCGTAAAAACAATACAATAATTTATTATTTTACTTATTATTTATAATATTATATAACATTTACAATTTATTATTCATCAGACTCGCCGTCATCACTCATAACTGAATCGTTATCCGTCACCCAGTCACTATCATCTTTATCTTCACCATCGTCCTCCCATAGAATGTCATCTTCGGATCGGCTGTGGTGCATTTATACCACTATCGGTTAAATGGCCACTTCACACACGGTTAAAGCATTGGTAACATCCGATATTATTCAAACAAACAGTCTGCCTTGTAGGCAAGGGGCAGTTAAAGGAAAGGTGTGGATTAGAACTGCGAACTAACTTTTTTTTCACTTAAGAAATCGGCAAAAACTAGTGCAGATTAGATTCAAGAATATACGGTACTAATGGGACAATCTGTATACGCACCAATACTGAATATGCATACTGAAAGATTGAATAACTTAACATATACATCAATTAAGGCCAACAATAAAACAACAATGTAAAGTAAATAACTTGCGGGGAAAAGTTATTTAACCACAGATCATATTTTGGTATGAGTACTTGTTTACAGTGAGTGTGTCTGGCTATTCATTGTACATGAACTGCATGCCCCCCATATCATGGATACAAAAATTTCAGTTTGATAGAATTCATTAACAGAAAGTCTCTTTTGCATTCTTGCATAATGGACTGATAACAGCAAACAACAAGATCTGCACACTCCACTATTATTTTGGATATTGTAAACCATCTTGGAGATGGACAATATAAAAAATAATAGTCATGTATACTGTAACACACCACTGTCACATACATTAATAATATCTGTACTTAAAAAGCTAACTACACGTTGGCAATTTAAGAATATAATATCGCAACCTCACAGTCCCAATTTCCAAGTCTTTAAAAATAACATATATCAAAATGAAGTAAATCTTAAATCTACATATAATATAAACATTTTTAAAAAGGCGTGAGAGATTATTAAAAAGCAAGTTCGAGTTCTGATATTTGTTAAATACTACTTTCCTTACTATAAATGCATTATGGAAAAATCAAACGTATAAAAAATTCTGTAACACATCAGTTTGCAACATCAGTGACAGTACCTCCCACAAAGTTCCTGTTCTGGATCACTGGTTGCATTAGTATCTGACACAGAATACACACACTTTTATATGCATACATAACCACAGAGGAAGTTTTGACATCTGCTTCTGCCACCAATGTGTTCATTGCAACTGTCAAGACACTTCACTGGAGCTGGATATGTTACTTGTTATGGACAGAATGTTATGTAAGCCTGAATGAATTCACAAGCCTCAGAACAATCTAAGCTGTTATATACGAGACATTATCAGCAGTAAAGAGGTTGCTGCTCATAAAAGACTGCATTCATGAAGACATTTTGAACAGATTAAATTTGAAAAATTCTTCTGAAAATTTTGTGTTCTCACCTGCTACCAAAAAAATTTAAAGTATTAAAATTTCAAGATGGTACTGTTATCTGCCTGTTGTGCGTGACTTTTAACTCGATCTCTTGGTCTCTCAAAAGGAGTATGTGAGGAGGATATTTGGGCTGAAGTTAGAAGGAGATAACAGGATGAAGAACACTTCAGCATGAAAAGCTTCCTAGTTTGTATTCCTCCCCAGATATCACTAGGACAACTGAATGATAAGGGTAGCACATACGGAACGCAAAGGAAGCCAAGTGTTATCCATTAAAGTTTCAGGTCAAAAAACCAGAATGAAAGAGACCACTCAAAATACCTCGATGTAGGTAGGTGGAAAGATTAAAATGGATCTTGAAACAGGATGGGTGTCAACTGGATTCATTTGGTTCTGGATGGATCTGCTACACATTCTTGTGAATGCGTTAAAAGACTTCCAGATTCCTTAACATGCCAGGGATGTCCTGACTAGCCGAGCAAATATGGCCTGATAAAGGAGAACTCTCCTCCATGGAATTTGTTATGTTCTTGGCCTAGATTGAATTTTATTTCGTTTGTGAAACTCTGAATGTAAACAAGTAGCAAATATGATTATTATGCAGAAAAATATTTGGGTTGCAAACACATGCGTACATCATTCTAAGGAATTTTAATTTTCAATTGCCTGTCACTTTTAATTTTCATACTTTTGTTCTGCCAAAGTTCTTCATGAAAGCACCTAAATTGCAACATCTATATTAAAAATATATAACAGATTTCCACATTTAAAGTTACACGTTCAATTACAAATAAAATAACACTTTACTACCATGTGGGAAATTGTCTAACCAACAACTGTGCCGTTAGAAATCCTTTTTTAAAAAAAAAGCACACATATTTTACAGTTAAGAGCAACAATCTAATAATTTGATCAATTTGTGCCTACAAAAAATGTGCACCTTTTTTAAAAATAACAGACAAGATATAAAAACTAACACTTCACACAGATGTTAGTCTCGGTACATACTGGAAAAGAATTAGAAACTACCCAAGTTTGATGGTAATCTGCTGAGTTATTACACTATGTAGCCTGGGAGTGGTTACCAACAATTCAGAAGAATATGTTGCCCATCCTCATAACAGAAGACTCACTACATACCAGGTTACACCAGGAGGCATAACCCAAATGTCAAACATTTTCCCACCCACAAATAAAATTCTTCTGGGATGTTCTGCCATGTTAGATGGTAAATAATTACCAACTAACATGGAATAACATCCCAGGAGTCTTAAATCTTCAACAACACTGCTGTGGAAACTTAAAAATCTCATATTTGCCCACCTTCTGAATGAAACACAATGTGGGGATGCTTACCTTACAATATCAAATTCCAGTCACAGTAAATAATGAAATATTTACATACTTTTAAAGGAAGTTTAATAACAAGTGCGAGGGAACAGAACACGCCACACTCCAGAAATTATGTAAGAACAGGTCAGAAATTACTGTACACATCTGCATACAGCAGGTGTCTCTTGTAAAGAACCCAACTGCCAACAACAGCAGTACAGTTTCATTAATGTACCAAATGTAGAAAATCCACGTCACATAAGAGTCTAACGAGTACCATGACAGTACATACAGGGTGTCCCAGGAGGAAAGGACCTAACTTCGGGAGAGTGTTCCTTAGGTCAAACTATACCGATATAACCCAAAACACCTATATCCAAAGTTCAATGGTTACGGAGATATTGGCC
>Ga0131853_10005978_pt1 | contig 21963 bp, 16 predicted proteins | sample TergutLab28metaG_FD_92764 | JGI IMG/M metagenome (GOLD analysis project Ga0131853, IMG submission 92764) | Labiotermes labralis P1 segment gut microbial communities from Petit-Saut dam, French Guiana - Lab288 P1 (version 2) (version 2) | ecosystem: Host-associated > Arthropoda: Insects >... | reverse complement strand
GGCGGACGCTTGTGAGTGCGGTAATGAACCTTCGGGTTCCGTGAAATGCGGGGAATTTCTTGACTAGCTGCAAACCAGTTAGCTTCTCAAGAAGGACTTTGCACCATGGAGTAAGTAAGTATACAAAATTAGCATCCAGGCTTCGGCTAAATATTAAGATGTGGAAACAGATGGTATGTATGTGATGGTCGTCATGGGCCGAAACATGTAGATGTGTTTAAGTAAAGAAAAGAATAAGTGGTTGTGTTCGAAGGCTAAATGTCTCATTGTTGTGTGTTCTGTGGGCACAACGGAATTTCCTCCCATTATGTTCACGTGCACAAGCCCAGCCAGTCGGTTTTGCGTATAGGATTGGTTTGTCGCACAAGAGATATCTCTGTACAACCTTAACCCTTCTCGAACAGGAACTCGTACAACCTGTAGTGTATATATTTTGCTGGCGTATTAGTTTTTGTTTATAATTTTTCGTGGACAGTGTTCGAAGACATCAGACTTGTGAACACTTTAAGAACAATAGTTCATTCGCTCTTGTATGAGCTGAAAACTAGATACAGTTGTCTGTGATGTGACTGTCGGGGCATGAGTCTGGATGGGCATCCTGAAGATACTCCGACCTCTGACCAAGTAGTTCCGTCCATGTGTGGTAGAGGCAGCTGCAGTTATTGAGCGATGACTATATATTATAGGCTGTATTTGTAATTGCACTATTGAACACGAATGGGCGGTCGTTCGTGTAAATTCTGTGCATCTTACCTGTGAGATCCTGCACTAAAATGGCGAGTTGTGTGTGTGTGTGTATAGTAGTGTACAGTGCCTGTTGAATATCTCTTGGGCGTGTTCATAGTCTAATGACGGCGGCCCCTTCAACCTTCCACCCTAACGGATTTCACATGAACCGGTGACCTTCAAGCATTAGGCTAGTTTGTTTCTTAAAGGTGACGATATTGTCTTATCTACTTTACTTTTTACATGGCTGAATTTATATCGTAATCGTGCCATAACCGACCATAATCATGAAAATTAACGGATAAAATAATTCCGCATCATTCCTGGACATCAGGAATAAGATGTTTATTTTACGATTTTTTAACCGTGCATTGTGATATACGTTTGTAATAAGAACCAACAAAATGGACACTTTGTACATTAATGTTTTAATTTGATTATAATGTCTTCGACATGTTTCGAACATCCAAGTGTTCATCCTGAGGAAGACTTGTACATGCCGTTTTATGGTATTTCTTTCATGCATCCATATAAGCAGTCTGGTCGATGGCAGGATATGCTTGATATTAAGCACATCCTGCTTAACTGATACATTAGTGCAGTCTGTTTGACGGTTTGTTTTCAAAGATATTTGTGTTGTATAATTTGCCCCCCCCCCCGCCCTTTTGTCTCTTTATTCGAATTACCTTTGTGGTTTGTCATCTAGATAAACCCATTCAGGAAGGGTAATTTCGAAATATTGCACTGTAGTGTGTTGACGCAGCAATTTACGTCGTTTGCAGTGTTGTACCCTTAGACAGCGTCAAGAGCGTAATCTACAACCGATTGGTCTATACCAGTAAATACAGGTATGCGCCGCATACCGACGGACCACATACACGACGGTGGTCCCATAATATTATATTTTATTATAATATACTTACAGCTGTGTTACAACTGCCTACAGTATTCAGTACAGTAACATTCTCTACAGGTTTCAAGTCTAGGAGCAATTGACTGTATATAGACTAGGTGTGTAGTAGACTATACTATCTAAGTTTGTGTAAGTACACTCTATGACGTTCTCACAACGACGGAATCGCCTAACGACGTATTTCTCACAACGTATCCCCGTCGTTAATCGACGCATATCTACCAGGGCGGCGTTGCTTTACTTTCGTTACTATGTATGCCACATTCGCTCTCTTTTCCATTACAAACGGACGAATTTGATTGATGACAGTACCCATGACGTATTAGTCGAAGCAGAAACCAATGCATATATAATTCTCTCATGAGGTTGGTACAGATAATACGAAATGAAGAGAGAAGAGAGAATGAATTGAAAAGGAAAGGAAGCGAGCTGTCAGGTCCTGTTCTATTTCTCATGTTACTCTCACACGTGGTAACGTATAATGAAGTCGTGGTGCAGTTACTGATTTGGTACTTCATGTTACTGTAGAGGGGCTAGGCTGTAGTTGATCTGACTTGTTTGTAGGTTTCAGCTGGTCGGTAATGGTCGCGGAACTAGGGATTTTTTCGTCCCTTTTGCTGAACCGTGACTGGATCTACTTTAGTGGTCCTTGATGACAATCATCACGAACTTCCTACAATGGTGTACGGGAAACTTTCTCAGACAATTCGCTGAAACAAATTTTGTGAGTTTTGCTATAAGCGAAGGTTTTCATTTGTGTTGCCTCGCAGTAAGTAGCACCTTGCCTCCGCGGCATGCCGCAGTGCTCAATTTGGAATGGAGCACACGGCCTCGATTTGTGGGGTGTAGCTGTAATGTGGATTGAGTTAGCTGTTACGGACTGTCGACAGAGGGTGGTTTGACAACCTGGATATTGGGTAAGGGCAGATAACGCCCTGCATTTTCCAAATACCATCTTACCAGATGTCACAGTGGGTCTAAGATTGGAAAAGATTCTTTGTTTAGAATCCCATGGCAGTTTATTTGTAGTTCATTTTCCAGTAGCTGGGAAGACAGCGTAACGAACTTTCAGGATTCATAAGATGCGGGAGATTTCTTGACAAACTTAGTGACTTCCGCTTTTTCAAGAGCGGGGTTTCTGGGTGGTGCTGGCTGCCATCTTCGGACAGTCCAGCCTGTCTGTTTTATGGGTAATAAAACGGCCATTGAGATGTTCTCACGAGTTGTGCCATGAAATATTCAGCTGTTCGAACGGCGTACCTCTCAGGTCCCCGATCACTTTATTTTAATCTGCTGAATGGAGTATTGGACGGAAAATAGTGAATAAGCATAAAATGCTTTATTTATGATGGCACATAGTAGAAAACATACTGATATATTTAGGTTACAAATTCCGTATCGAAGCTTTGAGTTGCATATTTAGTGCTGCGTATATTTTGTAAACAGGTTGATTTTCACCATGCACCTGGCGTCCTCAGAAAAGAACGCGCTGTATGTTTTGGGCTCTGCACTGGCATTTCAACGACGAGTAACGCCGTCTTAAGGGTTGCTCTTGAGCGCGTTCAATGGCCATTGTTTGAACATTCCCCAGATTAATCTTAGTAATCTTAGTAATTAACCATCTTAATGCACATCACATCAAAATTCCCCAGATTCTCGTTGCGAAATCCTAGTATATTCAGTTATTTGTTAAAAGGTTGTAAATAGCATACCAATCTGGCGGCTTGCTCTCTGTGGATAATTTTTTCGAATGAGACATTCTCTGCATTGGAATAAAACAGAGGTTTGTAACGCCGATGTGCGGACCGTGCTAAGGCCCTGTCTCCTACGGCTCGGACATTCGGGACGAGGGCTTAAATCCCACTGGAGGAATGGACGTATTAATGCGCTATATTCTACGTGGTTTTATTTTCTTACGTTTGTATAGGCCTTGTGACAGGTCGAGCCGCCTTCTTACCAAATGCGTATAAACGAAGTTAGGATTCCCGGAAAATAGGCCTTGGTCCGCATTGACCTATGTATTGGAAGGATCGTAACAGGACGTTCGATCATGTTCGAAGCAACTGTAGGGCTGTGTACGATATTTACATAAAGGTGGACGTGTGATCAAGGTGGCAAGAAGATTACCGTAATGTCAACAGTTGGACAGGTCGGTATTTTTAATGTTTGTAATATCGCTGTTCGTTACTGAATATAGTGCGGAAGTGTACGTATCTCACGCCTAATTTGACGTTCATAGGGCCGTGCATCGTAATATATTTCTATAGTAAAACCAACCATATGCACCAAAGTCTCAAATTTATTTATTATTATTATTATTTTTTTTTTTTTAGTTTTTTGGAATAACTCTACATGTTTCGGGCGGTCTTTCCGTCCATCATCAGGAGTTCACGACTGTACATACAGCAACATGTGAACGCCTGTCGCTCGAGATGCGCCCAGGATTGAATGTAGGTCGTCATATTAAACGGGCGTCAGAATTGTTCGATCTGTTAACTGTAAAATCGTAGTGATTATAATACGTAACGCAATGTTTAACAGTTGCGACTCTTTGTCCTGTTCACACGTTGTATTCATCATTATAATCATCATTATTACTAAAATGAACGGTCATTATTTACCTATACAGTATTCGCCAAGTGGGTTTCTAATCATTTTGTGTTACGGACTCTGGATCCTGTTGTATAATGTCCAGTACAGTTACTATAAAGGAATTAGAACCGTGATACGAACTTTCTATGTAAAGTATTTTTAATAACTGGTGCTCAGGCAACCCGTTTCGACCGATATGGTCATCTTCAGTTCCTCTGTTATCACAAAAACTAAAAGTATACAATCGCTTGCCATGTGTTCAGTAGCGGAGATCTCCGTATTACGTTTGATACGGTACCCTACATGTTGCTTATCGTATTCATTATAGTCAGTAATTGTGCAAGACGTGACAAAATGTTTATAATATTAAAAAACTTGTTAGATTTTAAAAAGTATATTATATTATATTATCCTGAAGAATGTTTTCGACTCCCTTGACGTGTAGCACACGGGCTGCTCGGATCTTCAGTGGTATGTTTTAATCGGCGTTTACTAGGAAACTGGATGTAAGAAGGTGTGTCTGTTCCTACGCATTTGACGAGTATCAGCGTGGAGCTTATGTTAGATGTTTCCTGTGTTATATGTCAAACAGAAATGCTGACTGCTTGCTAGCAGGCAGTCAGCATTTCTGCTTGACATATGCCTGTTGCTGTATGTACAGTCTTGAACTCCTGATGATGGAAGGAAAGACCGTCCGAAACGTGTATGTTTTTTATGTATGTTTGCCCGTACATCTTAGTATAAGCGTAGAGAAGAAAACCAACTAGATGCTGCTGAGTACTTTGTTGCATTTATTATCTGCCCAACATGTTTCGGGCATTTATATGCCCATCATCAGGAGCTCGAGACTATACTTGTGTTATTGCCGCATATGGTGTGTAATGCGGCAATAACACAAGTATAGCCTCGAGCTCCTGATGATGGGCATAAAAGTGCCCGAAACATGTTGGGCAGATTATAAATGCAACAAAGCATTCAGTAGCATCTAGTTGTTCTTCTCTACGCTTGTGTTGAGTGTTTAAAAAAAAATAATTTTATACAGTGGTGCATCTTGTTGGATTTGCTATAGAAATATATTACGATGCACGGCCCTATGACCTTCAAATCCGTCGAAACATGTTGCTAGTAACAGTTACTGAAAATGCGTGAAGTGAGAAGTTGTGTTGACTGTATTAGTTCCTTACAGTTCTGTATAACACAACGGCATACTTAACGTGAACTTTGCAGCAAAGTTGTCAGTCTTGAAGGATTAAAACTTAAATGGTTCGACAAGTTTCAGTAAAAAAATGTAAATGTCGTAATAACCCATGTAGGTGTTCGCGAGTTTTTTCAAGCGCTCAGTCAGACCCCAAGAGGCATCGTAATGCGAACGCGGGTAAAACAGCGTCTGAATAAGTAGATGTAAAAATCACAACTTGGTTATGAAGCCACTTGATCGCAGAGTTAGCTTCGCGCACCGACTCACCTCTAAGTTGAATCTGCAGTACATAAAGCAGTGGTGTTTTGCGTGCTTTTATGGGTCATTAACGGCGAAGCCAGAATACTTACTTACTGAGGTAAATTAATGCCAGACTTTACCGTTTAGTTTGTAATGTAATGTGCGACAAAGTCTTAAAGGGGCTGTTACTGCGTTCCTGTAGTCTCAGAAATGAAGGACCGTACAAATGTTTAACAGAAGTAAATATATTTAATGCACTTTATTTATAGAATGTCCGTCATCCTTCTTCCTTATAAATACCATGAAGTTTGGAAACTGGAACACTCATCATCATCAGCATCAAGGACTGGACCCTTTGATTCGTTCCGTCTCCAGAGTTACAACTGCTTGCACCTACGCTTCTTCGGTCTTCCAATTGTTCTTCCTTGTGGTCTGTAGTGGTATGATTTCAGAGCGATTCGGTTTTGTGGCATTCTTTGTAAGTGTATAAGCCAGGTCCATCTTCATTCATCTGTCTTGTCTAGTATGCCTGTAATCCGTAGTTCGCGGCGTATGTGGTCATTTGTTTTGTGGTCATAAAGAGTGTAGCCTGCCAGAGTTCTCAGTAACTTCACTATCAGCCTTTATTTGAAGACATTAAGAATATTTACTCTTTTGGATCTCTGGTTTGAGTTACTCCAATGTCCTGGCAGTAGCCCACATAGTGCATTTGTGCGTCTGTTAGCATTATGAGAATGAAGCGCGCTTATTTTCCCAACACTATGAACCGAATGGTCTTTGTAATGTCGACGTACTATGTTTTTTTATGAGTGCTGTACCAAACGAATTTCAGGTTCCAGGGTGTTAATTGCCGCTTATACTGAGATTTAGATGAACTTGTTCCTTTGACCTTGAAACTGTAATACTAATAATATTGAAGACCTGTGTGTTTATATTACTTAGAGAGCGGTCCTAAAGTATGACCATACTTTTCCGGTACTTTGGAACGATCGTAGCATTCCAGCCATTATGAGGTTCGTTCCAAGGTTTACCATGTAACTACCCGAGCGAGATTTATAGCTGACATTTGATAGTTCTGGTTTAGGACTGGTCTTTATGATGTAAAGCGAATTCACTTCGCGTTATAAATCATGCTGTGGGTATATCTTTTTCCATGATTTGAATTCGAACCGAGTTATGCCGCAACATAGAGATCAGAAACAAAGGGTTATTATAAACAATTTTATATATGTGCGTTTCTGTTATTTCATTTTTTAAAAAAGGATATTTATCTCCTTAGAGTGTGGGCCCGGTAGCTCAGTCGGTGTAGCGACTGACTACGGGCTGGACGGTCCGGGATAGAATCCCGGTGGGGGGCGAGATTTTCAGCGCGTCCAGACCGGCCCTGGGTCCCACCCAGCCTCCTGTAAAATGGGTACTGGGTCTTTCCCGGGGGTAAAATGTGGCCGGGGCGTGCTGCTGACCACTCACCCCCTTCTAGTGCCGCTGTCATGGAAGAGTAGAGCTATACCTCTACCCACCCTTTGGGCCACACCGGGCCTGTAACGGGATCACTTTACTTTTTTTATCTCCTTAGAGTTCTGATTGTGACAGCTGTTGTTTACTCTGTGCACGTCCAAAGGATAATCCACAGATTGCGTAGAATTTGATTGCCAGTTGATTAACGTCTGCTCAGACTTCAGTGTATGAGTTACATTATATCCAGGGCTTGAGGTAACGGCGGGATGCATAAGGACAGTTTATTTGACTTACACCAGTTCATGCAGAAAAATCCACAAGGATGAAGTTAGGAGATCGGTGTGGTCATTCTTTCACCCGATGTAAGGGTGGCCTATTGTAAAGTTTTAAACGTTTTGGTCTTTACTTGCAAGCTCTTGAAGAAGTTTCCATATCGCCGTTGCCAGCTGAATAAATTGGTGTTTACGGTTTTCACGTCTTGCCGACATTTTCTGTTGGGCATGTCGTTTCTATCGCGTCCGACATATCTTTAGCAGTAGGCGGTCAGCCCGAATTTTTGCATTAGCGTAGACAACCGACCTCTAAACTGTTTTTACGACTTAAAAACTTGGGGTTTTGTAGGTGGGTTCCTCAGAACTTAGTTCGAAGCTCTCTCTGAACTGGTGCCGCTAATTTCCTTTCATGGCGCCACAGAACACACTAGTTTTCTGCGCCTCTATCGCCATTTTTCATACCACAACTACGGCACGTCTATGTCGACAGGTGCTCATCATTCGAATACACACAGATGCAAATTTTTTGTGTTGTCCTTCATTTCACTTCACTTATACAGTCAGTATTGATTTACAAGCTTGTACTTTCAGAAGTGTGATATAATTTATAGACATCTTTGTATATGCAGCAGAGTATCCTTGGTTTGACTTTCATTTTGTTACGTAATCTTCTTTGCTGTTACAAGGATCGAATTTTTGGACGTAAAACTGTAATTTATGGGGGCCTGGGCAGTAAAAATAAGTTGCAAGAGATTTAAGAAAAAGCATAAACATCGTAATAAATAATTCTTCATTGTCCCATGAAGTTTCCGAACTCGCTATCATTCATCCCCTTTCACTTCACCTCTCACCCCTCATCCTAACTCTCACCTCCAATTCCAGTACTTCAAACTAAGTAACTCCGTCAGTTCAGGTTGTAACGTTTGTTGAAATGATGCTGTTGGCTTATGTGCAGAGACTCAGTTATGTTATTTGATATGGTCCACGAGGCGTACAAAGCTTGAATACTGTTTTTTACCAGTTCTTGTTGTTTGAGTATGTTCCGTTCTAAGTCAGATTGTTTCTCCAGAGACTGTTTAACCATTGAAAGTTCATTGGTAATTATGTATGCCACGGACGGTATTCACAAAAGAAAAAACCGACTTTATTTCTATAGTAAAACCAACAAGATGCATCAGTGTATCGAATTTATTTTATTTTGGATTGACATTCTACATGTTTCGGACGGTCTTTCCGTTCAAAACATATAGTGTCATTCCAAAATAAAATAAATGTGGTATTGTGGTGCATCTTGTTGGTTTTACTATAGAAATAATATTACGATGCACGGCTGTATGAACGTTAAACAGCGACTTTCTTAATCTCTATTGACCAGTTTATCTTTGAGGTGTAGACGCGCAGATGGATTATAGGGTCGTAAGATTTTTTGAGGGGGTGGAGGTGCGGTACGGCGGCGAACAGCTGTACACATTTAACTATTACTGTTTAGATGGTCTGACTGCTTCGGCTGTCTGCTGCTGATGTTCACGGCATGGTTGGAAATGCTGGTCCTGATAAAACCTCGAATGGCTTGTACTACTTGCGATGGAAAGAATGCATTCTAGTAAGCAATGTGACTATGTTTGAGATAGTATTAACCATTTGTACTACATTAAATGTATCAAGAGTAGTGCGTGCGTGTGTGTGTGTCTCTGAGAGAGAGAGAGAGAGTGATACATCAAGATCTTCCCTTTAAAGCTGTGTGCGAGTTTGTATGGCCTCCGCGTTTAATGGTGCGGGACGTTTAAATACTGAATTACTGATTGTCATAATGGCCATTAGTTTGAAATTGTTTATGTGTTGGTTGTAATCTAAGATTGGATAACGAGCTGGAGTAGTTGGTATGAATGTTATGACGGTTGGTTAGCTCCGACCTTCGTCGTAAAATGTAATAATGTTGGATGAATATTGTGTCATTCAATTAAAATTTAGTGCCTAGCTTTGAAAAGCCTTGGAGGGCCCCAGGCGAAGCTCAGAAAGCAACTGTACACAAACTATTAACAGTACAGTTTCTCACTAACAGCCTGCTGTCTTGCATTTGATTACAGTTATCTGTTTCTTCTTCACAAAACTGTCGGGTTTACACCAATGTAACCCTGCATTTTCAGTTAAATAGGGCCTATTGTTGTCCATAACATTTATTTACTACTGGAAGTGGGTAGCACCCGTCCAGACCGGCCCTGGGGCTCACCCAGCCTCCTATGCAATGGATACAGGGTCTCTTTCCCAGGGGTAAAGCGGCCGGGGCGTGACTTTGACCACGTACCTCCATCTAGCGTGGAAGTTGAAGAAAGAGTAGAACTATACATCTATTCACCCTCTAGGCCTTCGTGGTCTGTTTTAGGGTGAACTTTACCTTCAGCCTTTTTGTCCTGGAAGTAAGTACTCTAATGATCGCGTTTGTAGATAGTAGCACAAATGTAGATCTGTAGAAATGTGTATTTGAAGCAATGCCGTATCCCAAAAGGTAAGCTTTGTAAGTATGAAACTTGAAACTGTCGCACCGCATTGACCATGACGCACAAGTGGGCAGATTCCTAGATTCAAATGAGTACGAGGTATTTTGAATGTATTTAATTAGGTGGAAAGTACATATACCTTGGACATTGCAACTTAAACTGCGTCACGAATGAAACAGCTGAAGGTGCAGGTATTTAGAGAGCTGCAGGCCGTGTAGTATAAACAAACAAAAACTGTGCACGTACAGTTGTGGTTTTCAGTTGTTTTTCGTATAAGAGCACATTTATCTTCTCAGGTTGACAAGAAGTGCCTGCCTCCTAACGGGCTGGAGCACTGACCATACTGTTAACTTGTGTGGAACGCTGTGCTACAAAATCGTTAGACGTTCCGAAACGTCGGATAGGCCATTGGTAGGATATACAGTGGAACGAAAGCCGTCGAGTGTGAGCTAGCACTGCGTTATGGAGATGTATGGGAGAGTGGTAGTGTGGCTGTACGCATTCTTGGCATTGGCAGTAGATGGGGTGATTAGTCAGCTTGACGCCCCGGCCGCTCTACCCCCAACTGTCATTCCTCAGTACCCATTCCATGGGAGGTTGAGTGAGACGATAATGTATGTGAAGGTTCTGACCGCATGTGGCCCAGAAAATGGGTATTTAAACTGTATGTGAAGGTATTGGGTACTGACCGCATGTGGCACAGAAAATGGGTATTTAAAGGGTTGTCGAACCGGGATTTACAGTAATTTAAACAGGAATTAAAGGGCGATTGTTTGTATATTGGACACTTTTCTTGAAGTTAACCACATTTTAGTGGGGATTAAAATGGCGAGCATAGGTGTCTCCACATTGTTTGTAACAAGCGGTAAGGGGACACTGGAGACATCTTCGCATGTCTCCTTGTTTCTTCATCCAAATTAATTTTCCAGCACATCGAATTCTCAATGTAACGGCCATATCCCCATACAATATCGGCGATGTTATGTGCAAATTTTTAGCTGGGTTTTTGCATAGTTTCATAATCAAACCGTATACGTAGATTGATAGAATTAAGTTGTTGTTCAAATCGTACTTGGTGATAAAAGTGGGTATTCAATCTTGCTCAGCCAGATTGTGGCATCTCTACAGACTGTTGTAAAATTCAGCTGTAATGGAACAGGACGTATTCTGTATCTTAAATTTGCATCGTAATGGTGCGGATTAGCTTGATTTTTTGTTGCCTTTCTTCTGCCAGTCTGTTTCGTACCCACACTAATAGTTTGTCCATTAATGCTGATGAATTTTCCAGGAAATTGCTCCCAAATTACCCCTTTATCGGAGTGTTTTAACTGATATTAAGACCTTTTTGCACTTTTTGTAAATCCACTTCTCTTCAGAATTGAATCCGACGTGTTCACTACTATATCTTACCAACATAACATCATTGGTAGTTTGGTGTTATTGTTTAAATTCAAAATTATTTGACAAGTGGGTGGGTACAAAGGTATCCTGGAAGATTTTAATTTTTAAGCTTTTAAATTTTATTATGTTCGCTGTACTGCTCACTGTGCATGCTGAAGCACGAACACTCAGCGTTACTGTGAAGCGGGTTTGACCTTATGTAGGAAAAAATTGGGCCACTTTACAGATTCAAGTATTTTTTTATCTTTTTGAAACAATATATTCCGTGTGTTTTTTCATATATATAGATATATATAAAAGGTATAGTTTTGTGATTACATTGCTTTGTGTGTGTGTGTGTATATATATATATATATATATATATATATATATATATATATATATATTTGTGTAGTTTTGTGATTACTGTTTATGGTGCTGACGGTTTTGTTACCTGTATGGTATTCGTCAGATGGGATTGTCTCATATCATGTTACATGAAAAGAAACCCAATAGATTGGCCACTTTCACGTCTTCCTCTAGCTGTTTTAAGATTACCCCTTCAGCGTATCACCCTCTGGTCGTCAAGCCACTGTGTTCATTTGAATGTTGTTACTGACAATTACGTGAGAACCTTCACTAGCGACAAGTTATTTTGGCTAGTTGACGTAGGCCAGACGGGGATAGACGGAAATTTAACATTATACAGTTAGTGGAATCGAGCGATATCATCCCTACCATCCGTGGGACTTCATTCTGTAGGCCACAGTTATGTACACTTCGACATCACCATCAGGGAAGGTCCACCACCGAAACTTGTCGGATTGTATAATTAAAATTTTTTTTTTTTTTAATTTTGCAGATTTTTGTGTCTGTTTTGTGTTTATGGACCTGCCCATTGCTGTTCTATATTAATAATGCAACACAAAGCAGTCTTTTTATTATTCTGCAAGTTCACTCTACATGTTTTGGGTGTCAACCGCACCCATCATCAGGAATACACAAAACTGTAACTACAGCCTCCGGTTCTGGTCATATTTTTTGTGCAGCTAACTCTCTCCAACGTGGCCAATTAGCCGCGTTGGAGAGAGGTAGCTGTGAAATAAAAGTGGACACGTTTTAAATATTAAGGAAAAAACTGAAAACAGTTTTTAGATTTTTTTTTTATTGTCTGGATTCATCGGGTGCACTCGTAATGCTGCTCTTGCGTGTATGTTTGTACATGCGCATCATATATTTCGTTTGATATTAGGACAAAACGTTCGTTACGTAATTCTTCATTATCAATTTTACCTTCAGCTGACTAGCAAAATGTGTGTCTTTCTGTTTCCTCTCTCCTCCACCACACCCGTACGGCCCGTCAGTGACTTACAAAGGAACACTAGTTAAGAAAAGACTCCAGATCTTACCGGCTGCTCCTTGAAATAGGGTCAACTATAAAGGTAAATTCCACCCTAGAACAGGCGACGAAGGCCCAGAAGGGGAGGAGAGGTATAGCTCTACTGTTTCTATAACCTCAGCGCTAGAGGTGTGGGTGGTCAACGCCACGCCCCGGCCGATTTACCCCTGGGAAGGACCCGGTACCCATTGTACAGGAGGCTGGGTGGGCCCCAGGGCCCACATAGAGTCAGTTGTATGAAGCCAAATTTATGGGCGTGGCAATAAGCAAGGTAGTATGTCCAGCCCTACAGCACACAGTTGCTGTATACTGTTTCTGCTCCTTTAACGTTGAACACTCCTAGGATTCAGAACATGACACAACGAATGGGTTTGCTGCCTCACGCCTTCGGTCATGGTCCATTTTAATATTATTGTTTATTGTACTGCTAGGTTTTCCAGGCGGGGTGTTCCCTTTATATTTCCGCTCCGAGCTTTTATGCCTTTCTCATCTGTAGTTTATATAATGCTGTTAATTATACTTCGAGCAATATATTGCTTCGGAGTAATACACGAAAATGGAATCCAACGTATCCTTACGTTATTCAAGATAGGATTTTCAGTAATTGGATGAAATACATGTTTATACACGGACAAACGGGATCGTGTGTGAGAGCAGAGGATATTGTGCCACAGTATGTGGAAAGTTTTGAAGCAGTCTTCAGCACTGGTATTAAGTAACAGCAAGAAATAAAGGCCCTGAACTAGAATTGGAAATTAAGTTACAGGTCTTCTTGGGATGTTACGCCATGATTACTGGAAACTGTTTGACGGCATAACATCCCATCAATACCGCAATGAGAACCTCATATCTCACAGGAAATGAATTTCTTATATGTGTACATACAGTGTCGGGATTCGATGTTTGGATACCTCACTGTTTCTATGTCCTGCTCCATTTCTCACAATTCATACACACAACTAGGAACAATTCCATGTACCGTTGCGAGATTAGTGACCCAGTCACAGCGGGATTGCCGTTGGTTGCAGAATTTTCGATGCAATTAAGTGTAGTCTCGAGCTTGTATAGAGAATTATTAGCAGCCATGTTTGTTGCTGAGGAGTAAATAACTCTATCCCATTTCGCGTGCTCGCGTTTCTGAATGTGCAGAAACTCAATTCATTAAGCTCGCAGTAATAGCACATTTCGACATAACAGAGCGTCTGACGCTGTGAGCAAAATTCTCGGAAAGACGAGGCGAGGTGTAGGAACGCGGAAGATTCTGTTATTTCAGATAGCATGTATGGGTCATAACTGTGTGCTGCCGCAGACTTCTGGAAGCAACGATCATCATCCAGGGCGAGATCCAGTGATAACTAAAATTGTAGTAGATAACAAAATTATAGAACAAGTAAATTTGTTTAACTCTTTAGGAAATGTGATATCTTATGAAGAAGAAGTAGACATTGATAACAAATTAAATAACTTTTTGAAAATTACAGGTGTTTTAAATAATGTGTTAGACCACAAAAAACCCTTAAGAAAACAAGAATAAAATTATACAATACACTAGCCTTTCCAGTCGTCTTATATGGCAGCGAAACTTGGACTATTAAAGCAAGGGACGCCAGAAGAATAACAGCAGAAGAGATGAAATACACGAGAAGAACAGCAGGATACACTTGGACAGATTACAAAAGAAATGCACAAATTGAGAAGGAGTTAAAAATAACACCAGTTTTGGACAAATTACTGGAATACAGGAGAAGCTGGATACAACATGTAAATAGAATGCCTCGAAATAGATTACACAGGGTAATGAAATGCTACTCCCCAACTGGCAGAAGGAATCATGGTAGGCCTTTGAAGAGACTTCTGGATACGTGAGACCGGAACGGGTCAACAAGTGACCCAACTCCATGACAGATATATGATGATGATCATCATCAGATTCTCTAGGTCCTGTTTGGAGTAAGTTCATGTGACCGGTTTCACACTGTCTTCGACGTTCAGTTGAGAATAATGCTCCCCTGAGCATTACTGTTTGGATTTTAAATTGGGCAGTCGCCACGCTGCTACAGTCCGCGTAAACACAACGGCTGTTCTGTGGCATTCGAGACGCATCAAAGAAATCAGTTTCTCCGATAGACTGGTTGATTCTAACAGATCTACACGGAGTCACATCCCACACTATTGGAATCTATATCAGTATCATTGTGGCAACCCCAAATTTCGGGTAAAGCCAATGTTTGCAGGACGATCGCTACAGTGACCACTTGCTGTGTAGTAAGCGGTCTGAACTGAACTTTGAACCAAGTACAGCAGAACTGTTCAAATAAACTGTATAAATTATTTTACTGAATGTACCAGTAGCTGTGCGGTGTAGAGCCCGAAGGCCTGCTGTCTTTGGCACTCGAATGCTCGGATCACGAATTCTGATTTTGATAGGGTCTTCTGGCCGCAGGGCAGCACACGTAATTTTTTAAAAAGTTCGACGCGGTGTGCGTACTGTCAGATGTGCACCCTTTCTTTCTCGTTTTGTGGATACGCAAGTAAGTGCCGCCTAGGTCACGCGTCACGAAAGATAAGAAGGTGCTTACGTACGGGTTTTACTCGGTGAAAATTTTGTTGCCCTATATGAATGCTATATTCACGCTCCCCTTCGCCCCTGTTATAATTGCTGGGAAAATCCTTCTTGAAGACCTGGCGGTTCCTCAGCTAGTCAAGAAATTTCCCGCATTTTATCGAACCCGATAACTTACTGCTATTTGCACAAGAGCCCGCCACCTGACCTGACCCTTTCTTGAACCAAGTTCATGCCATCTTATATCACTAAGGTCCATCTAAATGTGATATCTTTCCGTCTAAGCATGGGTCTTCTAAATGGTCACTGTCCGTAAGATTTCTTTACTGAAACCTTGTATACATTTCTATTCTCCATTTACGTGACACAAATCCCTTTTTATCTTCCTTGATTTTTATAACCTAATAACGTGTGGTAAGGAACGAAAATCATGAAGCCTCTCGTTACGCAAGGTGCTCCAGTCTCCCGTCATTTTCTCCCGCTTTTTTATACGTTTCTCTCAGCGTTCTATCCTCCGCACATAAACCTGTTTTAATGTGTGCAAGAAGATTTCCCTGTCATGCAAAACAACGTACAAAATTTATGTTCTGTTTCTTTTAGTCTTTGTATTTTTGAGTGGCACTTAATAGGGTCCTAATCCTGAGCACCCCTGTAACGTTTCGTAATACGTTAACCTTTTTACGGTGAGGAGTTCTTAGCTCTCCCAGGTTGAAAACTGGAGGATCAACCCTTATCGGCTGTACGACCCTGCTTATTTAATACATTTGCTGCTATCCCTCTACACCTATCGGGAATCCTTCTTCATCCACGATCTGGCTTGGTTACAAGAACCCTTAACGTGGTCACTTTAAGCGCGAGACTTCAGTTAAATAATCATAAATTGTGCAGATATGGGCTGTGGGCTTGTCGCAAGATAGGACACGCAATGGATGAATTCCAGGTGACATGAGCATTCAAGCCAAAGGGACCTAGGCGGGATTCAAACCAAATATGAGTTTAGACTGTGCGGGAATTTTTTAATGGCACAGTGTTCCACGTTAGTGCCTCCAGTACAATCATCGGTACATTTTTAAAATTTTTTAATTGGGGTACTAATGTAATTACTCTGGTCTACCCATTTCTTCAAAGTCCGTTCTGGTTTCATTGAACACGCCTTTGTGTTCCATCACAGTAGCCTGTGCAATACTTTAAATGTTACGGTCTGTAAACAGTAAATATCTGAAACCTCTGGACTTTGTGTTAGAGACTAGAAATGATATTGGCGTGGAGGAAGTCCAGGTTACAAAACGTACAGGTTTTTTTTTCTATCGCAGTCACGATTGTAAAGGAAGATCGATAATGTAAAGGTTCACGATGAAACCTAATGAGTAATAAAAGACTTTTTTAAATTTCAGCAAGGTACAGTTTTATTACCTTCATAAATCAAACAGAAACACTTTTTTGTACTATGTAAGGCACATTAGTAGTCTCGTAGTTCCGCTTGCACGTGTTCGTTGTGTGGTGCATCGTACAAACTTATAAACATCGTTCGGCCGTTCGGTGTGCTGGGAGTGTTCTTGTAAAGGAACAAACGAACAAAGAATTTACGTGCCTGTGAGTGTACAGTGACGGTATCTTCCTTAGTGTTGTGTTTCTGTTTTGAACTGCAGTGTCGAAATTCAACTCTATAACGTCTGAGCCTGTTAAGATTTTCTAAGCTGCTACACAAACTAAACACTGTATTATCCAACTAATGCACAATATATAATATTTAGATACAATTAAAATTATAAAATATTTAAAAGTGCTCCAACATGTTTCGGATCACAGAGGATCCATCATCAGGGAGCCTTGTACAGTGCTTGGCTAAAAATTACACGAATGATTCTATCGTGTCCGTTGACATGGACAAGGTCGGTGTTATGGCAGCATATTCTGACCCGTTGTGCGTGTGTAGTTCAGTGTATATGAAGGCAAATGAGTGCCTTCATATACACTGAACTACACACATATATTCTCGTAATTTTTAGCCAAGCACTGTACAAGGCTCCCTGATGATGGATTCTCTGTGATCCGAAACACGTTGGAGCACTTTTAAATATTTTATAATTTTAATTGTATCTACATATTATATATTGTACATTAGTTTGGATGATAAAGTGTTTAATCATCATTGATGCACGGTGCAAACATGAAGACTGTTACACAAGCGTTCAGTTGAACATTGACAGTGTTCATAGCTGATTGACTGGGTTACGTGTAACGCAGAATTACGGATGTTAACGGAGATTACCTGAAATTCTGTTAATTTTTGTACGAGTCGCTTACAGAAGTTCCAAGAGGAAGAGATGGGCAGGATATTTAACATACATGCATAAACCCGCATGATATATGTAAAGACATGGGTGGGAGGAGATTTCTTGGTCTTTACATCTTGTGGAGAGATGCCCTAAACTATGAAATATGTTACTAAAATGTATAGCTGTTCTGGTGTTTAACATAAACTTACACGTCTCTGTAATTACGTATTTGACAGAACATATGTAACTACTTAACAAGGCTGCTATTCTGTTTCGCCAAATCACTATCCACGAACTCCCCATTATGCACAGGCCTGTATGACCGTTTGAACGTGATAATGCAATTGTATTCCGTAACCAATTGTAATGTAATTTGTCATATTATTGTCGAGTTTTTAAAAGTGTCCAGTTGTAATGAAAATAACAGTTAAAGCTCATACTTGATGGGGTAATTCCTTCCAAAAAAGTCCGTGCAGCAGAGATCTTATTAGGAGTTGAGCTGCGTTACCCGCCTTGTACGGCACCCAACGGTTCGTTGCTTTGTTCAAAATAACACGCGGAGTAACGCCATGTAATTACTCATTTTTCCTCTTTCACGGTTCGGCAACGAAATTGAAGTTTGCTGAATTTCACCAGATTAGTTATGGTTAAATCTGATATTGTCCCTGCAGTTGTGATGCATGATGTACGGCTCTAACGGAATTGTCAAATCAGTTCTAACGTTTCTCTTGTTATACTGTTGCAGGTGAGTGGGCGTAATCTGTGATAAGCGGTCACTCCATCTTTGTAAATCTACTGTCTGGTGAGTAAATTAATTTTTGGCTACTAACAGCGAGTGGAACCTTACAGTTTTTGTTTTTGTGTTGTCAGTATGAAAAAGAGTCAGGTGTGTCCGACACACCTGACTCTACTCACAGTAATCGGAGATTGATGCACATTAGGTGTTTCACGGGCTTGTAGGTGTAGGGCTGATGTGGAATGTTTAGTTGGTCTGGGGGTGTCTGCGCCACATAAACTGCAATAAACTTTGTATATAAAATTTCGTACTATGTTATCCTGAGCTAAGGCATGAATACTGCCCTTTAATGCTGTATTACACTTGTTTCTGTTGTGCCCCCGTCAGCCACTGAAGGTGTAGAATAAGTAGGCAGTGTGTTCTTATAATATAAGCCAACGAGATGCACTATTTGTCAAATTTATTTTGGTAAAGAACTCTACATGTTTCGGACAGATCTACTGTCCATCACCAGGAGTCTCAACACTGTATACACAGCAAAAGGTATTTGTCATGCTAGCAGACAGTCCACATAACTAGCATGACAATACCTATTGCTGTATATACAGTGTTGAGACTCCTGATGATGGACAGTAAGTCTGTCCGAAACATGTAGAGTTCTTTACCAAAATAAATTTGAGAAATAGTGCATCTCGTTGGCTTATATTATAAGAGTATATCACGATGCACGGTCCTCTGAATGTCATACCAAGCAGTGTGTTATAATATGGACCTGCTCCTGGACTGGAGATTTTTTCGTCTTGTCTAGGATTTAAATCTGTGCTGCTCTTAACATTCCAATGCACGCCCTCTACGTGTCAGCGTTTTGTTAGCCCCATTCATCTGCTGCTTTCTGTTCCTCATTTCTCTCTGTATATATTTCACTATCTCTCTGTCTATGATGTTTATTTCGTTATGGCTTTCCTTGTTTTCTTATACCGTTCTATATTTTCACTGTTTTGTAAACTTTGTGGGTGTGAAATATGTTACTTCACAAGGTGGGAAGAGAATTATGTAGGGGGGGGGGGAGGAGACTTTAAGGCGTAAGAGCCGAGGAAAGTAGTGTAACTTGAAGTGGAAGAAAGTACAGGCAGATGCTACAACTACATAAAAAATTAGAATAATTTGTACCTGCTGTCTGCACAGAAGCTGTGACGCTGGCCAGTGTTGCTGTTTTCATCTGCTGTAAGTAATGCCTTATTCATGGCAGTGAATTGGTCTAGTATGAGGCCGATTGGTGTCTTTGACATCAAGGGCGATTTAATCAAATTTACAGTTTCGTAAGCACCGCGGTATGTGCCTTCACTTTTGTTACTTATTTTTTTACGTGTTTGCTGTAGCCAGATCACATAACCTTGATATTCAAGTAGTCTATTTATATGTCATGATCTGATACATTAACAGTGTTTTGTTTTCTTTATTTCTTGGCTGTGCGCACCGTTGAAACACCTGAAGGTTGTCCGATTTGGAAGTACAAGAAGGATTACAAATTAGCTATCCCACATTTGTAACTGTATGGAGGAAGACTGTTGTTTTCACCAGTGTTATCAGCGTTATGAAATAGAGGGTGATCAGATAACCAGACTTGTATCGCGCCCAGGGGATAAAAGAGAAACGCGTGTTGCAGTTAAGAGAAAGACATCACTTGGAATTCCTAGGTATATCTTAGAAGATAATATTAAAATGCATATTAAAGTATTGGGTGTTGCGTCAGGATATGGACCAGTGGCTGGCTCCTGTGAACACAGTCCTGAACTCTCATGCTGTGTACAGTGTGATGAATTTCTTGACCAGATGAGCGACTATTAACTTATCAATTGGAACTTAATTGGCTTTTGTTATTTACAAAGTTGAGGGAGGTTTAGAAATGCCACATTCGTGACGATATTTTGCTTGAAGAATGCATAATTCCTTGCCGCACTGCAAGGCCTCCTATCGGCCTTTTGCGGCAACTCTTAATGAGTTAAGTAGGGGGTCCCTGTTGAGTTCCATTGTCCAAGTTCCACACCGTTGTTTTCGTTTTATTAATTTCTGCTGGGACATTGTCTGGGAGCTTTCTTGGTGAGTTCCTGTCACAGTGCCTGTTTGTTCTCTGATGTAGACTTCCTTCTGCTTGTGCACCGCCTGCTTCTAGTAACTGATCTGGTCAGAATACATTTTTCATTGTGTTAGGGAATGCAAATGTTAGTGAGCTGTGAACCTCGTATTCCTTTCATTTAATGCTATACATACTTACAAATTACGTATGTGAAGCTGTCTTCTCTGCATGATCGACATATGTTTGTAGTAAGTACCTTTAAAGCCCAATGCTTGATTAAGGTACCACAAAATTTAACATTTAAAATATCCGCATTCCGCCCACACATTGTATTTACATGTTTTGTGTGGCACTGAGAACATACTGCAGTTTTTGACGTTTTGCTGACCGTGCATCTTATTATATTTATCTCAGTATTTAACCAATTTGATGCACAAAATTTGTTTTAAATACGTTTTATTTCATGCCTATACATGTTTCGAGCACATGTGCTCATCATCAGGAGGTCAAAATTGTATTACACAGCCTCTGGTATCATCACAATTATATGTTTGATGATACCAGAGGCTGTGTAATGCAATTTTGACCTCCTGATGATGAGTACATGGTGCTCGAAACATGTAGAGGCATGAAATAAACTTATTGCAAAACAAAAATTTTGTGCATCAAGTTGGTTAATTACTGAGATAAATATACTGCAGTTATTTCCATGTACAGCGTTAATCGATTGTCCTTCGCAATGGAGATTGAACGTGTTTACTGCACGGCACGAACTGAATCTGTAGATATGACTCCAGTTAACAGTGTAAATATTAAATTCTTTAATCAGCTAAACAAATCAGTGGTTATCATCTTACATTTTACTCTCTAAATACAGTTTTATGTACTGTTCTTGAAGCTTTCAGCTTTTCCAAGTAATTCGCTGTTTTTCCCATGTGCCAGTTGGAAGGATCTATGTTAATGACGATGTGCTTTGCCTCCTTTATAAATAATTGTGTTTTATTTGCCTCGCCGAAAGAGTCACGCGATGTAAATAGAAACTTTTCAAAGAACATATAACTTTTTATTACACCATTATTATAGGGTGCCGTTAGTTTATTTTCGTTTCCGCGGGAAGATCACATACAGTCACTCATTGCGCATAAAGGAAGATGAAATACCGTTTTATTAAGTAAATAAACAGCAGTTACAACTTAATTCATTTGCTTCGGTTAACGTGTATTTATCTTCGTTTGACTGTTTGATCGTGCATGTGAATGACCAACATGCTATACAGAGAACGTTAGAACAGCGAAAGTTTCCATTCTTCCCATGAATTTAAGCGAAATAATGAGACTATTTGTTCTCATAACAAACATCTTCAATAATGAACTTAACAAACAATGTAAACACTCATAGTACACTAACGAGCACGTTGAATTTGGTGAATTCTACTAGACAAGCAATGAATTAACCGTACTTATTGTCGTGTTAAATTTGGGTTATAAAACCGAAACGATGTCACGTCGCTGTATTTAGTAGCATTTAGTCCCGTGGCGCCGTGTGGTGATAAGGTCTTCTAGGTATTAAACAGATCGCTGTATGTATTTAGTAGCATTTAGTCCCGTGGCGCCGTGTGGTGATAAGGTCTTC
>Ga0131853_10005977_pt1 | contig 21965 bp, 10 predicted proteins | sample TergutLab28metaG_FD_92764 | JGI IMG/M metagenome (GOLD analysis project Ga0131853, IMG submission 92764) | Labiotermes labralis P1 segment gut microbial communities from Petit-Saut dam, French Guiana - Lab288 P1 (version 2) (version 2) | ecosystem: Host-associated > Arthropoda: Insects >... | reverse complement strand
TTATTTTGGAACATTGTGCTTGCTACATAGGGAATGATAGACAGGTGTGTGTTTGTGTGTGTGTGTGGGGGGGGAGGGGGTTAGGTTAGAGATAGAAGAGAGAGAGAACTACAATAATTATACTGAAAATGTTACACACCAAAGTACATAGTATAGTCACTTGGATAACCAAGCATCCAGGGTATTGGCACCCTTGATCACATATTCCTGTTATGTAAATGCATGATACAGTATTCAGTCACCAGGGACTGTTGATAGAATGACTGCTGCATTGCTAGTAGCTTTTCCCAGACTTGCTGCATTTATGGAATGGGTGAAACTTCTGATGAGATAGTCACAATGATTTGATTCCTTTGTTTTCTGTGCCAACAGTTTTTATATGTTCCATCAGGTGTCCCTAACCTTTAGAAAATTTTGATAGTTTTTTCTTCATACTTTCTTTTGACACTCTTACAACCTTTAGTTTATTGTTTGCTTTGATGTCTGGCATATTATGTTTTATGTTTTTAAATTCATGGCAACAGAAGTCAATAAAGTCTCGGGCTGACAGCCATGTTGGGTGGTTAAATACATCAGTCTGTTCAGAAACCATTTCTGCTTTCATCATCAAGGTTATGAAATGAGTTGAAACACAGTCTGCTTTGCTTATGTAGGCCTCGCCAAGAGTAGCTTGCAAGTCATTGTTGTTAGTGGGTGAAGTTTGAAGATTGCTCTGCCTGACTTGGATTTTTGTTGGATGAATCATGGATATTTTTAGTCTGACATCCCTATCAGACAGCTCACATACACCACTTCATAGATGGACACCATGTCCGTCATCATGGTTCTGATAAGTATCAACATGCGCTGTGACTGGCAAAAGGCTGTGCTTGTAGTGGGTAGTGAACCAGTGGTTTAGTTGGCACATGCAGACAGCTGGACATATGTATACTAATTTTTCCTCAGCGTAAGACATGAGTGTTGGAATTTAATTTTTTGTGTAAGTAGCCATAGACACTGATGTACTTTAAAGTTCCCCTTTCTGTCCAAAGAATGTGCATGCACGAGTTAATGGGTATTATCTGAAGGACACTTATTCTGCAGGTTAACCAGCAACTTTTGCTGCATAACCAGATAAACATACATGCATCTGTGGGCAGTTCATTAATATGCATTACTCTTTTCCAGTACTGGATTAATGAATATACAACATCACTTGGACTGGGAGTCTTCCATTCAGGAGTAGAAATCTATGGCACAGGTAAAATTATTATTGCCATTGCAAGGGTTATGGCTTTCTGTGAAATATTCTTGCAGAGTTTTGTAATCTACATTCTTTAACCATTGCTGTTGCATAACTTAACATCTTCCAAATGATCAAGTAACATAAGTTCTTCAGTGTGCTTTTTATTTTATTTTTATGTGAACTGTGTTACAGAGTATGCCTATGGTGGACACCCATTTCCATTTTCTGGTATATTTGAAATAAACCCAAGAGATGCGGATGAACTTGGAGAGCAGTTCCAATTTAGGTATAATCTTTTATGTCATATATTTTGTGGTTTATATAATGAAGTCGGGGAGTTTATATTGGTCTGTCATACAGCTTTAATGGGAGAAACAAATATGAATATAGAATGTTGGTGGATGGTTTATAACGTTTTGCGGTTTTTGCAGTGTGTTTTAGAAACAGAATATAACAAAAGAAGTTATTTAACACTTTTATTGTATTGGACTATGTCAAGTGATGTGTCTTTAATGATATGAAGTCCTAATCCTTCTCTTCTTGTGACGTTTAGTAGTGAAAGGTAGAAAACTAAAGATGTTCTTGTGCATAAGTAGACACCATGTCATGCATGCATGGAGAGATATGGTGATACAGCTGCATCATCCTCAACCTCAGTAGTAGACGGAGGGAAGTTATTTTGTATTATGTTTTATCATTTTTTGATGTTGTAGGCAGTCTGTTCATGTTGGATACACGGATTTTACCGAAGATGATGTAAAGAGAATAGTTGCAGAGCTTGGGAAAGATTTTCGTGGTGACCGTTATCACCTTATGAACAAGAACTGTAATCACTTCTCAGGCTCATTTACACAGGTAACTTTTCTTACTCATAGTTAATCTTATTTTTTTATGGTTGTGTGCTGAAAACATGTAAATTTCATTAAAGACAGAAAACTTAATAGACCCAGCTTCATTCTGGGGGTGTTAACGCACCTGTAGATTATCAGCATGGTTGTGTTCTGCATAATGACCTTAACATGCACATTGTTCTGCTAACTTGCACAGATAATCAGTGTGAGGGATGACATGGCAATAGCACAGACATGATGAGAAATTTGACACTGATACAAGCTTTTTGAACAGCATTGTGACAGGCAGTGCAACATGATGCTACATTTTAGATTTAGAATCCAAGTGAGCCTCATTATGTAAGCCCCCAGTTTTCCGTGAAGCAAATATTTTATGTTGCTTACCCAAAGGGGAAGTTGATGTAAGAGGTGTTCTTGACATCCAGTTTGCTCCTCATTACAAAATTATTCTGGAAAAGATTTAACATCAACAAGACCAGTAACAGATACCTTGCTGTCTGTTAGAGGTTGACTGAGAATTATGTCCAGTGGTTGGCTTTGATATTCTGTCAGGTACTACTTCTTTCGTTTGTATGTTTCAATCTTGTATTATCAGTATGTGGTGTAATTAAACTTTTTTGGACTGAGCATGAGATGATCCTACAGCTGTTAACATGAATCTGTGCTGCTGGATGTAGAGTAGAGTAGAGTCTGCTGTGTCATTGTCTGCATGGTATACAGCTGTAACACATGTGAGTACTGAGTAATGTCTTGTTACGTACAGGTTCCATTTGTAGTTGTGGCACACCAAAAAAATTGAATACTTGAAAGAATGGCGTGTCTGAATGAAATTTTGCTTGAAATGGGGGAAGATGCTGTGGAAACTCTCAGACGTTACAAGTGGCTTTTTGAGGGCAGACAATGGGAATAATGTATGTTTGTATGTGATTTTCATGTTTTTGAGCAGTGTGACCTCTTTTGAAGATGCTTAATACTTGGGACATTCATTGACAAGCAAAACAGTTGAAAATGTGGATCAGTTGGATTTGCCCTTGAAAACAAAAGAAGCACTGTGTATGAGGTTGTTAACATTTTGATAATTTTATTTGGTTCACTTCATAGCATTTGAAAGAAAATCTGAACATGTATCCAATTGCTGTGAAATTTGTGTCCCTTCAGCTTGGGGGGGGGGGGGGGGCAGGAGAATTATTCTAATTTTGCCAGTATCTGCAAGAGAGGCTTTAAAGGAACACAGAATTCCTTTCACAGGCAATGAAACATGGTTGAAACTAAGCAACATGTATCTCACTGAAAGAGCCCAACATCTCCATGCCCAAACAAGACCAGTATGTTCAAATGTGAAGAGTGTGCTCACTCTTTCTTTTGACATTCATAGATTTGTTCTTTATATATTTGTTCCACAAGGACAAACTGAAACCACCCTTAGTACATTGATATGTTATGATGTCTGTGCAAAAATGTGTTGTGAAAGTGACCTGAAAATTGGAATTCAGGTGGATTGCTTACTCCACTGTGACAACTCTGCTTTTCTCTGCATGAATTTCTGGCTAAAAAAATTATGATTATCATTTCATACTTCCTCTGCCCAGTACATTTAGTGCTATATGGCTTATGTATTTTCCCAAAACTCAAGATGGTGTTAAGAGATGGGAGATTTAATGATATGACCATGAATCAAAATTGCAGAATGTATTCCATGAAGGCTTTGAACCAAAGCACTTTTGTTGGGCTTGTTACATAAAGTCCCAAGGAGACTCCTTTGAAGGGTAAAACATTGATTAGAGGTAACTGTTACTGTTATGGAGAAATAAATTTGGTGTAGAAACTATTTGCTTGTGTCACATGTTCTGTCAGTGGTGGTACTCTGAAATAAGCTGTGGTGACAACAGAATTGTGGTGTATGTATTGAATGAACATTTCCATTCAGTGCTTTGTCATACATCCATTGATTTGTTATTCTACCTACAGATACTGTGTGGCCAGGAGATCCCATCCTGGGTTAATCGGCTTGCATACTTCAGTTCTTGTGTTCCATTCCTCCAGCGCTGCCTGCCCAGAGAATGGTTAACACCAGTGGCTCTACAACACTCTCTAAATTCACATCAAGAGAATTCCCCTGATACATCATTGTAACATCAAGCTTCTGCCACTAGGCTCTAATATTTGTCAGTTATTTTATCATGAATGGAGAGCTAAAAACCGTCACAAAACTGTTTTTTAATTTGTTCAATTTTACACTGTTGTTTAATTCTGTAGTAAGTTTATTACAGGATGTTGTGGTGAAATATGCTTGAGGATGCATTTCAAGCAAAAATAATGAACAGTTGGGCTGCTCAGTGTCATAGGAACAGTCCTTGGTGCTGACATGTTAGCATGCTCATATAAAGATATGTTCTGGGGGCCTGAGTGTTTGTTTTGTGTACTGCAGTTTTTGCAGGGTGTTAAAGGTACTTATGGTATTTGCTTCTTGTAAGACACAGCAGTGGTATCAAATATGCAAGTTCTAAGTTAGGACTTCAAATTTGTGACTGTTGTATACTTTTCTAATGTTTGGGTTCCTCTGTGGGATGTATTCATCAAGATACAAGAAACAGGTGCACTTTGGCCAGGATATATAACAGGGCCACTTTAGTCCCACCAGTTATAGTCGGAAATCTTAATTCCTAGTAGAAAACTTTCTACATGTGGATTGCTCTACTAAATTGCTAGTTTCTGTGAATACATCACATAATTAGGAACAATTTAAACATGAAGTAATCTCAGTTTACATTTCTGAGTGATGCATAGTTTTCTGAATTGAACAGAAAAGTTGCTTAAGAATGACTGATAATCCTCCAAGTACCATTTAGATATAGATTTTATTTAATTGCACTGCAGCACATGCTAAACACCAGGCTGACTCTGGTTTTTCATCATTGGATTGTTTGTAGGTGGGTTAAGAGCAGTGTTTAATGTGAATTCCAGTGCACAAACTGAAAGATTATAAGGCAGCTGTTTTTTATATGCAAAAAAGGTGTGAAAATGTTTCAAATAAACCACTCTGTTTATGTGTTCTTTTCTAAAAATAGTATTTATTATGAAGAAACTCTTATTTTGTGTGAAGAAGTGAAAAATAATGAAGAATTTGTAGTGAAAGTATTCATGTAAAAAGTATGTTATATGTAGAACAAATCATGATGTCTTGTTTTTCTATGCAACTGTTAAAGAAGTTGCCTAAAGAGAATTTAAAACTGTTTTGCCAAATGAAAGAAATTAATATTTTTCTGATAAATATCCGTCGTCTTTTGCGAGCTACCAATATGGATTATAAATATTTGATAAACAACTGGTATAGATGCCATTCAGGTATGGGATTTATTGCTGTTAAAACATTTCAGAGATAGATATACATTGAAGGAAATATGTATATAACTTACAGGATGAAAAAGTGACAAATAGCTTAAAACCACAAGATTACTGCAAAGTACAGCTGCAGAATACAGTTTATTATTAATATCGCTGTTATGAGATATGAATTAAGTTGGTAAGTTGCAGAAGTTTGAGTCTGTATTGGTTTAGTCAGGACTGCACTAAACCCAGTTGCTGGGTTTACCCAGGGAACTAAATTTTGCACAGTGGCACCTAATTTTTTGGGCCTCTTCAATTCACCCTTCAGGGACCTGTAATTTTGAGGTGGCTGTTACCCCTTGATTATTTATAGGGTATTGTTCCTAGTGTTGTAAAGTAAAGGATGGATTAAAATTCCAGCCTGTTGGGATGGAGTGCTGAATAGTTTGGTAGGTAAGGTTCTCCACAACATTGATAGTGCTGTACAGAACTATGTTGCATAACATTATAGAAGAACATATTCTTCATGTTCACTGCTGTCAGAGTCAGACCTCTCATAGATTTTTGATATTAGATCCTGGAAGTGCCTAACAGCTGCATGATCCAACAGCAGATGAGGGGACAAAAAGTGAAAATTAGGTTGTATGATGTACAGTGGTATAGTTGCCTCTTTGTAGTAATCTTGTTGGTTTTCACTCTGGTATGCATAGTATATTTGTGACACAAATAATAACATTTAAAGCTAGGTGCATCAGAGTTACTTACTGGAAGTTAATTATTGAAACTAGTCGCAGTTATTTTGATAGTGTTTGCCTTCCTTTGTACATTAATATACTGTAGCTGTGTATAATGAGTATTTGCTGTAAGTAAATTTTGACAGTTGGATAATGCACAGGGTCTATGAGAATTTGCAGTGTCAGAAGTATTTGTAATATTCAGACAGTGGACAGCGTCAGTCTCCCTCTCTTCCATTGTTTGTGGTGAGCATGTTCAGTTTTGATTGCACTTAACTGACAGATCTCATCTATGACAATTGAATAATGCACAGTATCTAGGAAAATTGTCAGTGTCAGATGGAAGAAGTATTTGTATTATTTAGTCCATGAACAGTGTGAGGCGCCCTTTCTCCCAATGTTTCTGGTAAGCTCATCCAGTTCTGTTTTAACTTGACTGACAGATCCCTGTCCACTAGGCAAGTTGAAAGAATGTACATCCGAGATGGGAGCACCACGATGCAGATTCTGCTGCTCACAGGGATGACATTGTGGTGAGAATGATGATTGTCAGATGGAACCAGCAGAGTAATGTGAATTATATACCAGAATATGGCACATCACTCCTTGACTACATATTATATGGTACTGTCAGAGGTGAGGGTTGAGATTGGCAGGTATTTGTACAGTAGAGCAACGTTTTACTCAAAGATCAGTAGGTTCCCATTTCTTCCATTATTGAACTCACAATGAAGTGTTCCTAATTTAATAATAATTGTATGCATTTTAGGCATTCTTTATAAAGTAAAATAGAATACTGTATGTGGAGACATTGTTCATCTCTGCATCGCTCTGTGTAGTAGTATTGGTGACTAAACAATTTTCCAGATTTGCGTAGATATTGGTATAGGAGTTCTTTACAAAAATTGTACAAGCATGAATTTTGTGAAGATCAGAATGTTGAAAGTCTTACTACACTTAGAAGTTTAAATTAATTTCTATCTGTGCTGTCCATAGTTCTCAACCAGTGTGGGTGAAATACAACATTCTCCGTGTAATGCCATTGAGTAATTATTTTATAAAACTCATTGAAATGAAAACTTTACTTCTTTTAAGGGATTAAATGAAATTTTGCCCATAGTTCCTGCTCTTCACACCCAGTTTGGATAAAGTTCAGTACAAGAGCTGTGCACAAATTTATTAAGTGATTGGAAATTTCATGGAAATTAGTACAGTGCAGCCATATCTTAACTGAGAGGCTAAATTAATTCATCTCTGTACGTTCCACATTTGTCTGATTTGGGTGAAATGCAGTAATAGAGATTTGCACATAATGCTGTTAAGAATTTGAGTGCGGGCATAAATGAAATTACATGTATGTGTGTATCTTGAAACTCTATGACATTTCTAAAGTAAAGAACACATCAGTAGAGTCTATATTATGTCACATAGTACTCCATTTGCAGTCTTGTTTCCCTCGTTAATGGTAAAATGAAGATAAACACTTTGAACATAAACTTAACATAAGCATACACAACATTAAATCTATAAACACCCGGAACTGTGAGACTATACATCTCAGTACTTGCAGTGTTGGCTGAGGAACAGATGTTCTGTTCACAGTGTAATTTAATTCCCTACATGTATTTAGGGTCTTCTGAGAAATTCAAGAGTGGTGTTTTGTGCTGAAAACATGGAATGAACTTGATTTCAGTTATGTGTTTGGCATTCAAGTGTTAATATTTTTTTGTGGTTCCAGACCAAGATATGGGGTAATTGGTGAGTTCTCATGATGTGTTTATTTTTTTTTTAGATACAGTGTGAAACAGAGCAGGTTACGTGTATGTTGTGGTTTCATGTTAGATATATTTTATCTCAGTGCCAATATGTTTCATGTGATGAGAATGTGATTGTTCTCACATACCACAGACAGTGCTTATAGTCAGTGAACAATTAGAAACATTTTATCTTACTTTTAGGATAATTCATTATTAGTTGGTCACATTTCTGTAATGCGGGTAATTGTTCCATTATTCAATTGTTGATTTGATTGTAATGTAACTAAATTTACAGATGATCTCAGTGAAGAATCCTGTTACAAAGATAAGGGCCAATACAAGAGTGAATGCATAAACACTTTTCTTGCACTGTTTGGGAGTGCAAAAAAATTCAGCACTTGCCAGATGCATATGTAACGAATTTGGCATCTTTGTGACAGGGTTGTCCCATAAGTACGTCTGTTTGGATTCTATTATATAGTAAGTGCTCTGGTTTCTTACCTAGCAAACATTAGTGTATGTAGTTTTAGCATACTCTTTATTAAGGGCACTGCTAAATTTTTAGGCCCTGTACAAAAACAAATTGTTCATTTTTTTTGTACTCATCACACCATTTAATTTTTCCAAGTGTATTACTTGTTCCCGACATTAGTTCACAAATCTTTTGTATCTCCAATCAATACTCTGAAGTATACAGTGTTGTATTTTACGTTATTGTAATCAGAATTTTATCAAAACTTGCCCAGGATATAGTTAGAGGTGTTAGTTCTGGTTCATTTTCCTGTCCTTAATGCAAGAGTTTTCATAGAGGGGTAGCTGTTCCATTTCCTGGAGATACCGTACTATGATCTCATATTTTTTAAAAGTGGTGCAATGAAAGTAAAGCTATTTGGACTGAGGTTTTTTTATTGTGGTTTTCTTATTCCCTCAAAATAATTGCCACAATTGTACATAAGAACAGTACTCAACATTCTGTCTTCATGTCCTTCCAGTTCATTACTCAATAATCCCTCATATTATTTTTGATCCTGCATAACCTTAAAAGTTCATGCTGTGTGCTAAAGTAACTGCATAATCAGTCAACATTTGCCTCGGGTGTGTGTGTGCGCGAGCGTGCGTGCATGCACACATCCATATATATATAGATGTGTGTGTGTGTGTGTATATATATATATATATATATATATATGCATATTAAAATTAACTAGTAAAATAGGCAATATGGAAATACGGAATTAATGAGCAATACCTCTCGTATCAAATATACGTTCAAACATAGCATGTGTGTTCTTGCATGTTTGTAAATCCATTGTGATGTTGCAACATGTTTGGTGTTTTGAACATGACAGTAAAAGTAATTATTGAGGTGCATATCTTTCACAGTGGTTCAGTAATGTTATTTTAAGTTCAAGATTAGTGAAATACATTAAAAACTAAGCACAATCAAACTGTAAATCCAGTACAAGGATAAGATAATTGGAAATATTATTCGAGACAAATTCCAAAGATAGTTTAGTGTTTCTGTGTATTCGGTGAATGTTAAGTAACCACTAACCTTGAAATTTGTTTTAAAGCTGAATAATTTTTGTGTCATGATCAGGATTTCTATCACTGCCACGCTGTGGAAAAATTAGACCTCTAAAATGGTAGCACATTTTTCTCTGAATAGGAACAGTACTGGGTTTGGGAAATAGTTTCTTATTATATTGAAAGGGATTCTGTTCTCTTTGTGAAGCTCTTGTTTCAGATTATTTTTTTATTGTGCTGAAGTTAGTTCTAGTTCTGATCCATACATTCAGCATGATGTTACTCTGAGCCAGTGATGGGCGCAGAAGAGCATCAGTGTTAACAGGGCTGCAAATTACATCTCCTGCTTTACACAACATGGTCAAACCACTATATTTAGTTTAACCGTAGGGGATAAAGACTGCATTTTAAAGTAATGGTGTACCTTATAAATCAAATGTTACTAGTTCACTGTTAGATTTCAGCTTTTGGTTAAATTCTGTTAAGCTGGTTAAAAAATTGTAATTTTCACTTCTGAATTTGAGTCTGAATTTTGTTGGCATAAGTTACCCTGCCCCCACCTGGCCTCCACCTTTGTAACTCATCAAAAGATGGTAGCACAGGCGCTTTAATACTTATGGCATGCTAGTAGCTTTTCTCCTAGCAAGTCACTGTGTGATTTTTTTTTTTTTGCCATTTTGTGTGAACTGGCACTGTCCTCTGGACACTTGTAGCTGCGATTTAAGCAACTTGCTGTGATTAACTTTCGTCTGTAGAAAGTATTGCTCTAATTGAAATTCACTGATTTTTACAACTTGTTGACGGTGATTGTTGTGCTGTTGTGTGTCACTGGGTCAACAGATGTAGCGAAACTGGACAGTTTGATTTGTGTGACAGAGAGCTGGATGGCATGTGACAGCAACCAGTTAGTTTCACAGGGGATGGGTGGATGAACTTATTAAAGAATATCAGCTGATCACTCAGAAACTGCTTTCAAAATTGGAATTTCAGAAGAACATGTGGGTCACATTATTGATACTCTTGTATATTGGAAGATTTGTGCACACGGCAGACTGTTGAAAGCTCAAAGACTAGAAATTTGCCAGCATTTTTTTTTTAATACCATGAGAATGAAGGTGAGGTATTTCTTCACAGCATCATGACAACAGATGAAGCGTGGGTGTACCATTACAAATCTGAAATCAAATGTTGGTCTCTGGAGTACCAATATAAACATTCCTTTTTTTACTGTGTTGAAGTTAGTGCTTGTTCTGATCCATATGTCCAGCTTGATGTTACTGTGAGTCAGTGGTGGGCTCTGAAGAGCAGCACAGTGTTAACAGGGTTGCAAATGACAGCTCCTCGTTTACATAACATGGTCAAGTTACCATTTTCAGTTTAACCATATAGCTGAATACTGCATCAGAAGATTTTGAAGACCCTGGTTTGTCTTTCAACATGATTATGAGATTGGTTTGTTAATCAGACAATGTATGTTCATTTCATTTAAATATGCTGGCTTTTTGACCATTAAATGATGATGATAAGTTCTGAACAACAGTAATTGTTAATTTTTAAACCTTTCAACCTTAATTGTGTGCTGCTTTGTTAGTTCGCTTCCATGAGTTTGTGATGTAGCATTGTAGAGATCCCATGTATTAACTGTTAACAGAATAATATGAACTTAAAACTATAGCAGAAGGTTCTGTTCCTCATAATTCTAGCAGGCCACAAATTTCTCATGACAACTCTTCTATTTAAGTGTGTCTGAAATCTACACACACCCTCATGAAGATAAAGAAAATTTTATCATTTCTTCAGGAATAAAAATGTGAATTTATACATGCTGTAATTTAATTTTAACTGTAAAATTATTAATAAAAATGTTTTGACATTGTAATTGTAGACAATGGGTACTGTATACCTAGTGTATGTTTCGTGGTATTTGGGGATGGATCCATGCCCTTAAAGATGACAGAGAAGCACTATATATATATATGTGTGTGTGTGTGTGTGTTGTGTATAATAAGGTATTATGTAAGGGTATGATGATGCAAATGTAGTGTGCTGGAACACACAGATAGTTATAAGAAATGAGGGAGTGTCTGATGGAATAAGAAGTGGAAAGCTGGAAAACTGGATTGGTATATAATTTCTCCATATTTACAGATTTTTAGAATTTTCAGTAATTTAATTCCATCCCATGTCTGCTAAACTGAATGACACTATCCTATCTACATTACAACAATTGCCACATTAGTGGTAGTGCAAGTATCTCTTCAAATCAAGTTAAATTCAGTTTAAAAAAAAGTCATCTTAAAAACATTATCAGTTTCCTCCACTAAAAAGGTTAACAGGTAAAATATGCTACATTTTTATAATTTCTTACCATTTTGAAATCTGCATAGCAGAGTCAAAATGTCTGCCAACTGTTCATTGTCAGCTTATCTGTCATTGTGGAGATCTAATGCACACCATGTTCAATTAATTCCTTTCCACTGTCACCCATTGCTGCAAATGGCTGACCAATACTGTATGCAAGCATGCAGGATTTTTTCTCCCACATCTTGCTGCTGTTTCAGTCTCTTCTACTGCATTTCAAGAGAGGTTTCCTTTGTTGGAACAAACAGTAAAAAAATCATACTCTTCATCAAGAGAATAGAGGTTGTGGAAACAGTGATTATTCTTTGACATGCTCATGTATCAAAGTAGGTTGATAAACTAGTGATTGTTATAGCGTAATTGCAAATTTCCAGATTCCCAAAGATGAGAGCTTTGTTAATGTGCGTTTTCTTTTAAAGTGCCTCTGAAACACAATAATATAATCGCCTTCTGTGATCCTGCAGTGTCCAGCCTTTCTTGAAACACCTAACCTATTTGAACCTTGCAGCCTGATCCACAACCTAGGCCCTCTCGGCTTTCCTGATTTAGATACAAGTGCTGTTAATAATAGTATGTACTAACATGAGCATAGTCCGGTACCTTGTATTCTGTCTGTGCACGAAGAGCACATGCAGTCTTATCCCTTCTCCTGCCTTCCCTATGTAACTACAGTGCTCAGACATTACAAGTGACAATAGCTACTGAGAAAGTTCACAGACTTTTGATTCTGCCAGACATTTTTGGAAGAACCTCAAACCATAACATATTTTTGTGAATTCAGAGTTATATTGTGTAATATGAGAACTAAGTACTAATGACTGCATTTTAAATAACCAATTGCCATTTTAAAGCAAGTGTTACATGTTCACTGGTAAATTTTCTTAAGCTGGAAAAAGATACTGATTTTCACTTCAGCCCTCGAGTCTTTTGTTGGCGTAATTACAGTCATAATGCAATATGTGTTACACAAAGGTCCAAAACTGCATCAAACTTTATCCCCATGTCATAAGTACTCTTGTGACACTGGACTGTCTGCGTCTTCACATTATGTGACCTCACAAATGTTAAAACTGAAAATGTTACTGCCTCAATGCAAACTTTCTTGTAAATATTCAAAGATAATTGTTAAACCATTGTCAAATATATTTTCAGTCAGAGTATTTATAAGTATATGCTAGGCTAATTCTTCAGGTCTGAAGTCACGGATTTAATGCACAGCAAAATCTGCAGCCCCGTTAACACTACTGCTCTTCCGCTTATCATTGGCTCAAGTAACATCACACTGAATGTATGGAACAGAGCTACCACTAACTTGAACGCACTAAAGAAGTAATCTGAAACAAGAGCCTCAGAAAGAGAATAGAACCCTTTTCAAAATAATAATGAGGCATATTTCCCAAACCCAGGAATTTTACCTACTGTTCCTGTTCAAAGAAAAATGTGCTACCATTTTAGAGGTCTAATTTTTCAACAGTATGGTAGTGACAGAAATACTGATCATGACACAAAAGTTAAATTATTCTGCTCTAAACAGATTTTAAGATTATTGTTTATTTAACATTAATTGAATTCACAAAAACAATAACTTATTTCTGGAATTTGTCTCTGAATAATATTTGCAACTATCTTATTCTACTTAATTTTTAATATATTTTACTTATCATGAACTTTATAAAAATTATTATTGAACCACTGTTATAGAAGTGCTTCTCAATGATTACTTTCACTGTCATGTTCAGAATACCGACATCACACTGGACTAATCAAACACGCATGAACACCCACTGTATACCTTTTCAAAACAATAAGAGATATATTTCACAGTAATTGAACCTACTGTTCCTGTTCAGAGAGAAATTGTGCTATCCTTCAGAGGTCTAAATTTTGACATGGCAGTGACAGAAATAAACATTTTTAAAGCTGATTTTTTTTTTGAATTCTAAAATATTGGCACTTCAGTGATACATACATTTGTTGTTTGCTGTATTGTTAATAAACATAACTTGTGTTTTTCATTTTAAATTTATTTTTTTACACTTTAAATCCTAAAAAACATTAGATATACCTATGTAATATTTGAAAAGAATGTTACAAAAATTATATATTTTTAAGTATATGTTTTTAACTTATAAAATAACTATGGCAACTATAAAAAAGTAAGTCATGAAGTAATCTGAGAAAGTTATTCAGCTATTTTCATCCTTAGCATATTCAATTGTTTGAATGTACTTGATTTTAACAACTTTTTCAATAAAAGACACCAGTCTGATTTATTATATATTCACAGCCATATCAACAAAAACCAACTGACAGTCAGACAAATGTCACTCAGCTGTTACCACCGTACACTGATGCGGTCTCCATCTTCAACAGAATAAAAGGAGAGATCTTGCAAATATTTATCTAATGGAAATTCAACTTCAGGGGCCTGAAAGGAAGAAACAAAGGTTCATTGGACATTACAGCCAGATCAGATGTACATGCAAGGGATTATTGCACTGCACAGAAATGGTAAGTGAATGTAAAATATTGTAAGTTTTAAAGTTTTTACAGTTGACTGTCAATTCTTGCTTATTGTTTGATTTTATTGTTTGGTGCTGAAACATTGGCATGCCATGGGCTGAGCTGTCAGTATTTTGTAGAAATTAGCAGTCCCCAGCCTGACTGACATCAGCCCTGATTCTCAGTTTTTCAGTAAATGACATGCAGTATTACCAGGACGAAGGTGGCAACAATGAAACTGCCAGTTACAATACACAGAATGTAAATTTTCTATCCTCTCATCACCCATTTCTATTAATATGGGTATGAAGGACAAGACCTGCTATAAGCCACTTACTTTAGCAGTGGAGACTGCTCAATTCTGAACAACTGTAGTAATCGAACAGCAACTGGAATGAGCAGTGAGATCTCTGGATAATTAATTGGGTTGTCAGTACTTCAGTATCTGAACTGTTACAACAATTAGTTGCAACACAAGAGTCGTGTGTATAGTGACTAGACTACAGACTGTCCTGAGGCCTACCCAATGCCCTCTTCAGTCAGTAATGGGGGTTCTGTGCTTTGGCGGGGGTTAAACTGGTAAGGCATGAAGTTACACTCATCCCCATCTACTGCCAAGCTGTACCGTGCTTCCCCTATATGCCTTCATGGCATGAAAAGAAACTACTTTTTCTTTCACAAAAGAAATGACTCTTAGAGCTTAAGAGTATTAATAAGGGTAGGCCTATTTTGAATTTACTGGAACTGTTCATTAATTTATGATAGGTAACTCAAGAACTGGTCCCAGTGGCCACATGGTCTAAGGCATAGGTCTGTGGCTAATTGTCTGCTGAGATTGTGGGTTCAAATCCTGCCTGGAGCATGGACATCGGTGTCTTGTGAGTGTTATGTGCTGTCAGGCAGAGGTATCTGCGACGAGCTGATCACTTGTCCAGAGGAGTCCTACTGACTGCAGTGTGTTGTGAGCAATCTAGCAACCTCATGAAAGAGGAGGCCATAGTCTGCGTTGGGCTGCAGGGGGAATATGTATGTAAATAAAACTCAAGATCTAGTCCAAGTAAGCGACAATGTTTTTGCATGCTGTAAAGATAAGTTCCTGACCATAAATATAATTTGGGCATCAGTAGCAGTAGTTTTCCTTCCATACTCTGACAACCAATGCACCATAAAAATGTGTATCGTCCAAAAATAAAAATAACCTCACAAATTATTGTTTGTACTTTTACTTCTTTACTGAGACAAGAGCACAGCAGTGGCTGATATTAAGCTAGTCATTTATGCAAACTAACCATACAGTCAGGACAACAATGAAGTGGCTTGGGGTATGATTATTGTGGGTCTCCTTACCAGCTGTTGGAGCACTCTGTTTAATTGCAGGTGGTATTTTGCACATAATTATGATTTGATGCTGATATATGAGTGCTCTCACAAATTACAGGACTGTAGCATATAACTCAAATACTGTTCACCTAACCCGCTACATCTTAACTTTAATACCAGTCAAGGTCTTGACCTTATATATAATTTATATACACATGTTTTAATAACCTCTCTAACCTTTGAGCTGATATATGCTAGTTTAGGGACTTCAGTCCCTGTGTTAAACAGTCGCTGGGCCAAGCCAATCACTTTCTGGACCTGCATGGATGGTGGTAACTTTTTTTGATATAATTTACCATCATGTTCTGGACTGAAAAACTCGAGAGCTGAAAACAACTGTTAAGGAAATTACTGGTTTATTAAAGGAGAGAACAGTATTAAAATATATGTGGTGTATGAACTTTTGAAAGGATACTTAACAGTTTTTTGTTTAATGTTACTTTTTGGGCTGTGTATTCCTCTTCTGCTGGTGCGCCATACTCTGTAAAACAGTGGAAGATGCTTACATCTGAGTTTCCATAAGGCAGAAACAGTAGAATGAACCAACAAACCACCTAATCCCACTGAGCATAGCCATTGAGAAGCAATACTTATTCAGCTGGTCAAAAAATCCCTTGCAAATTTTTTAATCTGAAGGTCCATTACAATGTTCAAAACAGCCCACCATTGTTTCCTATTCTAAACCTACTAAATCAAACCCACAATCTCCCATTCTAATCTTTTAAGACTTATTTTAATATCCTCCCATCTGTAGCTGGGTTTTACAAGTGTTCTCTTTTCTTAAGGATTTCTGACCACAACTTGTCTGCATTTCTGTCTTCTCCCATGTGCTTAATATGCCTTGTTCATGCCATCTAATATTTTGTGAGGATTATACACAGTTTGAAGCTCATTATGCAGTTCTCTCCAATCTCCTGTTACCTCCTTCCTCACAGGTCCAAATATTCTCCACTGCATTTCGCTCTCAAAGACCCCCTGTGCATGTTCTTCCAGTAATTTAAGAACCAAGTTTCTTATGTAGTCTACACAACAGCTAGAACTATAATTACACACATTTCAATATTTATGTTTTTAGGTAGCGGATACTACTGCAAAAGATTCTGTGAATGGAAGATAGCATTCTCTGAATTTACCATAAATTTCTTTGTGAATGCATTTTAACTTTTAGATAACTCTCATATATTTAAACTGTCATATTTTCCAAAGGATTTATCAGATCTTTATGTTATGATGAACCAAACCGATCATAACTTGTATGGTCATAAGAAATAACACTTACTATCAAGAAGCAGGGCATATCGAGGATGAGTTTGAACAAACATATCCAAGACAGGTTTATGGTTTATGATATCCAATGGTTTGGCCACTGCTGCCCATTGTACACCATATTTCTTCAAATAATCGATTTCAGCTCCCTTGCGTTCATCACTAGTAATCACAATTCCATTCAAGTTCTATTCAGAAAGTGAAAAAGAATTACTTTAGTGAGTCACTAAATGGTAGTCAGGAAGTTTTATACAAAAATAGTGTATACTGTCACAAAATTAAGGAAATCTAAATCAGGTACATATAAAAATAAGCAACAGTATCCTAATTTTCATCTAGTTCATCAAACTAAAGCTAAAGATGAAACTGAAAATTATAAATAATTTCATCCAAACAAAGGGGGGAAAGAAAATGCTATGTTTCTTCTACCTTAATCATGTGTAGTGCAAGCAATAGAGCTTTCCTTGTCCAATGATAAAATGTGTATACTGTTTGTATTGCAACACAGTGTATTTCAAAATACTCAGGAACAAATACCATACATTCATAACACATTTGATTTCTGGGAAAATTAGCAGCTGTAACTCTGTTCAGCAGTGAGGTGTCTTGAGGAAGTGAGGTGATAACTGCTGTACTGTATCAAGCACTTTGAAAATATATAATTAAACTACATGAGTGACCTAATTTTTCTCTACATTTTACAGCATTAAGTTTCTTATTACAAGTATTTTAAAATTTTGCACACTGAACTAAATATGTAACTAACTCTACCCTCAGCACTGCCTCTCAAAATGCACTTAAATTATATATAATTTGGCAACTAATTATCATAGTCTACCATACAGAAGAAATGAGGCGTACAAGAATAGTGTTCTTGTATGATACACTGGAAACTTTGCAACTTTAATACTGTTGGCTAATGTGACTCAGTCTGTATTTATTTTCAGTAGTCATGTGCTCACTGTTGGTAATGAATAAGTGAAACACAAAAATTCGCTGTGAAATATCTGCACAAGACAGAGAGCTTGAGTTGGGGAAGTGGGTACGGACTAATATGACATTTCATATCGACATATTAAGCACACAGAATTAATTCTCTTCACCTTCATATTACCAATCCTTGCTATTATAAGTTGCCTAGAGGTTTCTGCACTTTCCTGTTGGAGCACAGGATTCTCACGGAACCTCAGGTCTTCCAGGTGAAGCAACTTATTTAGCTCATTAATGGACTCCCACTGACAAAGAAAACACAGAACACTATCATAATTAAGTCAGACATGAGTATGACTGTGATTACCCCACAGTCATTATGAAGACCTAATGCATGCAAGCTGCTGCTTATTTTCATTATTCATTAATTATGTTTACTATGCAAAGAATGATGCAGAGGGTGGACAGGAATGGTTCCAGTGCTTTTAAATTTTGGCAATAGATGAAAGGTGATCATTTTACTCCTAGGAAACAGTATGTTAAATATCTGGCAGTATCTATCATTGAACACAGTAGGCAGTAACACACATGGCACAATGTTCAATTGCTCGATTTCCCAAATGGGCAGTAAGACAAATGATCGCAATAAAGCATTTACATTTGATGATTATATTTTTGTTCTTTTGAATTATTGTTTGATATTAAATACCAATACTTATTCTCATGTAACAACTAAAAGAACTTGGGTCTGGTTGCAGCTCATTCTCTTTCTTTTTCTTCATCATCATCATCATCTACAGCATATAAGCCATACAGGCTTGATCCATTATCATGGATGCTCATTCCTCCACCTTCTCCTTTGTCCTGCATTTCTTATGCCCGCTGGAATGTATTTATACACTAACTTGGGAATGTGGTTACTGTTCATTCTTAATGCCACAGTGTTGTCTCCCCCTTGTGGTGAGGTGGCTTGCATATGCTAATGACACTGAGAGCCATGCCAACAGTAGCGCAGCTGCTGGGAGGGCCTCCCTTGCTAGACAGGTTGAAGGGTAGGTGTAAGACAAACAGTAAACCCTGCAAGTCTAGAGGTGGCAACCCCACCACTAGACCTACCCTGCACAGCACTTGTAACGTAGACAGGGGACATCTGGTTTACTGCAGTCCTTGTGGGAAAGGCTGGGAAGTTACTTAATTCAGACAAATATTATAGAGCTACTACATCCTGTTGTGAAATGTTTTAAATATCTGGGTAGCATGTTAACAGAAGATGGAAGGTGTACGTGGGAAATTAAATCCAGAATTGCCATGGCAAAAGCTGCATTTAGCAAGAAGATGAATCTTTTTACCAGCAAACTGAACGTAAATTTGAGGAAGAAACTAATGAAATGCTAGGTTTGGAGCATAGCTCTGTATGGTGTTGAAACTTGGACGCTCCGGGCAACAGATCAGAAACATCTAGAAAGTTTCGAAATGTGGTGCTGGAGAAGGATGGAGAAGATAAGTTGGACCGATCATGTGAGAAATGAAGAAGTGTTACTTAAAGTCAATAAGCAGAGGAATATCCTATATGAAATAAGAAAACGGAAGGCTAACTGGATTGGTCACATCTTACGTAGAAACTGCCTTCTAACACAAGTTATTGAAGGAAAGATAAAGGGACAGATAGAAGTGACAAGAAGACGAAGAAGGCGTAAGAAGTTACTGGATGACCTTAAGACAGTAGAGGATACTGTGAATTGATGGAGGAAGCTCTAGATCGCACTGTGTGGAGGAATCATTTTGGAAGAGGCTTTGGACCTGTCGCTTGACAGATTACTGATGATGATGACTACATCCTGTACATTAAGATGGACGAACAACATCAGAGTATATGCAAATATGAACTGTATAAAAATGTTACAATGTACTAACATCTTCTAAAAAAAATGTAAAGAAAAGTTATAAATAAGATAACCTGAGTATTACTGTAACATTTATGACAACTTACATTGTGGATAGTATTTTCTGAGAGATTAAGCCACTTCAGTGCAGAAAATAATCTTGTTTTTTGGTCAGGCTGACAAACAGGAAAATAAACCTCACTCACACCCACATGGCATACATTTAAATGCTCCAAACTGAAACACCAATTAAAATGTATTACTTAAATCATTTATCAAGGCAACTGCAATGAAGAGGGAATACGTAATCTGCCATTATATAGATACAAAGACACATGATGGAAACATAATAAAATTGTGTCTTGTCTGAGTAACTGTAAACTTCAGAATGCAATTGGGTGATGTAAAATCAGGGGAGAAATTTCCCCATTGAATGGCTACATTACAGATACTGTAATAATTATCATGATATACACAGTAATGGGCCTTACTGCTGGATCCTGAATCTTGTACTGCAGGCAGAGAAGATTACTCCATTTTTAACACTAAATGCCCAGGATGTCTGGCCTAGTGTTTTGTATTCCAGGGCCACTTTTTGTGTTCTGTCTGTGTTCATTATGTATATGTACTGTAGCATATTATTTTAAAACTCTTCACTTTTAAATAACTCTGTGGAGCTGAGATATTTTTGAGAAGAGAACAGTTGCTTGGCTAGTCAATAAATTCCTCACATTTTTCTTTGTGGGACCAGAAAATTCATTACATTGTTCACAACAACCTGCCACTTGTCTGTAACCTAAGTAAGATAAATCCAAATTCAGTACAACATGAACTGCACAAAACATTATTTCTCTGCATTATATTATAATATTATCCTTCCAATTATGCCTCAGTCTTAAAGGTGGTACTTTCCCTTGAGGTTTTGGAACTAGAATTTTGTATATATAGTGAAACTCTGTTAACCCTGGACATTACCCGCAATTGAAATGACACCATCACTACCTGGAGGTACCACCACCACCACTCCCTCCAAAAAAAATACTTTAGACACTTGGGACAAACATTTTATTCCCAACTGAAACATAATTAAAGTGAGTAAGTGGTGTGTTAAGACATAATTACGCCATGAATAAAATTATTCCATACAGGACTAACACACATTCTTTTGATGGTTTAAACAAATTAATTTTTTGCACCTGCCACATTTTGTTCTCCTTTTTCTGTCTAGCAGTCTGGGACCAATTAACAATCCCTGTTGATGATACCTAAGTAACTTCTGGTTTTTCAGGTTGTGCAGGATCATGGAGTTCATGAGGTAATTTTGGACCACCTAAACACGTGCGGCATGATAACATACAAAGCCAGTTTCTTAAAAAATGATTGTCTCTTCTTGATGGGTTCTCATTCCATCATTTTTGATCCATTCAAAAGAACCAGAGAACTGACAACAATCATATCTAACATACTGCAAACGACCGAAGCGGCAAGTGTTGTTTCTCAAGGGCATGAGTAGGTATGGCATAACTGGTCTAATGTGTCCATGCCACCTTTTGTTTTATTAGGTGATGACAGTGGTTGCTGAATGTTTATACTTTCTTCACCAGTCTCATCATTCTCATCTTACAATCAGGAATAACACTATCTTGTTCACTCAAACTGACTCGCTTGCACTGGACTGTCCCCAATTTTGTAAATTCCCTCTAAGTCTGATTCTAATTTTTACCCTTTCTGCATTTTTTTTAGAAGCCATCATATAAAATTAATTCAATCAGAGGAAGAAAACAAATTGAGATATTACTATGTGCAAGAACTGCCACATAACATAAATGTACGTAGGCTGATTGAAAAGTTTCAAGACTGCCTCTATTTCTCCTTCCCGGTGTTAGACGTGGCAACACTGCACTAGGGATTGTGAAAGTCATACATTGACGTGTCTGAACCTGTAGTTGGACAGATGTGGCCTTGAGGATTTGGTCACAGCGAGTGGAAACACCTAGTACATTTTGTCATGGCGGATGAGGAAGATGTCTGTGTGAAAATACGGCAGAGGTGTGTGATTGATTGTGACGTGCGACGAATCATGGATTCATCATGACCCGTTGTCAAAACAACAGTCAAGTGTGTGGAAACACTCAAATTCGCCACCACCCAAAAAATTCTGTTCATCTCTCTCGGCGGGTAAAGTCATGCTTCTGCTGTTCTTTGATGGGCACGGGACGATC
>Ga0131853_10005976_pt1 | contig 21968 bp, 20 predicted proteins | sample TergutLab28metaG_FD_92764 | JGI IMG/M metagenome (GOLD analysis project Ga0131853, IMG submission 92764) | Labiotermes labralis P1 segment gut microbial communities from Petit-Saut dam, French Guiana - Lab288 P1 (version 2) (version 2) | ecosystem: Host-associated > Arthropoda: Insects >... | reverse complement strand
TGAGGATTTTTGGTATCATTACATGTGGTAATTTTTGTATTGGACATACTTAAATTATAACAAAAAATCGGGTTCTAGTCATTGACTTCTTCCCGATTTTTTTACTTTCTTTCGCTAGACAGCACCCCGACGGCACAAGACCGAACGTTTTCGTACTAATATAATACCATATTCTACCGCATTTGTCAACGCTTTTTCGAAAAAATACGACACTCTACAACAAATCATCAATCTCAGCACTTACAGCATCTTCAACATCCTCAACCGAAATAATCCTTGTCTCAACACCTTCGATACAATCCTCAATTAGCTGGCTAAAATCAACTCTCCCCTCATACTTCTCACACAATTCCTGAGTCGGATTTGTCGCAGGCGATTTCGGAACAAAAATAGTACAACAATCCTCAAAAGGCAAAATTGATGTCTCATAAGTACCAATCTTTTGCGCAATATCAATAATCTCCAGCTTATCATAAGTCGCAACAGGCCTAATAATCGGCATCGCTGTCACCGCATTAATCGCATTCATACTCGCTAACGTTTGCGAAGCTACCTGACCTAAACTTTCCCCATTCGCAAGTACCATAATCTCACGCTTCTTTGCAACCCCCTCAGCAATCCGATACATCATTCGGCGCATAATCGTCATCTCATAAGAATCAGGCATCTCTTTATGAATTTCCTCCTGCAACTTCGTAAAAGGAACAATGTGCAGCCTAACTTTCCCATCTGCCGAATAAACAGCAATCTTCTTCAATAAATCAACAACTTTCTGAAGTGAACGTTCAGATGTATAAGGTGGTGACGCAAAATGGATCGCTTCGATTTCCACACCCCGCTTTTGCATGAGATAACCTGCCACTGGCGAATCAATCCCGCCTGAAATCATTAACAAACCTTTTCCAGAAGACCCAACTGGGAAACCGCCAAGTCCTTTAGTCGCACCAGCCATCACAAATGCTCCTTCACGACGGACCTCGATATTCAAAACCATATCTGGCTGATGGACATTTACTTTAAGCTGGGGCGCATTCGCAAGCAAATAACCGCCAACCGCACGTGAAATTTCACCAGATTCCATGAAAAAAGACTTATCGGCACGCTTTGTCTCCACTTTGAAAGTAGTCGGCATTTGGTATTGCTCTGAGATAATAGCTAGTGCCAACTTCTTAATCGCATCAATATCATTCTCTGTTTTAGCACTCAAATTATACGACTGCAACCCAAAAACCTCATCTAGTTTTTCTGATACAACCGCCGCATCAACCCCGTTCAAAATAATATAAAAACGATCCCTTGTAATTTCAAAAGTCAGATCTGTAAATGGCTTTAACTTATACCGTATCGCCCGATGAAGGGCATTTTTAAAATGCTTTCTATTTTTTCCTTTAATGGATAACTCGCCATACCTAACTAAAATTCGATTCATGATCATGATTCCTATTTCTCCTTATTTATTCTCATGTCTCCAAACTACCAACTACTTCAGCAATCCTCTAACCAACACACGCTAACTCCCTAGCCGCCCAACTTCCGCACGCAACGCTTCCAAAAACCGATCAATCTCCTCAATCGTCGTATAATAAGCAAAACTCACGCGCAAGCTCTCCGTCGCAACTTCCTCATCAAACCCTAAAGCCAGCAACACATAAGAAGCCTTTCTCGACTTCGACGAACACGCCGACTTTGCCGAAATATAAACCTCATGTTCCCCAAGCGCATGCACCACAGTCTCCCCGCGCAACCCTTCCACATAAAAATTAATGACATAAGGCGTCTGATGCTCAAAAACACTATTCACGCGCACACCTTCAATTTCACCAAGCTGCTTCACCGTATACGCAAACAAGCGACTCATCTTTTCATAATTTTCTGCTTGATTCTCCATCACCAAGCGCATTGCTTTTGCAAAAGAAACCGCCCCAGCGACATTTTCAGTCCCCGAACGCAAACCACCCATCTGTCCACCACCAAGAATCTGGGGTGCTAATGCTAAATTACGACGAACAACTAAGCAACCAACCCCCTTCACACCATGGATTTTATGTGCCGATGCTGATAGCAAATCAATCTTTGCTGTCTGAATATCGACTGGCAACTTCCCAACACTTTGTACCGCATCCACATGAAACTTTACCCGCGGATACTTAGCGATAACCTCCCCCATCTCTTCAATCGGCAAAACCAACCCCATCTCACTATTCACATGCATACAACTCACTAAAAACGTATCTTTCTCAATCATATCCTCCAACTGACGCACCACATCCGCTACTGGCTTCGCCACATCAAGATAACTGACACGCCACCCTTTGCTCTCCAACTCGAGACATACCTCTGTAATTGACGGATGCTCAACCTTTGTGGTAATCAAATGCCCCTTTGGATTTTTCTCCGCCAAGCCAATGATTGCTAAATTATTACTCTCCGTTGCGCCACCTGTAAAAACAACTTGATGATCAGAACCATTTAATAAATCTAATATTTGACGACTCGACTTAATCAAGACTTGCTCCGCATATGCACCAAAATTATGTAACGAACTTGCATTTCCCCAAAAACCAGCATTTGCTTTAAGAAATGTATCCATCACCTCTTCATCTACTGGGGTCGTTGCACTGTAATCTAAATACACCATTTCATTTTTCATTAATCGACTCTACCTCCCTAACCTACTACACTATTATACGCTCAAAAGAAGGTTCTGGGCTATGCAGTTGCACCCCTTTCGGGCGTTTACTCGCATGTAAACGTTGCCAGAACCTTCTTTTGAATAGGTTGTGTCTGAAAAGTCAAACTACAGACGGTTAACACGCACAAAAGTGATTTGAAATAGCTTTGACACACCCTAGATTAAAGTACGACGCATCCTAATTCTTTCTTTAAGAGATCAAAAATCTCAAGAAAAGCATTTCCCTCTACATCCGTTAAAATTTTACACATTTTGTTAACAACACCTTCATAATTACCCTCGCGAAACTGATCTTCTGCAATCGTCAAATCCATTAAATACATCCCCTCACGCTCAATATACCGATTACCATAAACTAACAACCGTTCAGCCATTTTCAGTTGTTCCACCGCTAATCCCACTTCTTGTTTGGCTTTTTGAAGCATCTCAGTCGCAACTTTTAAATTTAAATTTACCCGAGCAAGATCTAGTGGCAGCTTATTTGCTTCTTCTAACAGCTGTGAGATTTGGCTATCAGCTTTATCTAGTGTTATTTTGTAGGCTGAAATACTTTTCTCAAAAGGGGCTTTTTCAAATTCAGATTTCAACGCATTCATTTGATACAACAATTCAAGTGAATGTTCTTTTATATGCTCCGAACCATTATACAATCCAGCAATCTCCTCATCAAAAATTCGAAGTTGTGCCGTAATCTCTTCTAACTGCCTTAAATGACCAATCACAGAAGTATGTAACTCAGAAATAGCCTTTTTGCTCGCTTCAACCTCAGAAAGCAAACCACTTACTGCAACATCAACAAGACTAATTTCGTGAAGTAAAGCTTTAAAATTTTCTTCATCGTCATTTCGCATCAAACAATTTTCTTTGATTTGATTATAACGCTCATCTAACGTCTTACTTTCCTTTGTCACAAAATCAACATCAATCTTAAGCTGAGATAAATCTGTCTCAAAGGCTTCTTTGATATCCATTTCATGCTTGATCGCATCGCGAAGCTTCTTTGCCTCCATTGGAATTTCGATCAAAAGCTTCTCAATCTCAACAAACTGAAACTTTCGCAACAAATCAGGAATAAGCTCTAACTTCTTCTTACAGTTATTCACTTCTGTCTCAATCTTTAAATGCCCCAAGAAAAACCCATCTTTTAACATCGTCACATAGCTTTCTAAAATCCCATCTAACATTGGTTTGATATCAATATCAATACTTTCACGATACAGCGGAACCTTCTCGAACACTTTTTCAAGTAAATCCAAATTCTCCTGTATTTTCTCACTCGTCTCATCAGCCAAATCATAATTAGATGCTTCCATATGCTCAGCAAACTCAGAAAAGTATCCTTTAATCTGTTTGAAATTTTCACGAATCTCGGTCTCTAACTCTGCATAAGTTGATTTATTTTTTTCGTATTTGCTACTTAAAGCAGCAAAAGACTTACGCAACTTAATAATACCATCGCGATTTCTAAATTCAGATGACTTTAGATTTTCAATCTCCAAAAGCAAAGCCTCAACTTTTTCAGCAACACTATTTAAATCGCCCTCAGTCGCTTCTACAATTTCATCAGCACGATTAAACTCCCCCGCCTCAATACTTTCCTCCGCATAAGCAATATTATCCTCAATCGTAACGAGCTGATCCTCAAGATCTTGCCATCGCTTCTCCCATTCAACAACTAACTTAACAATACGATCACTCTTACGCACACTTTTTAACTTTGCTATCTCAAACATAACAGGCTTATTAGAAATTTCATACTTACGCATTTCTAACGCTTCAATCGTATTTTGATAAGTCCCTTTCTTTGCTCGCCCTACTAAAAAATAAACGAGAACTAAAACAACAGCAACAACTGCGATAATAGCAAAAATCCATACAATATCCATTCTTTACTCACACCTTAAAAGTACAATTTTACAATACTAGTATCATACCACAAAGTCATGCATTCTTCAACTAACAAGAACACCTTTCACACCTGTTTCACAAATTTGTCCCACTTTCACTTTCTATCTACTCAGCACTAGTTAACTAACTTACCCAGACCAACCCACCTAAACAATCACCCATAATAAGCCTCAAATAAATACTGCGCCCAAAAAACAAGCCCGATCGTGACACCATTATGAAAAATATGTAAAACAGTCACATGCCAAATATTCTTATCATGCTTTAAATAGAAATACCCAAATACAAGTCCTGCTAAAGTATAAGTGATAATGTGAAGCCAACCACCTATAAGAACGTGAAAAAGCCCAAAAATCAAACTTGAAAAAAGCAAATGGCAAACTGGCTTCCAATTAAACAAATTCATTAACACAAGTCGAAAAATAATCTCTTCAACAATTGGTCCGAAAACAATAGCCGTTATCATCATCAAAAGGGGCATCGCATTAAGTGTGTTTACAATGGCTTCCTGATTTTCAGCTATCTGGAAGTCACCAAGTTGCATCACGATTAAATTTCCAATAAAAACTGATCCAAATGTCAGCAGTAAACCAAATGCAATTTGACCCATAAATTTCCACCAAGACTCGATTTTCTTAAAATCCTCTTTATAGACATGGCGACTCAAAAAAAGTAAAATTCCGCATAACACAAAATAGGAAAGAAAATTTATAATTGACAACAAATATACGCCTTCTAAGCCCAACAAATGCATCCCTATTAACGCAAATAACAGTGGCAGCACAAGAAACCCACAAACATAAATCACGAGTAGTGCTATTTTTTTTCCCTTTGACAACATAAATCAACCCTTCTTTCTTGAAAAATTCCTCATTCTATTATATCATATAGGAAGACAAATTAGAATGAGGTAAGAGAAATGATTGATTATTTAAAAGTTGGCAAAATTGTAAATACCCACGCTTTGCAAGGAGAAGTTCGCGTGATTTCGGGGAGTGATTTCAAAGAGGAGCGTTTTAAAAAGGGCGCAAAGTTATTTATTGATTATAACGAGCAGCACATCCCTGTTGAAGTTAAAGCGCATCGTGTGAATAAAAAATTCGACTTGCTCAAATTCGTCGGTATGGATCACATTAATGATGTTGAAAAATATAAAGGTTGCGAATTGCTAGTAGACGCTAGTGAGCTTGAAGCATTAGAAGGTGACGCGTTTTATTTCCATGAAATCATTGGGTGCGTTGTTAAAACAGAAGATGGCACGCGCTTAGGTGAAATCGATGACATCCTTCAAACTGGAGCAAATGATGTTTGGATCGTGCGCCAAAAAGGGGAAAAAGATGTGCTTATTCCTTATATTGAAGATGTGGTTAAACACGTTGACATTGAAAATAAAATGATTACGATTGAGTTGCTTGAGGGGTTAATTTAATGAAGATTGATATTCTGACACTATTTCCAGAAATGTTTGAAACGTTTTTTACAACCTCCATAATCGGGCGGGCAAATGCTGAGAGGCGGGTAGATTTGCAAGCGATCAATTTCCGGAATTACTCGAAAAATAAACACCACAAAGTCGATGACTATCCTTATGGTGGCGGACAAGGCATGTTATTGACCCCAGAGCCAATCTTTGATGCTGTTGCAGCTGTTGCAAAAGAAGCGAACCCCCGCATCATTTTGCTTTGTCCCCAAGGAGAGCGATTTACCCAAAAGAAAGCAGAAGAGCTAGCGAAAGAAGAGCAGCTGATTTTTATTTGCGGACATTATGAAGGCTTTGATGAACGAATTCGTCAACATTTAGTAACAGATGAGCTCTCGTTAGGCGATTTCGTTCTAACAGGTGGCGAAACAGCAGCAATGGTCATGGTTGACGCGATTGTTCGCTTACGACCTGATGTCTTATCAAAAGCAAATGCACATGAAGACGATTCATTTTCAAGCGGGCTATTAGAATTTCCTCAATATACCCGTCCTGAAGATTTTAGAGGCCTGAAAGTCCCCGAGGTTTTATTATCAGGCAACCATGCAAATATTGCGAAATGGCGTCGGCAAGAAGCACTAAAACGAACGTTAACGAGACGCCCTGATCTGTTAGATACAGCGGCATTAGATGAGGAAGATTTCAAAATTTTAGCGGAACTAAAAGGTCACAAAAAATGAAAAGAATCGTTATAAAACAGTCATCCATTTTATAGCGATTCTTTTTCTGTTAGTGATGAAGTCATTTTTCCTATCGGTGGTCATTGTGGAATGTAAATACCAGCTCACTTACTTCAGTTAGAAAATCTGGTGCATAGAAATATAGCCCCGATGTCATGACAACTAAAATATACGGCGTCTCAGTAAAGAAAATACCACTGTCATGTGATTCTGGATATCGCCACCCTGGTGTGTGTGCAACAATCCCCTCTAATAAAGGTGTTGCGAATCTGTCAGTCCATAAACTATTCATCATATACTGTAAAATTATGCCATAGCCTTCGATTTGATCTTGCCCGCGATATAACACGCGATAAATCTCAGTCAATTGATTAGGAGAAAGCTCCATTCTACCTGTCGGGCGTCTCCCGCTTAAATAGCGATTAAAAATCGTAGTCGTTAACTGCCAATCGTTGTTATCTAGCCCATATTCGTCATGTTGAAAGCCAGGGATCAACGTTCTTGTTAACATCCGATGCGCAATATTATCAGAGTAGGTGATCGAATAGCTCATCACTTCATAAAGTGTCATTTCATAACCAATATCAATGCGATGTTGCAAAACGCCTGAGCCATCTAACCAATCACTTTGTTCAACAGTAAGTATCTGATCCCACGATAATGTCCCATCTTGCACCGATTCAGCAATCATCATATGGGTTGGTAACTTAATCGTTGAGGCCGAGAAAAACAATTCATTACCATTAATCTGGATATGTCTATCTGTCGTTAAACAATAATAACTTAGCCCCACTATCCCTTGCATCTCGCTAACCATTTCGTCCAAAATTACCTCTAACTCATCCTGCATCACACTCAATCGCCTACTTAAGCTTCTTTTCGGTCTCGTACCAACACCTAAACTGCCACTGGAAAAATCGGTACCTAAACGTGTTTCCTCAATTAAATGTGTCGCTTCATCCACCTCATTTGAACGAAACAACTGTCTTAATCCTAAAATCAAAATAACTAATATCGTCAACATGATCAGCAATCTAATCATCTGTTTACGTATTTTCTTTCGCTTCCACACTTCATACCGTGCTCTCGTCGCTTCATCCATTTCCATCCTAAATCCTCCTGAAGCATACCATTCTTTTCTCTTGATTGCTTATATCATGGATGCTTCATTTTCCTCAAAATCACATCAGAACAATTTTACCAAATTTCAGCTTTTTGTCAAATCAAAAGAGCACTGCGTCTCTACCTGAAATTATCCTTCATCAGGCATATAATGAATCATGTTACGACTAACCTCATCAATCCTACCATCTATAAAAGTGAAACGAAAAACCGACTCCGAAGGATATACGAGATCAGGTTGCCAAGCACCAGCTAAAACGATCGTTTCAACGACTATGCGATCTCCATCTTGTTCAATCAAAGTATGGGTAGCTGTTGACCAATCTGGTCGCGGAAAGCCTGCTCTTATCGTATGCATATAAAGAATATCAAAATATTCAACGAATGCGAAACCTTCATCTGACATGGTTGACTCGACCCAATTCTCAGTATAATATTGTAATAAATAGTTGCGAATATCATCAAGATTCTCAAAGCCAGATGTCGGTAAAAGATGAGAATACATGCCACCAATCATTTCCTCATAATCCACATGCTCTGAGGCAAATCTGCCATTTCCATGCCACCAATCTTCCCAAATCATGCCTGCTGCAACAATTGTCTCTCCAAGCCCTTCAATTTGAATAGCTGCCCCATCTTCTGACTCATCACCCGTAGCCACCACCTCTGTCCCCTCAACTGGAGGTGCCCCTTGTTCATTCCCATTATCCCCGCATGCTACTAACATCCATACAAATCCAAGTACAACTAAAATACTAATCATCTTTTTCATATTCATTCTCCTCGCGCAAACTCGCATATTCATTTTTCATCATCTTATTTCTAAATCTAAGGCAAATCAACAATAATCGGTTCGAATTCGATTCGATTAACAAACTCTCGCTTATGCACAAATTCACTTTGAGTCTCATCATCCCAGACAAGCTCAACATCCCACTCATAAATCACTGGCGTAATCACAACTTGGGTCGCATCCACATTAACTCGTTCAAAATAAGGTGTTCCCCAACCAGAAGTCCCCGTATAATGCTGCTCCATTCGATCAATTTGCCGCAGTGTTGTTCCCAAATTATCGACAACATTGAATTCAATAAATCCAACAGACGTTATCTGACTAGCTTCTCCCCAAAGATAATCCCCATTTATTGATGACTGACCCGCTTTGAATAAGACAGCATCAAGTGGTACATGAACAGAAGCATCAATAATTAACCTCGTTGGCGTGATTGACATAGATCGAATCCCAACTTCATAGTCATTTTGAGCGATTCTTTGATCGACATAAATTCTAGTCCGCTCACTTCGCTCCAAAGGAATCCTAAAATTCCAAGGTCCTTGTGCAATCGTGTCTGTTTCCCAAAGATAATCTTCATCTGCTGCATCATCTGCTCTTAATAGGCGTGTTCCAAAAGCGGAAAAATTCGAAAAAACTTCAATCTGATCTGCCTGCGATAAAGCTTCATACAATAGCGGTGAAGCACTTTGAACCAAAGGAACATCTAAAATAAAGAAAAAGCTATGATCATCAAGCCAATGAATATAAGGCATCCCATGATCTGTTCCAACTAAACCAGTTGGAATTTCCATGCCATCAACTAAGACACCAATTTCTTGAACTAGTTCATAATTAAACCACATGATCTCCCTATTCAATGCCTGTTCACTTTCAACAAGATACGTCAGATATACTTCGCGTCCATTAAAGAAAGCTTCATTCAATGTAAAAGAAATACCGTCGGATGTTTGCACCTCACCAATGACAACCGCATAATCCGCTATACTTTCCAGCCAATCCATATGGTGAACATCAGTTCTTGCAAAGATCCCACCAACAATCGGGATATGCTGCGCCAAAGCTGGGAACGTATATCCAAAGATGGGTATCCCAACTACAATGATCGCAATTGCTGCAACTAAATTTCGTGGCCATGTTCTTGATGTTTTCCTACCAGCAAAGCCAAGCTCAACGATTTGATCAATTGCTTGCTGTTCTTCAATATCATTTAAAAATTCTTTATCCACCATCTTCGCCAAACTCCTTTCTTATTAATCTTTGTGTCGCATAAAAATTCGTTTTCACTGTTGATTCTGGTATATTCAAAATTTCTGCAATCTTGCTAAATGTATAGTCCTCAAACACTTTTAACTTAAATATTTCACGCCGATCGCGATCAAGCTTGTCGACAAATACATTTATTTCACTGATCTCTACTGCGGCTTCTCTTGAAGGCTCAACTTTTTCGCGATCAAGCAAAGTGAAATCTAACGGTTCTAATCGTGAATTTTTATACGCTGATGAGCGGTAATAATCTGCCAGGCGCCTGCTTGCAATACTGTATAACCAAGTCCTAAAAGAAGCTTTGCGCTCATCAAATTTATCAATACTTTGCAACATGCTCACAAAAATTTCCTGGGTGATATCCATTGCGACTTCTTTGTCACTCAATCGGTTATACACATACCCCAACACTTCTCGATAGTAAAACTTTACTAATGCATTGGCTGCTTTTTTATCAGGTGCTCGCTTTATTTGTTTGATCCATTTTTTTATCTGCTGCTCTGTTTCCATGGAAAGCTTCCCTCCTTTTGGCTACTTTTGTGACGTCATAAAGGTATTCGTATGGGTGGACTAAAAAAGTTTTAACTTTTTTGAAATAATTTCAATATAAATATTATACCACTAAAAACCAGTTTGTTACTGCTATCATCTCAATCCATTAAAAAATCCAACCTTGCTTTTCGTAAGTAATCATCAAAAAAGCCCTGCCTTTTACAGCTGGGCTACTAAGACTCTTTTACAAACGGAAATTTAACTCCTCTCTTTTTTGACGATCATTTACTTTTCATTTCTCCACGAACCTTTTGGACATCAATCACATCAATCCCAACACCTTCGGCAACTTCTTCGTTTGATAACCCCATATTCAAAAACCGCTTTATCATCACAACTTTGTCAGCCTCTGCCTTAGCACGTTCTTCCATACGCCCTTTCTCTATTCCTTTTTCGATCCCTGTAGCAATTCCTCGCTCTTCTCTCGCTTCAAATTCTCGTTGTTTTGCCCAAAGTGCAAACTCTCTTATTTCAGCAAGTTCACGTGCCTCTTCATCCGCGCTTAATTTTAGTAATTTTGCCCCGGCTTCTTTCATCTCTTCTGATTTTTCCATAAGCACTTTCAACTCCTCTTCAGTCTTCATCTTAAATAAAGCTCCCCACTGGTGCATTGCTTCTGTTAGTCTTTCTGGAAGTTTTGTTAAATCCATTATATAAAATTGTTGCGCATTTGTAAATAGCTTGCCATTTTTTCTACGAAATGCAATATGCTCATAGAAGTCATCACTATCATCAAATAATGGAAAATCCACAATTATGAGTGTAATAGTCTCTCTTAATTTCGTATACTTTTCTCCGCGTTGTAGTTGTGTAGAATAACGGCGTGAACTGTAGGAAATCATTCGTTCAATAAAATTAATGTGATTTTCAACTTGCATTTCAATGATGATTTTATGACCTGTAACTGATGTGAGATGAATGTCGACAACAAAGTCTTTATCTTGAACATTTTCTTTTGTCAATGTTGGATTATGAACTTCAATGATTTTGAGATCATCATCTGTTAGGTGAGTTGTTGCTTTTAAAAATTCGCGTAACTGTGGTCTATTTGCTTCATTTGCAAAAAATAGTTTTAAAACTGCATCATTGGTTAATGATAGTATTGTATTTCGTGCTTGATTTTCTTCCATAAATAAAACCTCATTCCATAGATAGTAGGGAAAGTCTAAGCGTCTATGAGTTAATCGCCCAAAAATACCCTCTATCTAATATATACGCATAAAATTAGCAAATCCTTTGTGAAAATTGAAATTTCTGTGAAATTTCCTATATTTTTTAGGATTTTCGTCATTTTGAGCAGCTTTTGTTGATTAAAAGAGACAATCGCAGAATCATATACAACACACTTCATAATAGTTTCAGCAAGTTCATAAGCCTCTTCAGTCTTCATCTATTTCTGCAATTTGCTTCACTGGCATCTTCAAGTGATTAGAAACATCAGTTGTTGACATTCCAGACTGTAACAAACTTCTAGCAACTTCCAACTTTTCATTCTCGGCAGTTTTACGCTCTTCCTCCCGTGCCTTTTCTACTTCTGCAATCTCAACACCTCGATAGCCTTTGAAAAGATCAGTCACATTAATGAATAAATCAGCTAATACGCCAACCTTGATCCTATCTCCTTTAACATAAATGATGCTTTTATAGTAGCCAGACTTTAGTAGATTAACAGTTACCTCTTCTTTTTTCGGATCAACAATCCAGTATTCCTTTACACCTACTGAAAGATATTTGTTATATTTTCGCACTTTATCATGAATAGGATTTGATGGCGATAAAATTTCAATCACTAAGTCAGGCGCACCATTTAATCCCTTCTCATCCAGTAGCTCTAAGTCACAGATAACTACCAGATCAGGCTGAACCACTGAATCTTTGCCTAGACCTAAATCAATTCGCACATCAAATGGTGCAAAATAAACTGTACAACTCTTTCCGTGAAGATAAATGCCAAATCTTAATGCTAAATCTCTTAATAATTGTTGGTGTTTTTCGCTTGGTGCTGACATGTAGTAAATCTTTCCATCAATCAATTCTACACGCTCGTCTTCTGGCCAATTGAGATAATCTTCATAAGTATAGATTCGCTCTACTTGATAGGAGGCAAGACTCGCTTCTTGTATTGTCATTGGATTTTTTTCTGAATCGTCTACCTCATATACAACACCTTCCCCTTTACCACATTTTTCTAAATCTTTATTCTTCATTTCAGTCGCTCCTTTTATTTAGAATTTTATATACAAACCATTATAAACAATTTCTCCACAGATTGTCAATCTTTTTCGACATATCTTTCTATCACATCACCTTTCAAAAAATACCCTTCATAATATATATACGCAAAATTGGCAAAAATCCTTTGTGAAGATTGAAAGTTTTTGACTTTTATGCGCAATTTGTCAAATTTTGATTACTGCAACATACAAAAAACACCTCATCCTATTGGACAAAGTGTTTCTTAAAGTTTCAAATTTTAAATTACCAATATATGCTATCTAAAAATATGATAAACTCTTGATAAATGTCACTATCTTCACCAAAATACTCACGAGCTACTTGCTGAATGAATTGCCTAAACTCATAGTTATCTAACTGGGCTACTTCCTCATTTTCCATGACTGAAAAGCCCAAGATATAACCTGTATCTGCATTGATGTCAAAATAAACACCTTGCCCCGCTTCAATGATTGAAATTACAAATCTATCTGATCCATCTAGGGAAACATTTGATGCTATAAAACCTGATAATGTTAAGAATAGTAAGCTCCCTACTAGAAAATAAAATGTATTTCTCCCTACTATATTCTCAAGTTTAATCCTCTTTCTTCTTCTTGAAATTTCTTCGATTAATATTCCAATTACAAACCCTGTCATGTAGAGTATAATTCTATCAATTTCAAAATTTCTAATTAGGAAAAAATATTTTGCTATTTCAATACTGATGAAAATGGCAACACTCGCAATAACAGATAAATGAAGCTTCGTGGAAATTTTTCTTATTAAGATTCCCATTGGAGTAAAGAATAAAATGTATATAATCAAGTTGAAATGTAGTTCAATGTACATATATTCTCGAATCATATTGAATGGTATGATGTTTATTTCAGTAATTCCATAATATGAAATGAAGAATAAGCTAAGGCTTAGCAATAACAGATAGAAAATCAATAGAAAAGCATTTAAAGTTTGGGATATTTTATCTATGTCTCCCACTTTATTCATGTCCTCAGCTTCAGCCTTGCGATATTTGATACTATGATAAATACCTCTTAATGTGAAGAAGAAAAACATTGCTACAATATAGCGTAATCCCATTAGTATAATTGATACAACTGATGTTGATAACTGGGTAGTATAGAGTATAATAACTTCATCTAAGAAGTAATAACTAAAATGCATAGAAATAAAATAACAAATTACAAATAATAATGCTGTGACTAGCCAATAACATATTTTTTTTACCATCTTCATCACTCTCCGATAATTTTTATTTCTTACTATAATATTACAAAAGCCCAAAACAGTCAATATCATCCAAATTAAAAAAAATCTGTTTGTTTTTTTTTGTTATTTGTCAAATCGCTATTGACACTATTGTGTTTTTAATGTATAATCGTTTTCAGGATAGCCTTTTAGTAAATGAAAAAAATATAAAAAAGGAGAATGATATTTATGAATTTAGGAAAAATGAAAAAGATTTATGTAGCTATGGGAGTAGCTATTCTAGCTCTATTTGCTGTGAATATTGGATATGCATCTACCTCAGTAGCATTTAATGGACATACCCCACATAATGGTTCTTTTCTCGCACCTTCTGTGAATATAAATACTAATAACGCCAACACTAGAGTCCTTGAAGCAACAATTACTCATAGAACACAAGGTTTCACAACCGCTACCGTTAATATGATCCCAGTACGTGTCAACTTAACTTCTGGCGTGTTTACTGATGCTCCTGCTAGTAATCGAGTGACATTTACATCTAGAAATGTATCTCAAACGTTTATTAGAAGATGGCCAAATTTAGTTAGTGGTAGTTACAGAATAAGATTTACTGGTGGAGGCAATGTCGTATTACTCGGAGGTAGCGTACGTGCTACCAGATAATCAAATAATACTCAGTATATTAAGGTAGTGTCAAAAGTTTTATGAAAAAATCAAGAAATCTAAACAGCTGGGTTATGCTGTATTTTCAAGATAAGAGAATCAATCGCCAATTTATTCCATGGTTTTCTTGACATAAGACAGCAAATGCCAAGAATCTTTCACGACATAAAATGGCGTAGTTTGGCCGATATCCCTCTGATAATTCTATGAATTTAGGGGGAGAGGTTTTTAGCTCACAAACACTGTAATGATAGCGTTTAGAGTGATTTTAAACAGAAATTTTTGACAGTATCTATACTAATCTGGAGGTGAAAACTATGAAAACAACCAAAATGAAATCTATATATATTTCTTTAGGGGGTTTTATTTTAGCAATTTTATTCGCTAATATCGGATACGCGAGTACTTCTGTAACATTTAATAGTAATTTCACAGCATTTTTCAACACTGCAACAACTGTTAATATAACATCAACTAATAGTTTAGAAGCGACAGTTACCCATCGCTCCACAAGTGGTACCCGCACAGTTAATATTATTCCGCAGCGTAGAAACGCTGGAGGAACTTGGGCTAATGCTGGTGGTGGTCATTTATTTGCTTCAACTGCTTCACAACAAACTTTTGTGAGAACATGGACGAGAACACAATTAGCTGGTGCTGGAACATATCGATTATCGTTCAACGCAAATGCAGGTAGTGGCACTATCCATGTTGGTGGTAGTTTCCGCCCACGATAATATTATTGTTTAGCAGGCTATCCTAATGCTACTTTTTCATAAAAAGAGTTAAACTCTTTTTTATGGCAGTAAGATGAGGTGCTCGCATGGATTTATCTGAATTACCAAAAAGAGTTTCAAGAAAAATGAAGATTACTTGTCTTATTGTTGTATTTTTATTTTTAATAAACCGATTTATCTTTACTATCTTTATAGTTAACGGAAATTCAATGTTCCCAACGTTTAATCATTTAGATCAACTCATGATTAACAAATGGGTACGAGAATTTTATCAAGGAGATATTGTCATCTTTGATGAGCACGGAGTTAGGTATATTAAAAGGATTACCGCACTTCCAGAGCAAGAGATTTTTTTTGAACAAGATACCAATCGACTATTTATTGATAGGATTGTGATTGAAAATTGTTGTGAAGAGGATACTTATTTACAAGATATTAATCCTATATTTTTTGAACCAATAAAAGTCCCAGAAAACTCATTTTTTGTAATGGGAGATAACATACTAAATAGTATTGATAGCCGTGTATTAGGTTTTATTCATAAAGATCAGATTATTGGTCGTGTTGTCTTTCAATATTGGCCGCACCTCAGGCGTGTTGATTAGATTAACTTGAACATTAAAAAATATCGCGAAGAAGTTTTGGTTGAACTCTTGCGATATTTTTTCTTTTTTTAAACTTTTCTATCAATTGTCTTCACCAGGTGGCATTCCCATGTCAGGATCTGTTGGGAGTGTTAAGTTACCACGACTAATTTCAAATATAATTGTTTGATTCAAAGGCACCTCTTGACCAAAATGACTTTGACTAACAATTTCACCTCGAGGAGCATGATGATTCACTTCATTGATATAAATTCTTATGAAAGCACCATCATCATTTAATTCAACAAAATATTGCACTAGACCTTGCGCAGGCTCACCTACTCTATTACTTATCCAAGGTCTTCCTCTCGAAAAGGTGACTGTAACAGTCGTATTTTCTCCATAAAGTTCCTCACCAGCTTCTACTGACTGAGAGATGAATCTTCCAAATGGAATAGAATCATGGTATATATGGCGAAAATCCACATTTAAATCAGCATCCGGATCATCTCGCATATCTTTTACTTCAGCCATCCTCATATTCGCAAAATTTGGCACTTCAACAGGCATCCCCGCTGAAACTGTCAGAGTTAAAGTTTCACCGAGTGCAAGTCTTGTTCTTGGATCAACACTTTGTCTTAGAACATACCCTCTTTCTATCGTTGCATGAGGTTCGTATTCGATCTCTATCTCAACTTGTGGGTTTTCTGACATCCATTCTGCAAGCTCCTCAGGGCTATCTCCAACGAAATTAGGAATCTCAACCGTTTCTGGTCCTGTTGAAACAATAATTCTCACTGAATCACTTCTTCTAAAGTTTTCGGGATCAGCTGTTGATGAAAATTCGACCCGAACAACATGGTTAGGTTCAATCTCAGGATGATTTTCCTCTCCAAATGTAACGCTTCTCATACGATTTTCTTCTTGCCATGTTCTAATTTGCGCACGGGTCATGTCATAGAAGTCAGGTAGATCAATGACTTCCTCCATATTTGGACCACGACTAACAACTACAGTAAGTACTGAACGTCGAGACATGCTAGTTTCAGGTTCACGATTTTGAGCCGCAATAACACCCTCATTATGTGTAAGGCTATACTCGTGTTCTATTGAAATCTGACCACCACCTGAAAGGGGCCAAACTTCTGCTTCTCGCATTTCACGCCCGACAAAATTTGGAATCGTAACTGTATCGATCATCCGGAAAATAAAGAATCCGATAAGCGCGACAACAATCGCCACCCCACCTAAAATCCCATATTTTGCCATTTTACGCTTATGAAAAGTCGTATCAGTTGTCACCACATGCTCAGGCGCTTTAATAATCGCATTCGCACTTTGAGCTGGGCGTGTAGCAGCACCAGATGCCGTTCTTTGAGCAGGCTTTGCTACATTATCCTTTTTCTCGGCATCTGCAACAATTTTATCAGCCAACTTTTTATTTCCCGCTAAGTCAGGCTTTTTTGGTGTATCTGTATTAGCTTTACTAGGTATATCCTTTGTATCTTTTTTTGCTTCTTTTTCAGGAGGTTTCGCTTCTTCTTTAACAGGCTTACTATTCTGCTCAGTTAAAGGTTTCTGCGTGTTTCCTCCACTGAATCCTGATAGAAAATCGCCTTTTTTACTCATCTATGAATTGTCCTCCCTTAAGCTTGAAGATAACATCTGCTTGTGCTGCAATATCTTTCGAATGGGTTACAACGATCACACACTTATCATGCTCATGTGCAAGATTCTTTAAGATATTAACAATTTCACCCTCCATTTCCTCATTTAAGTTTCCGGTAGGCTCATCCGCTAGAATCAAATCAACGTTTGTTGACAAAGCACGGGCAATAGCAACACGTTGCTGCTCTCCCCCTGATAGCTTGTTAACAGTACGGTCAGCTTTATCTTTTGTGATTCCAATGTGATCAAGTAAATTATAAGCAACTGCTGATTGATCTGCTGGTAACTCATTCTCAGTAATACTCATCGCAACACGTACATTCTCAACAGCCGTCATAAATGGAATTAAATTGTAAGCTTGAAAAACCATTCCGATATGGTTACGACGGTATTTCTCCGCTCCGATTTCTCGGTTGATATCTTTTCCTTCAAAAACAATCTGCCCACCATGCGGCTTATCAAGTGCACTAATTAACGATAAGAAAGTTGTCTTACCAGAACCAGAATCACCTAAAATCGCATGAAACTTGCCTTTCTCAAACCCAGCGCTGATATTATCTAAAATCACACGTCTGTTCTCCCCATCTTGAAAACCATACTCTACATTTACAACCTCTAAAATTGCCATAAACAATAACCACCTTTTTACATTTTTTATTCTACCCTGCCTAAGCAAAAATTAGACAAAGATTTGATAAATTTTTGATTTTTTTCAAACTAATTTTCACTACATCAAAACTTTCTTCGGATTTAAAGTGACAACATACATCACAGGCGCAATCGTTGATAACACTACCGCTCCTAATCCGATAATATAGAATAACCCAATTGTCTGCACATTCAAAGACACATCAAACTCTTCCATCATCTCATCTACAGATAAATTATTTGCTGGAATTCCGATCTGATCAAACGCAGTCCATTCTCGAAAACTGCCACCCCAGTGATCATCATTTGTTTCAGCCTGTAATTCATTCCGTAACATATTACGAGAAACGGCACCTGAAATCAGATTTCCAACAAAGACAGATAAAGTAATAGCTACGAATGAGGTAACAAGCACTTCCATTAAAATTTGCGCAATGATCTTTCCTTTTCTCTCACCTAAGGCTAAGTAAACACCCATTTCGTAACGACGATCACGTAAGAATAAGCTAATTAGTAAGCTTAAAATGAGCAATGTCGCACCAATAGAGACATATAAAATCCAGTCGGCAATACTTTGCATCGTTGCCATTGAAGAAGCAATATCATCAAACGCACTTGATAAATCTTCTAATTGATGAAACTCAGGCAAATACGGTGCTGCGGCTGCTCTAAAATCATCCATATCTAGCGGATCTTCTAAAACGAAAACAGGTGTTATATCTGGTTCATTCTCTTCGCCTTCTCCTGCACTACTTGCCATCCACCACGGTATATCAGTATCTGCATTTTCAAAGACAGAAATAATCGCTTGATCTACCTCTCTAAAAGCTTGCTCAATAGCCCAGTTAGGCACATAAATAACCCCCAAACTTTCAAGTCTACGCCAAGATTCGTCTTGATCATTTTCATCAATTCGATCACCTAATTCAAAGATTCCTACAATCCCAAATTCCATCTCAATTTGGGCATAAATGTTATCATCTTCAAAGTCACTCACATCCCACGGACGAACATCCCCCCACTCGTTTGGTTCACTTAGAATCCATTCACTGAGTGTGAAAACAGAATTAAGCGACAAATTATTTAGATTAGCAAAGTCTTCTGAAACAATAGCAGGAATAGACCCAGATGAAGGATTTTGATCATGCGCTTCAAATTGACGTCCTTGAACCATGCGGATTGCTTCTTGCTCTACTTGAATCAACTCTGTCCGTGTCGTTCCACTTAAGACAAAATCTGTTGCGTATCCCCAACCCATTCCCATATTTCCATACTCAGAAGGTCGCTCTAAATCAAGACTTCTCATACCATGCCATCTAATAATATAATCGTAAAAATCAACATAGTCTAACCGACCAATCGCACGAACATCTTCCGCTGTTAATCGCGGTGGCTGGGGCGGGAAGGTAGTCTCCCAATCAAAATCATATTGATCTTCATATTCAAACCAAGCATCGCGGTCAAGTCCAATCGATAACAATGGCTGCATGTTGCGTCTTAAATTCGCATCGGTATTACTAATCGCTCCTTCTACAGAAACAGCACCAGCAATCACTGAGCCTAGGATAAATACAAGAAGTAGCAAAATAATCGTTTTCCCCGGTCTTCTCAAGATACTTGTCGTTGCTCTTTTAAAGAAATTCATATACATTGTTGACTGCACGACATCTTCCAAATCTATTGTACAATCAACAGACACCTCCTTTAATTTTTTTTAATTCAAACCATGGCTTTAAATCTATACTTGCTACCTGAGATCTATTTTAGCAAATGTTTGTGACTACAGGGTGACAAATATGTGGCAAAAGTGTGGCATTTTTTCAAATCAAGCTAGTCGCCTCTTGCATGCAGATTCGAACTCGCTATCATTTTAACTACATCAGAACCTTCTTTGGATTCAATGTAACAACATATATAACCGGTGCTAGCGTTGATAAAACAACCGCGCCTAATCCAACGATATAGAACAAACCAATTGTTTGCATGTTTAGCGATACATCAAACTGTGCCATCATCTCATCTACTGACAAATTTGTTGTCGGAATTCCAATTTCATCAAATACCGAATGATCACGCATCATACCCCAATGATTATCATCACTTGCATCGGCTTGCAATTCATTCAGCAACATATTACGAGAAACAGTACCTGAAATGAGACTTCCGACAAAAACAGATAAAGTAATGGCTACGAATGAGGTAACAAGCACTTCCATTAAAATTTGTGCCACAATCTTTCCTTTTTTCTCCCCTAAGGCTAAGTAAACACCCATCTCGTAACGACGATCACGCAAGAATAAGGTAATCAACAAACTCAAAATCAATAACGTTGCACCAATCGAAACATATAAAATCCAATCGGCAATGCTTTGCATCGTCGCCATCGAAGAAGCGATATCATCAAAAGCACTTGATAAATCTTCAATACGGTGGAACTCACTTGGTAACAATGGTGTCACTGCTTCTTTAAACGCATCCATATCGCGCGGATCTTCTAGCACGAACAAAGGAATAACACGCATTTCAAGTTCTTCACCCTCTTCTGGTCTTTGAGCACTCAGCCATCCCGCCATCTCGACATCAGAATTTTCAAATGACGATACCATCGCTTGATCAATATTTCTCATCGTCTCCTCGATCGCCCAGTTCGGCACATAAATCGTCGATAAACGCTCTAATCTTTGCCACCCTTCTTGTTGATCATTTGAATCTGGATCGCGTGGTGCAAGTTCGAAAATACCGACAATTTCAAGTTCTAAATCAACCCTTTCGTAAATATTTTCATCTTCAAAAGCACTAGGCTCCCAAGCTTCTACATTTCCCCATTCATCGGGATTTGTGATCCACTGACTGAGTGTAAACACAGAATTGAGTGACAAATTATTCAGATCAGCGAATGCTTCTGAAACAATAGCTGCAACTCTTTCTGAACCAGGCGTTTGCTCGTGAGCTTCAAACTGTCGACCGTGCACGATACTAATAATTTCTTGATCAACGTGAACAAGCTCAGTATTTGTTGTCCCACTTAAATTGAAAAAGTCTGGCATCCCCTCGCCCCAAGATGAACTCATCCCATCGTACTCTGGGCGTTCTAAGTCAAAGCTTCGTAACCCTAAACCAAGAATATAGTCAAAAAAGTCAACATACTCTAGTGCACCCATAGCTCTAACATCTTCTGGTCTTAATCTAGGCTCTAGTGGTGGAAACGTCGTTTCCCAGTCGAAATCGTACTGATCTAAATAATCCCACCATTCAGTCCAATCCATTCCGATTGAAACTAGTGGTTGCATATTTCGTCGCAAATTAGCATCAGTGTTACTAATTGCACCTTCCACAGAAATCGCACCAGCGATAACTGACCCTAGTATAAAGACAAGAAGGAGTAGGATGACGGTCTTTCCTGGTCTCCTCAAAATACTTGTTGTTGCTCTTTTAAAAAAATTCATATGTTGTGTCGAATGCACTTTGTGCCGAAAATATTTTACACGTCTCGGAGATATTATACACTCGACATACACCTCCTTTTATTTTTCTCAAATCAAACACGCTAACTAACATCATTATTTTTTCGTGATATCACGAATTTGGGTTGATAAAATCATGGAATACCTTTTTGAATCAAGGTTGTACACCACTAAGTTAGAGCTCTCAATCTGAGCGCACTACCGCTTGCTGGAATTATTTTTGAAATTCAGAACCTGCTTTTGCAGAACCTAAATTCCAAAAATAAT
>Ga0131853_10005974_pt1 | contig 21975 bp, 15 predicted proteins | sample TergutLab28metaG_FD_92764 | JGI IMG/M metagenome (GOLD analysis project Ga0131853, IMG submission 92764) | Labiotermes labralis P1 segment gut microbial communities from Petit-Saut dam, French Guiana - Lab288 P1 (version 2) (version 2) | ecosystem: Host-associated > Arthropoda: Insects >... | reverse complement strand
TGACCGTGCATCTCAGTATAATCTCAGTAATTAACCAACTTAATGCACAAATTCTTGTTTTATAATAAGTTTATTATATGCCTGTACATGTTTCGAGCACTGTTGTGCTCATCATCAGGAGGTTAAAATTGTATTATACAGCATCCAGTATCATAACACCTGTAGGTGGCCGTCCGGTGCACGGGATGGCCACCTACAGGTGTGATGATACCAGATGCTGTATAATACAATTTTGACCTCCTGATGATGAGCACAATAGTGCTCGAAACATGTAGAGGCATATAGTAAACTTATTATAAAACAAGATTTTGTGCACTAAGTTGGTTAATTACTAAGATTGTCCAGCAAATGTTAAGGTGGTCTTTCAGACTTCTGTGCGGACACGTGTTGTACAACATAGTGGGAATCGTAGCGCAAAAACAAAAAATTAAGACGGAAGAAACAAAGACTTTCAGGTTCTCTTTTTCTATTCTTTGTGCTCTCTGAATATAAGCAAGAGTAATCCCGGAGTTTTAAATCCTCGTGTACTACCACCAACACATGTACAATACCGACGATGCGATAGTTAGTGCTATCTATTGAGTACTCTAGGTACTACACCCAAACGACGGTTGCTGTTCGTTGTGCGCCCTATCGGAAACGGATGGAGTTGGTGACCGGTGTTGGCAGCTCTGTCAATAAATTGAGTGACTATCGTGATCGAAACATTATATTTTGCACTCACGGTCACTGGAGGTTGCAAAAATTGGCATTTTAGACCATACGGACCTATCAGCTTTTTCAATCTGTACAGACTGAATCTACGGGTTTTGCAAACCACGAATTATTGTCAAATTCGCTTTCAATTTTCATACAAATCTTTACGCAAATTTGTACGAATATATTTCATTTCTAACAACTTCACATGATGACATATTTACACTTCTGCATGCATTTCGGGCATAATTCACCAAATATTTTTCGCTTTTGGAACGAAAGTTGTAATGGAGAATGAAACGCGCCTTTTGTGATAGCAATCTTTACCTGTAAGAATTACAGTTTTCCAAGTATGATCACTTACTTCCATCTAGTATCGAGGTTAAGAATAAGTGGTCCTATACTTCCACCGCCAAATACGTATGCCTCTAGGGCGCTTAAATCTCAAATACGAAACGTTTACAGAATTTTTAAAGTAATATTTCTATCTAAAAACTGGTAAAGCAATTTTAGACTTTAGATCGGGGTTGAACAGAAGTTTCAAATACCTAGGTAAAGGTAAAGCAGTCCCATTACAGGCCTGGACGGGCCCAGAAGGTTCCAGGAAGTTAAGGTTCCCAGATTTCGCGACAAAGGCGCAGGATGGTGGTAGGTTGTCAGCCTTACGCACCGGCAGCCTTGACCCCCAGGAAATTCTCCTGTACTCATTTCTGTTAGAGGCTGAGTCGATCCCAGGGCCATAGTGCGATCAGAAGGATTTTATGTCAATGAAAAATCCACTGACACCAGCTGGGGTCGAACCTTCCGAATTGTAGCACAGCACCTTAACCACTGTGCTACCGCGGTCCCCTCATATACCTAGGAGGCACCCTAAATTTTCAGTCGCCGTGAGGATGACGTGAAAAAGTATCCATATTGTGGACCCACAAGCCTTAGGCGCCATCATACAAAATGTATTCGCCACTGCGACTTGTCGCCCAGAATTTCTGCACACGTTTAATAGATGATGAGATAAATGTAGGTGTTTTATTTAACCCTTGAAAGCTCCGTGGTCAGTACATGTACCACCAGGTTTAACTTTCAGAATTTATACTTCTGTCCGCACTGTATATTGAAGTGTTGTGATGGTTCGCAGAGAAACAGTAATTATTTCCCCTGTGTTATGTTACTGAATGGTTTTTAGAACCCAGACACAGCGTGTCCACTGAGTGGTAGGAACTGTATCTTTAAACAGATTTTGTTTTATAATATTATTTGGAGGGGTACTAACCTTACGGACACGCCATATCTCTATCTGTTCAGGGAATATATTGTGGGCGGAGACGGCTTGTATGTACAAAAGTGGGGAAAACTTATGATTGATTTGCTGTGTGTGTGTTTTATGTCTATATAATTTTCGTGTATGCATGTATTTTTTATGTGCTTACACAGGTGGTAGCATTGTTTTCGAAACTACAGCATGTAAGGGCTGCAGATGTGAATAAATTCTCTGTTTTAAAGGAGAAAGAAACGAAGTAGATAAAGGTAAGAAAGAAGTAGATAACGGTAAGAGCGAAGTAGATGAAGGGAAGAGCGAAGTAAATGAAGGGAAGAGCGAAGTAGATGAAGGGGAGAGCGAAGTAGATGAAGGTAAGAGCGAAGTAGATGAAGGGAAGAGCGAAGTAGTTGAAGGTAAGTGCGAAGTAGATGAAGGTAAGGAAAGGATAAGTGAAAGAAAGGAAGGGACGGAAGTCACGAAATAAATTATTCGTTGCTGGATTTTGATGGAATTTTTTCACTTGTTACAAATATATTTTTAGACCGTCTCATAGCCAGATTATCAAATATAAATAAAACTTCATTCTGGATACTTTTTGGTTTTACACATTTCCATCATTTAAAAAATTATTCACGTTGCTGAAGACTTTTGTTTTCTTCCTGTCTAAAATCGAAGTACAGATTGGATTCTGAGGGCAGATGTAGAAATTTGCATCGAAACGTCTTCAGTTTGTATCATGTCTGTCTACATTTTCAATACCTACAAGGTTCAAAACAAATACATCTTGCCTCTAAACCGTTTTCTGTTTAACAGACTTTGTACAGATCGATGATGAATACAAGAAATGTCGGCTGTCTTCGCGATTGATTGCATTGTGACTGTCAGAATGTGGAGAGAATTGTAAAGTTATTTGTTCAACTCTTATTCATTTGAAAGCAAAACTAGACGCGTCACAACTGTTATGGGGGTGACAAAACATATCTACAGCCAGAAGGGTGTTAGTAGGAGAACTTTGCGAAGCCAGAACCCCTTCCTAACTCCTTCCCTCCGGTTAATATACTGCACTTATTCATGAAGAGAAAAATTCCGTTCACAGCTATCATTAATTTTAAAATGAGACTGACTGACTGACTTAGAGCTGCTATGTTCTGCCGACGTGTGCCTTCGACAGAGGCGTGTTTGTAACATGTGTTACAGGCTAATACCTTATTGAGAAGGGTGCTCGCCATAATGGCCCTCTGATCGGAGCTGCTTACAATCTCACTTATTTATTTATTTATTTATATATTTGAGTTAGCACAGTTGTTACAGGAACTAGGCTACAGGCTGGACGGTCCTTGCTTCGAATTCCGTTAGGAGTCAGGTTTTTTTCTTTTCCTACACGACCAGACCTGCTCTGTCTTCCTCCCAGCTTCCTATAAAATGTTTACCGGGGCCATTTCCCGGGATAGAACAACTGGGGTGTCAAGTAACCGCACCTGCATCCAGTGTCGAAGTTGAGAATGAGTGGGTCTTTATTTCTATTCTTCCACCAAACCTCCTTGGCGTGGATAGGGTTAGCTGTACTTTATCCGTTCATCTAACGGTGCTGTCAGTACCTGGAACTGTGCGACGTCGAATGGTTGTGAAAGGGTCAAAATATCTTGAGTGCTAGAAGAACCTCGGCTGGATGGCACGTGTTTCGGTGGAAGAGGTTCGAAACAAGGACCACTGGAATACAAGTCAGAATCGATAACACCTAACCTAACTTCCTCGTTTGCACTGTGTCTGTGGCGGTTGCATTGTGGGCATTTACAACAGTATTTCAGTGTCACAGTTACTGAGCTGCTTAGCAACAGAAGTACCGGGTTCAAATCGGAGCAGCCACAGGTATCATAAGTAGTGTCAGGTCCAGTCTGGCCTGGGTGACACCCAAATTCCTGTCCAATGTTTACCGGGAGTAAAGTGGCTTACGTTGCATGTCCAATGCCACTTGTTACCTATGTTGTAAACACAGGAGCTTTACCTCCGCACACCAATACTCCGTCACTTCTTGGCGCCTTTTCTCACCGGGACAACTTAAGTAGTTACCTTTTGCACAAGAACATACATGGTAATTACTATACTATAATTGGTTGTTTAAAGGAATTGTGTTAATTCAACAATAGGCGTTAATTGCTGGTATTTGACATTCAGAGGACCGTGCATCGTGATATATACTTATAAGAAAACCAACGAGTTGCGCTAATATCTGAAATTTGTTTTTGGAATAGAACTCTACATGTTTCAGACAGTTCCTCTGCCCATCATCAGGAGTCTAGCACTGTACACACAGCAATAGGTATATGTCATACAGGTTATGCTGACTGCTTGCTAGCAAGGATTTTCGTGTTTTACATCAGCCCCTCTAGCTCACTGCCAGCACGATATCTTTGCTCTTCAATGGTACTGGGTTCGAAGTCCAGCTGCTGCCCAGGACGGAAGTTCTTTAAACTCATAGTGCCTTAAATCCATTGACGAACGTACGGTTCACCGATGCCAACAGCACGTGCAGAAGTGAAAATCCATACATTTTACTGTGGCAGGCATTGAAGGGGTAAATTCGACCAGACAGCTTCCTTGTAGATAGCTTTCAGTTCATATTTCAGTAAAACTTTCAGGTTCGCTAGAAGATAACACTGCGAACTATTACGTATTAGACAGGGAATTGCTTGACCAGCCGAAAGACTACTAGTTCCTCAGGAAGACTTCGTCTCTTTTGAGTCAAAAGACGGAGCAAAAGCTCTTACGTAAATAATTCTTGAAGCAGTCTCGTGCATGGGAAAAACGTTTAGTGGTTTCATATTACCCGTTTATTGCATTCATAACTGAAGTTAATGCCTGCTAACAAACTAGAGATGCAGCTTTATGAACCATAATTTTTAAGCGCGTTTTCCTTTTCGACTTCCCCTTCCGTCCCCGTGTTTCATAAGCCCTTCCGTCTGCTAACGTCTAAATCCTTTATGCTTAGGGTTTGAATCTGCTTCGATTGTGACTATAGAATCAGGGCATCGATTCTAACGCAAGTTAAAAAGGGTTAATCTTGTAATGCGACATGTAATCAGCGAAACGTGTGCTCGGATTACAAGATTACTGTCACAGTGAACATGAAAAGGACCTTGCTGTCAAGCACGGCGTTTCTGAACACGGAAGGGGTGTCTTACTTTCACTCGTGCTGGTGTGCCTGCCTAATGTAAGGGAGACGAGTTATTTCTGATCCCACGTAGTTCGAGATATTTTGCGACACGTAAATAGTCTCTGGAGGCCCGTTTCCCCTCCCCGATGAGGGCAATCATGATAATTTGAATGAAAATGATGAAAACCGATTTAAAGGAGCACTTTGGTCCCAAGCTTATTTGACGGAGCTCAGAGAAAGGAAGCTGAGGGAAGGCAAATTTGTCCCTGTACTTTGTTACGAAACAAGTCATGAAGACTTACGGTGGAATGGACGTATTGCTTCAAGCTCCGGCCGCTTTATCCATCGGGAGAACGTGGTATTCATTGCTTAGGTGCCAGGGCTACTGTGGTCACTTCCTGAAACTTCGGGCATAATTTAAGTAAACAGACATTGGAGGCTTTCAAACGACTTTGTTAAGCAGTCTGTATGTGCATCCATAGTAAAGTCACGAATGTACTTTTTTCCATGTACTCCAAGTGGCCTCTTCACAGACAAGCCGGTTAAGTCAGTAAAGTTGTGCGTTTGCACGGCATGAAGACATGTGAGTAGTGGAGGTAGCCAAATAACTCCATGGAACAGCTTCATTCTTTAGAAGCTAATAGGTCCTCAGCTAGTTAAGAAATCCTCGCACTCTGTGGAACCCGGAGGTTCATTACCGCATTCAAAACAGCCGCCCTACCTCTTCCTATACTGAACCAAACCAATCCAGTCCATTTCTCATCTCACTTCTTGAAGATTCATTTTAATATTATTCTTCCATTTACGTCAGGTCTTCCAAGTGGGCTCTTTCTCTCAGGTTTCCCTACCAAAATCCTGTAAGCATCTCTCCTGTCTCTCATACTTGCTACATTCCCCGATCATGTCATTCTTCTTGAGTTTGTCACCCGAATAATATCGGGTGAGGAGTACAGATCATGAAGCTCCTCGTTATGTAGTCTTCTCCACTCCCCTATTACGTCTTCCTCAGCACCCTATTCTCGAATATCTTCAAGTGGTTATTCTTAGCGTGGGCGCTGCGTGGAGCTAAATGATTAACTTCACGCCCCGGCCGAATTACCTTCACGGAAAGACCTATTTCCACCCTCCCACACTTTACAGATTTACACGAATATCGACATGTTGGGTTTATGGCAACAGCAGATAATTTTAAGCCACTTTTATTCACAATATAGACCGGCGTATATTACGTCATCAGTGTACATTTTCTTGTATCCCAAAAACCATGTAATAATATGTGATGAAGTCTAATATAGGAGATTTTCAGGTTTATTTATATATATATATATGTATATATATATTTAAATAAGTAAACTCTTTTTTACTTCCCGGGGGACTTCGATGGCACAGTGGTTAAGGTGCTGTGCTACAAATCGGAAGGTCGCTGGTTCGATCCCAGCTAATGTCATTGGAATTTTTCATTGACATAAAATCCTTCCGATCGACTCAACCTCTAACAGAAATGAGTACCAGGAGCATTTCCTTGGGGTGAAGGAGGCCGGTGCGTAAGGCTGACAACTTTACCACCATCCTGTGCCGTTGTCACGAAATCTGGGGACCTTAACTTCCTGGAACCCTCTGGGCCACTCCAGGCCCGTAACGGGACTGCTTTACCTTTACCACTTCCTGCCGCTCCTACGTTGCGCCTGTCGACAACCATGCGAATGCTCTACATTGCCACGACAAGGATCCACAATAACAATAATTGTCAGATAAAATAATTATGTACGCTACCGTACCTTACCGTACTCCAATGGTTTACACTGCAACATTTTCGGCATTGTGTGATTTTTAAAATATTTTCTAGCCCTTCGTGCACCCCGAACACCCCCGTTGTAGTCACACCGTAACTTAGGTGTACTGCTTTCATTGAAGAAGTTCGAACGTCGGCGAAGCTAAAGTCTCCTCGGGTCTGCTTGTTCCTATGACTCCTACTCACCGTCAAAGTTAACTTATCTCTGGTCAAAACAGAATCGACAAAAGGGATTAAATTACAATGAAAAGGCAACTTACCCCTGGTCACATATAATGAAATGACACATTAATAAAAAGCAGGCTGAGCGGAAAAATTGGAACTGTAAAAAAAAAAAGCAATTCTACTGTCATTGACAGATTTCTAATCGCATGAATATAAGACCCGAATGGATTCCTGCAAAAGCATCAGAAAGGTGTTGAAGCCTGTTCTAATTTGTGCAACGAACTTTTTTTGTATCATGTGTGATAATCCTGGAACAAGAGTTATTTTCCACTTGAAGAAAATGAAGGGGACCTCGAAAAGGACCCCTGCAGTCAGGAATAAGAGGTAGAGATCTTGGTAAATCCCCAAACACGTCCTCCCTTTTCGGAGTTGTCCCTTCCTCTTCGTTAGATTGTATCCAAGTACAAAAACGCTTCCAATTTTTTAGTATGAACGAACTGTAATTCTCTTTCAAGGGAAACAGGTTTGACAAAAGATGATCCATGTTTTCTGTAGAAGTAAAAAAAAAAGTTTTAGAGGTATATCGATACGTGTATCAAATAACGTGAAATTCTCTCTTAAAAAGCGGGTTCCTTTCACAGAACCCTGAACCCAGTGCCCACTTAAGGATTACAGGTGGTGAATCTCCTAAACATTTTCTAGCCATTACTAATACTTTTTGTTGTTCGCCGAACAGAAATTAAAATTCATGAGTATTTTAACTCAAATCATTCGTGAAAAAGCTGGGTAAAGGAGCAAAGAATGAAAGGCACTGTACAGTACCTACTAATTGACCACCACTTTGTAACACATCCAGTCCTGTGGGAGACATGTGTGCCCTGTAGGATTGAAAAATTACGTATTCTGTGTACGACCAACGTATGGGAGTCGAAATTTAATGAAATCATTTCAGCGTTAAGTATGACACGAAGGGTTACAATTTTTATTAACGGCGTTTCTAGCACCTTTTGGTTAACTACATCAATTAATGGGGACCGCGTTGGCACAGTGGTTAAGGTGCTGTGCTACAAATCGGAAGGTCGCTAGTTCGATCACAGCTGGTGTCATTAGAATTTTTCATTGACATAAAATCTTTCCGATCGACTCAGCCTCTAACAGAAATGAGTACCAGGAGCATTTCTGGGGGTAAAGGTGGCCGGTGCGTAAGGCTGACAACCCTACCACCCTCTTGTGCCGTTGTCATGAAATCTGGGAAACTTAAATTCCTGGAACCCTCTGCGCCTGTCCAGGCCTGTAACGGGACTGCTTTACCTTTACAACAATTAATAGCACAACAGTGATTTCGCTTAAATAAAAGTTATAAGTTTGCTACAATAATGAAGACAATTTTTGGGAAATTTCAGTGAATACAAATATGTGCCTATTTGCCCAAAAATAACAACTTAATTTTTTGGGGGCGTTGGTTTGTCCCTCTGAACTTTCAGTGAGTAAGCCAAAATCATATTATTTTAAGAGTATAAATTTATTACATTATTAGAAACAATACATTTTTTAGTGTTTATGAGCCATGATTAATGCTTATTATGTAATGAATTTAAGTCAGAGAGTATCATTTATAATTTGCACAGCTGCAATTTAAGACAAATTTGACGTTCAGGTGACCGTGCGTCGTGATAAATTCTTGTAAAGAAACCAACTAATTGCACTAACGTCTCAAATTTATTTTTGGAATTAAACTCTACATGTTTCGGAAAGTTCCTCTGTCAATCAGGACAGCAGCGAGCATGATCAGGACGGAAGTGGTTCCGTTCTGATCCTGCTCGCAAACTGTCAACAAACCTGTACGGCATATACCATTGCTGTGTGTACAGTGAAAAACTCCTGATGATGGGCAGAGGGACTGTCCGAAGCATGCAGAGTTTTATTCCAAAAATAAATTTGAGAAATTAGTACATCTAGCTGGTTTTATTATAAGAATTTTAAACAAATTCGACATTCTACATTGCCCTAAAACTTCATTAGGCCTACTTCGTATTGAGATGTTCATATGACGTGGCACTACTGCAATGTGATAGTGCTTGTTGTTTTGTGTGTTCATGAAAGTTGGTATCTTATAGTGAGGTGAGAATAAAGAGGTGGCTCTGAGGAAGATATTTGTACCTAGGGGGAGAAAATAACAGGAATCTGGACAAAACTACATATACATTAGCTTCATTATTATTATTATTATTATTATTATTATTATCAGCATCATCATCTCCTTTATGCAGGGTATTTATACACATATTCCTGAGACAAACTATGTCCCTAGGGAATAAAGTGTTGCAGCTATTCTCTGCTTATATCGTAAGTTTCAGTGTTGAATCTATTGTACTTTTACATTAGTACTTTCCTAAGTATGTGTGCAGTGCCCAGTATGGCTGTTTTCTGTAGTTCCTTGACTTCATGTTTTCCTGGTATGTTGCTCACGTATTTTCTAAACAACTTTGAAATAGTCCCAGTCGCCCCTATTATTACTGGTATCACCTTTGTTTTTACATTCCACATGCGCTGTGTTTCTATTTAAGGTCTTTATATTTTAGAATCTTCTCAGCTTCCTTTTATAATCACATTTCTGTCTCCTGATTTTGCAACGTCTATTAACATACATGTTCCCTTTTCATTATCACGGATTATAATGTCTGGTTTGTTGTTGAAGATAGTTCTGTCAGTCCACGATATGGTTACCTTACCTCCATGACTTGTTTCTACTTTATTATTATTATTATTATTCCTTATCACCATTATGCAGGCTATTTACAATTGTATATCTGGAGTAAAGCATGTCTCTACGGTATATGGTGTTGCAGCTATCCTATAGTTACAGTTTGTGCTACATGTAATGTTATTGCCAAGCTTATGTACCTTTACACTATTACTTTGCTGCATTATATGTGCAGTGCACAATATGGCTTTTTTTTCAGTAGTTCCCTGATTTCGTCCTTTTCCGGTACGTTGCTCAGGTATTGTCTTAGTGATTTGAGATGGTTCCAGTTGCTCCAATTATTACCGTTATCATATTATTATTATTATATGGCCTTTTCAGCCTTTTTATTGGGCCATGTCCTCTCCGATTCCGGGTTTTCGAGACAACAGTGTTATTACGTGAAACATCCCCATGCCCAGGCCCCAAATGCTAGGCCAGGCTATCTCTGTTTGTCAAACAGCTAACCTGTCCGGTATTGGTGACCCTGTCAGCATCTAGGCTGACTCCGGCGTCTCTCGCAAAACAGTTCTTGGGGTGGTCAAGTCAAGGAGGATGAGGTTGGCGGGAATTGGGGAACACATGGGAGAGAAAAGAAATTCACATATATTTGTGGTAGGAAAACCTGAAAGAAACGCGATTTTGGAAGATTTAGGCTCAAATATAATTTCTTCATTATGCAGTTGTGTCCAGCTTTTTGCAACTTTATCTCCTCCGAAGTTGTATATCCAGCACTGTCCACTATTTAGCCAATCATGATTGATGGAGAAGTGCTGTGCAGTTTAGTTGGCAGCCGGTAAGCTGGACAGAGGCCATCTCTGCCATCAGCAGAACACGCTGTTTAGTTGTCCGTTCACCACAGCTAACCGCTGGACAATTACCTGAGCCAAATATACAATAATAATAATTTCCCGTCATTCCTCAAGGGAACATAGGGCCCTCACAAAGTTTCGCCATCTGACACGATTACTGGCGAGTACTTTGACTTCTTTCCATGTTTTGTCTTGGTGTCTAATCTCTTCGAAGATTGTTCTGCGCCATGTTGTTCGGGGTCTGCCACGGGATCTGTTTCCTGAGGATTCCACTCTAAGGCTGCTTTTGCTATGTCACCTGGTGGTCGGCGAAGTGTGTGGCCCAGCCACCCGCACTTCCTCTGCCGAATTTCTAGTTCGATTGGCTTTTGCTTAGCTCTCGCCCACAGTTCTTGATTTGATATCTGGACCGGCCAGAATATTTTCATTACTCTGCGGATGCATCTATTGACGAGAACTTGGAGTTGATGTATGATGGTTTTAGTAAGCTTCCAGGTTTCACAGCCGTAAAGCAGGACGGTCTTTACGTTTGTATTTGTCTACAAATTTACAGTTCTTTCAAATCTATTTTAATTTTATTTTCCCAATGACGCCCAGGCCTCTTAAGTTGTCTATGCACTTAAGATTTACCTACTAAAATTTCGTATACATTCTCACCTCCCTATTCACGTCATCACCATTGCTTTGACCATCCTAATAATAATAATAATAATAATAATAATTGCTGAATTACGCCATCATTATTTCCTCTGTCTTTGATTCACATTGCTTGAAAGTCAACGTTTTATCCCTTTGATATGTTCTGTGTTTTCTGCGTTAATTAGATGCATAAAATTAACGATTTTCAACTGTGGAGTGGTCTCGACACACTGTATTTTTATTCTTGTTCTTACCACCCTGAAGATGTCACGTGAGTGGCCGAAACATGTCGGTGGTCATTATGTAATAAAATTACATTCATAAATCCAAGTGCTCTTATAATAAAAGCCAACGAGATGCGCGATTTCTCCAATTGTTTTGGTAAAGAACTCTACATGTTTCGGACAGATCTACTGTCCATCATCAGGAGTCTCAACACTGTATACACAGCAACTGGTGTTTGCCATGCTAGTTATGTTGCCTGGCTGCTAGCGAGGTCAGGATGGAACTCAATATTAAGACTCCTGATGATGGACAGTAAGTCTGTCCGAAACATGTAGAGTTCTTTACCAAAATAAATTTCAGAAATAGTGCATCTGGTTGGCTTTTATTATAAGAATATATCACGATGCACGGTCCTATGAATGTCAAAATCCAAAAGCATTTGTTGGTCTTGTTTATTAAATTTTCAGCTAAATTTATTATTTCGAATATCAAATCCGAAATATTTACACAAATTCGCTTTGCGTCTACTCTTATATGACAACGAACAGAAATTAGATGTACAGTAGTGTACAAAAGTATAATTGAAGAACCTGTATTCAAGAATTTAATAGGGGAGGGTAGGTGTTTCAACATTGGGGTGCGAATCTTGACAAGGCACGTGTATTCACTACTAATTGCCATAACCAACCACAGAACGTGTGGCCCATACGTATTGTTAACCCTATCACGATCATTTTAATGTGCGACTGTACACGTGACGCGGCACGTGTACGGTTCACGCTTCTCGCTTTTTAAAACATGATCAATCAAACTGTCACGCGACTAGATTAAAAGAGAACAATTACAGGAGCACGATGAGTGGACAGTGTCGCAGTGTCCGGATATCACGGGGCACTTGAGTGGATTTTGTGTTGGTTCGGTCTAGCAGCACTACATTGTACCAGTAATACAGGGCGAATATTTAATTTAAAGCGTAACGCCGCCTCCGCCGCCATACGGGAATATGATGCTTGCGAGTTGTGTGAGCTGCAAGACTCCCGTACACATTGGCACCAGGTAGTAACATAATTCTTGCAATTTTGTTGAGAGTCGTTTGAAAATTTGTTAATACCGCGAAAGACCTTTAAACTGCCGGCTGGAATAGCGTCGGAGGTAAAGGATTTCTCGTTTGGCGGATTTTTTATCTGCCCTCAAAAACGGCAGTTTATATTCTTCTATTTGCTATTGATGGACATTTTCATGAAGACATGTATATGAGCATTCATTAGGCTTATAATCCGATAAACATAGATAAATCTTACACGTTTTTATAAATTGCACACAGAAAATTCACACAATCCAGTGCTGCGAGTAGTTTAAAAAGTATATTTGGCGACTCAGAAGAACGAATTCGACATTGGCAGTGGTTTTGCAGGAGGAAGATCTTTGGTAGTTCAGTTAAAATACGTCGGGCTGAGGTGCAGTTGTGTATCGTACGTGCGAGTTAGTGCTGTTCAAGTCGTTCTCGTGAGTAGAGCATTATAGTAACATGCATTGCAAGTTGTGCAGTAGGTGGTTACACGTCGCAACATGATGCAATTGCAAGTCCCCGACTTCACGAATATCGGCGCTGGTCATGATAATGCAGTACGTTTGTAAGTAAGTTTCTAAGTTTGGGATACGTTCCGCCACTGCACGGTAGATATTTTGATACCACTCCACTGCATCCCAATTTTCCTACATGCATCGCGATCTGTATCTTCATGTATGGGGCTGTTCAGGAAATTCCGCATAGCTTACCAATAATTGTCAGCCCACAGCCCGACACTAGAGCCTATCCTGAGCCAAATTAATGCACCCCATTCATTCATACGGTACGCGGTGGTTGAGACACTGTGCTACGAGCCGGGAGGTCGCGGGTTCTATTCCCGATGTGGAAATCGGAATTTTTCATTGACATATCCTTTCGGCCGCACTATGGCCCTGGGGTCGCTCAGCCTGTACCAGAAATCAGTAACAGGAATATTTTCTCGGGTGTAAAAGCTGCCACCTCGCAGGGCTGACAACCTTACCACTTTCTTATGCGGATTGTCCACAAATCTGGTAGCCTCAACCTCCTGGAAATCTTTGGGCATGTAATAGGCCTGTACAGGAATTGCTGTCCGTTTTGCCTTTCATTTATGTCATGCTTTAATTAAGATCCGTGGGCCGGGTAGCTCAGTCGGTATAGCGACTGACTACGGGCTAGATGGTCCGGGATCGAATCCCGGTGCAGACGAGATTTTCCGCCCGTCCAGACCGGCCCTGGGGCCCACCCAGCCTCCTGTACAATGGGTAACGGGTCTTTCCTGGGAGTAAAGTGCGGCCGGGGCGTGCTGCTGACCACTCACCCCCTTCTAGTGCCGCGGTCTCTACCCACCACTGGGCCACACCGGACTTCTAACGGGATCACTTTTTTAAATTAAGATTCACTTGTATTCAATAAATAATCCATTCTGCTCTCGTGCCGATGACGGTGGCCATGCACACACCGCTGAGACACACATACTGTGGGTTCGATTTCTACTCTTTGTATTGCAGCATGCCTCCGTTTGTTTGCATCTGCTATCCTGCATGCTTTGCTACCTCCCATTCGAAGAACTCACGGAAATGTCTAAAGACAGGATTGGAAACCCGCACACGGAAGGGGTTTTACTAGCACACAAAATAACAGTAAGAAGATAAGGTCCTTACAACCCCCCCCCCAAATTCGTCTCTTATCTACATGTTTCTCAGCTACAATTTTTCACACATTTCTAATCCTGCCCCATGTGAGTCACATGTGTCCCCTGTGTTGTCCTCCTGGTGTTGGTCATTCTAATAGTATGGATTTATGCCTTCAAACTGTAACGATCCTTCTTATGTAGTTTTCTCCGTCGTTACAGTAGTGTACAGACTACGTTGGCGTAACGACAGTCTACACTTGTTTTCGAGAGGGTTAGGGTTGTTTCCCGTCTGGAATATCCGCTATCATTTCTGAGGGTTTTGGTGATTGCACAGTCTCTTAAGGTAAATGCACAAAATTCAGTGCCAACTTGTTGCACTATACTATTTATTTTTGGTTAGTTCTCCATTGCAGTTATAAACAACTTGTGCCTGCTTGGCATTTGCGTATTTAACATTATACATTTTCCGTGTAACTATATTATATTCACAAAATTCGATACCAACTTGTTGCAGTGTAGGAGTAGTGCAGCCATTTGGTACTGAATTTCGTGTTAACAAATCGATATTGAATTTTGTGCAGCAAGTTGATATTGAATTTTATGCAACAAGCCGGTGTTGAATTGTGTGCAACAAGTTGGTATTGAACTTTGTGCTAACAAATCGATATTGAATTTTGTGCAACAAGTCGGTATTGAATTTTGTGAGTATAATATAGTTGCACGGAAAGTGGATAACGTTAAATTCTCTGAACCTACGTTCTGGATAGTGTGTACGGCGTGTTGTATCCAGATCCTTTAAATCATTCATCATCCATGTTGTTAAGCCCGAGATTGTGGAAGCGTCATAAAATGAACCAAAAAACGTAATGTGACATAAGGATTAAAGGCAACTGAGAAGGTAGAAGCAACGGGGAAAGGGGAGTGAGAGGCACTATATTTATTATTGGGAAAGTAAAAACATGCATACCCAGAAGGTTGCTAGGAAGTGCAAACTCGTCCCTCAATTAGAGACTAAGATCAAACTTAATTATTTTTAAAGATCATTTTCGAACCGCGCCGTAAACACTCTCCATCTCAATTACATCAAGACAGGCAATGTGCGTATAGGGAAACCTTAAGGAGCGTTCGTTCAACCATTATTGTAGTGTAAAAGCAATAAATATTGCATATTCTGGTGTGTGTATTTGTAGCCTTAGGTATATAGCATGCAATGCGCATGGGCCATATTGTCAACTGTGACTTTGGCCTATCCGGCTCTACAATATTTTTCCACACACACTCATAAACGGCACAATTTTTTTAGAAAAAAAAATTGTTGAAATAAAATGTGTTTTGGTCCTCTCTACAAATTTTGTCTGAAACATTTCTAATTCTAAGAAGAACTGAGGGATTTGTGATGAAAAATGTGTATCGGTCTTCACGTAAAGTAGCCGCTATTCTTGTCAGATTTTAATGAAATGTGAACTTTCGCGACAGATTTTCGAAAAATACTCCAATATAAACTTTCATAAAAATCCGTCCAGTGAGAGACTTGTTGTTCCATGAGGATGGACGAACAAACAGACAGATAAACATAACGACGTTAATAATCCCCTTTTGCAATTTTGCGAACGCCCCTAAAAACCAGTCAAATATTGCTGAATAGGGCAATACCTGCCGTTTTTTCTGGTATCCATACAAACTACGTGCACACTCTAGCGCCAGAGCATACAAGATCTGTACGTTGAACGTGGTGGTACATATAACAACCGCCCGATTTTTAACGGTTAATAATTATGGAACAAACTCGCTGCTACAACGTCTTTCTTGGAAAGCTGGTGATGTTACGTTTCACCAGTCAAAAATAATTTCCCAATCCTTTATGCCGGAACGCCGTGACGTAGTTGGTTCAGGCACTTCGTTACATGCCAGAAAGTCGCGGGTTCGACTCCCGATGTGGTCATTTTTATTTTTCTTTGACTTAATTCTTCTGACCCGCTACGGCACTGGGGTTATCTCTTGGAATGGTAAATACGGCCGGTTCTTAGGGCTTTTATTTCACTTTTATGGAAACACAGTATTCATTGCCACATTTGCAATGAGCGATACTCTGAATCATCATAACTCATTTCTCATACAGTAAAGTGTTCATGTTACAGGCCCGGTGTTGCCCAGAGGATGGGTAGAGTAATAGCTTTACTCTTCCATGACCGCGGCACTAGAAGGAGGTGAGTGGTCAGAAGCACGCCCAGGTCGCACTGTACCCCTGGGAAAGACCCGGTACCCATTGTACAGGAGGTTGTGTGGGGCCCAGGGCCGGGTTGGACGGGCGGATAATCTCGTCCACACCGGGATTCGATCCCGGACCGTCCAGCCAGTAGTCAGTCGCTATACCTACTGAGCTACCCGGCCCACAACCCATTTCTCATACCACATTAAATAAATAAATTAAGAATGAATACGTAAATATCTGCATGCCTAGAATTTATGTAAGAAGTTGGTGTATAATTATAAAGCAATTGTTGAATACCTAACATAACCGGCGTGCTGATAAGTCCTTAGCCCGACCAGGGAGGGAACAAGTTCGGAAGCATGTCAGGGACGCGCGCGATTTCAACAACATCGAGACGCTAGCTGTCATCAAGTTTTTTTCTTCTTACAAGGCAAGGCGCCGAAGGAAATTCACGCCATTCTGGCAGAAACATTAGTTTGTTTCCTTCCTGGTCGGGATAAAGACTTATCAGCACCCCTGTATTCACGAAACAGTGCAAGTCTGTGCTTTGTCATATACTTGAATGCGGACGGCTGCCTCTCAAAGGATGATACAGTTATCGACACAGGAACCCCTGTGCTAAATCCCCGCAATGGATGTATTCTGTTAGAGATAGTACTTTAGTCATTTTCAATAGGAAACAATGAGGGACTTCACTTTTTTCGTGGCCGTTCATGGTGCTTATAATGGCAGCATGCCCATTTAAAAGCCCATCCCTTGGGTCAACCAAATTGTTCCAGCGTTTGAGAGCGCAAGAAGTACTTTACTCATGAAAGTTGGTTGGCCTGCATGCAGCATACAGCTTGAAGTGCTGTCAGGATTGAAAGTAGAATTCCCTATTTACCGGGGTAAAGGTAAAATTTATTAACCCCAAAGAAGGCAGCTTACCAGCGCCATTTCTTCCACAACAGATCTCACAGAAATTGTTTAGAGGCCAGCAGCTAACCAACCGTCTTATCAATAGCACTGCTTTCTTTGAAAATTATAATTAATCTTTAGGATTACAGCAAGTAAGGTACATAATGGTCATATTGTCCATAAAATGATAGTGTATATACTTGAAAATATTGCAAGAGTCGTAGGAGTATACCCACTAGACTTAGGACACGGAAGCTTTTAGCGATGTATGCGCTGTATTTACTTCACCACATTTTTGAAGGAATGATAGAGGTGAGGATGGAAGTGACGGGAGGACGAGGAAGAAGATGTAAGCAGCTACTATACGATTAAGTAAAAGAGAGGCTATTGTAAATTTAAATAGTAAGCAGTACGAGTAGATCACACTGTGTTGAGGACTTGCTGTGGGGAAGGATGTGGACCTGTCGTAAGATAGACTACAGAATGAAGTGAATTTACTGTGAAACTGCGGTTGACCACCATTTTCCTTATCTGTGGATTGGGCGTCGAGGATCAATGGAATGGCCTCCTCGAATTCCCGATATTAGTGGGTGTGATTTCGTTTTATGTGGCCTGGCCAAAGTGGAAGTCTGCCTACCGAAATTAAGAAAACTTGATTAACTTGAACAATAAATTCGAAATATTTTGCCTCCGTACGTCTCGTATACTTAAGGAAAAATTTTCAGTGTGTGTCTTCCAGGTTGCAGACGTGTGTGCAACATGATGGGTCCTAATGGCACTGTATGGGCTTTAGAGCTGTGCAAGATTAGTAGCAATATAACAATCCATTTCGGAAATACATCCTTTTAATGTTTTATATTTGATTTGCAATTGCCCTGTATTTTGCATGTTTAAAGATTCAATTCCTACTCCACAGAGAGCACAGTTCGTTTTCCTTATAAAATTCAACCAGTTGTCCTTATAATAAAAACCAACGAGATGCACAGTTTCTCAAATTTATTTGATAACGTACTCTACATGTTTCGGACAGGTCCACTGCCCAGCATCAGGAGTATCTCAACACTGTATACGTGCAATAGGTATTTGTCACGCTAGTTCTGTTGACCTTTTGTCTTCCAGGTTGCTATCAAAAAATTTAAATATCAAGATTATATATCTTGATAATTTTGCCTGTTGTTTTGTATGGGTACGAAACTTGGTCGTTGACATTGCGGGAGGAAAGGAAGCTGAGGGTGTTTTTGAGAACATGGTGTTGAGGAGAATATTTGGACCTAGGCGGGACGAGGTAACGGGGGAATGGAGGAGACTGCTTAACGTGGAGCTAAATGATTTGTACTCCTCCAATATCGTGCGGGTGATAAAATCGAGAAGAATGAGATGGGCTGGGCATGTGGTGCATATGGGTGAGGAGAGGGGGGCGTATAGGGTCTTGGTGGGGAAACCGGAGGGAAAGAGACCACTGGGGAGACCTAGGCGTAGATGGGTGGATAATATTAGGATGGATCTCCAAGAGGTGGGATGTGAGTATCTGAACTGGATTGGGCTGGCCCAGGATAGAGACAGGTGGCGGACGCTTGTGAGTGCGGTAATGAACTTTCGAGTTCCGTGAAATGGGGGGAATTTCTTGACTAGCTGCAAACCAGTTACCTTCTCAAGATGAACTCTGCTCCATGGAGTAAGTAAGTTCTGTTGGTTGTCGCTAGCGACAGCCAACAGAACTTAGCTTTTATTATAAGAATATATCACGATGCACGGTTATCAGAATGTCACATTCAACCGGTTGATGTCATATAGAGAAGTGATAAATGTTTGGTGTGAAAATTATGTGGGATATATGAACAAATTGTGTATAAGTTGCATCGTGTGCTACGTGTAGTTACAATAGCGACTAAAAGCCTTAAAATAAGAGGACCTATTTGTAGCTTTCTCGTTGAGATAGATACCATTCACTTCCACAGGCAGTACATGTACTTGGAAACGCACACTCTAAAATTTACAAACATTCATTCTGTTAAATTTCAGGATTTTGCTTGTGGCCATATTATTTATTGCTTTCCTACACAAGACTAATGGATCTCGGTCAAGATAAGCCGTAATTTTGTAAAGAAGATGCACCTCTGTTCAAGATTGTCTGTTGAATGATCCAGTGCAGTGGGCTACCACAGGCACTACAGGCCTACAGAACATGTTGACGAAAGCTGAGGCAGATTTCGAAAGAATATGTGATTTTTGAACCCAAACCAGAAGATGGATAATAAATTTTATTTTTCTTCTTCCTCTTTTTCTCATTCTTCTATGGCGTTTCGACCCGTTTTCGGGCCATGAGCACTCCTTTGTCAGGGTTACAAGGCAAATGAGGTTCTGCTGGGTGAGCACGTGAGCACCACGCGTATCGCACCAAATCGGAGCGAGCCGAGGATATCTGTCATCGTCCAGCACTTCGCTTAAACCCTGTCCTAATAGCTAGATGATGTGATAGTAATTAAAATGACGCATATATTGAACATTTACTATTAGAGTCTAGTGGGATATTAGGCCGTGTATTTGGGAAAAATTTTACCGTCCTCTCATATCAAAGTATTGCAACCACATTAAGTATATTCCTCTCTCTCTCTTCTACTCAGTAAATTTCAACCAGATTACAATGTGTCACTTCGAACAATAATCCGTCTTCACATATTGCATATTTTGCCAACAGCATACGTGACGCCTAACTGATCGAATATAGTCATAAAATTACGTGAGTGTTATCATGTTTGAACATAAGAGGACGGAAATTTTACAGCCTCTTCATTGAGATAACCTGTAATGAATTTCGTACATTGTGGACATGAATTTGTGACATCTGTGAAAGGCAGTTTGGCGTTTCCTTCGGGGAGCTGGGACAGCGTACTCGGCCATGGGGTGGACGGCCTGGGGTTTGAATCCCGGGAGGGGTAAGAGATTTACTCTTCTCCAAAACGTCCAGACGGGTTCTGCGGCCAACCCATGCTCCTAATTAGAGGCTATCTAAGTTAATTCTCGGGGGGGGGGGGGTAAAGCGGCCAGGGCGTGATGCTGATACAATTATCTGCTCCCCCTGTTTGCTTTCTTGACATGGGAAGAGAAAATTATCTTTACTTTTGTTGGCTCTTACTTCTTATTACGGCCTCGCTTGTGGAATTATTTTTATTCCCCATGGCTCAACAACCCCTATCGGGCCAGGGCCTTTTCACCTAACGAGGCTCCATGATTACACTCAGACACACCACACTAGGTAGGGCTCCTCTGGACGAGAGATCAGTCCGACGCAGGGACCTCTACCTGACAGCATACACCACCATTTCGCTGGAGGGATTCGAACCCACAATCCCATCAAGCGAGAGGCCCAAATTCACGCCTTAGACGGCGTGGTCACTGGGATCGGCCGGGGAATCTTTAGTTCTGCAAGAAATCGATGACCCTGAACCGGAAGCCGATCTAACCGCTATCTCGTAATTACTTGCTTGTATTCCGGTGAGGTGGGTCCGGTATCTGTAACGATGAAAGTGGGGTCCAGGTTACCCCACTTGAGGTTATCTCTTCAAAGTGGAACAAAAGGTGCCGTCAGTTTGTTTCTGTCAGGCCTGCTGCAGGTGGGTTTACAGAACCGGCAGACAAAATTGGCGTATAGTTAGTTTTTCATTGCTTTATACAAACAATAGCTCAGGTTCCCCTTTATTTCTCTAAGAGCTATAATACATTGGAGAGGGCATGCTGTGTATAAATATACCGAAGAAAGCCCTGAAAGAGATTTTGAGCCGCATTGATATAGTAATTCATAAATATCAGTTGCCGGCACTCTAGTTTTCTTCTTCCAAGACATGGTAACTGATATCCTGTTTATTTAACGACGCTGTTAGTCACTCAGGCCACACGGCGTCTAATAATTTGTTTATCAGTAATAACCAGCTTGGAGGGTGTCTGAAAGGAAACGATGTTATCGAATTTGAGATTCTACCACAGAATTTATATGCATTTGTTTGTTGCTGTAATAATTGGTAAGAATAATGCACGGAGTATATATTATGACGGACATAATGGTGTGTTTTTCGTGGTTTTCCTCATACCCACGAAGCAATGTTCCCATACTGGGCTGTCTCAATTAGGCAACAACCACTTTCTTTCACGTCTTTTCCAGTTACCAATAATAAGTCATGCTGCCTTTCGACGCCCTGTTGCCCTAGAAACTGACAGTGCACTTAGACCAGGAACCATAGTACTGTGCAGTTGGCAACTCTGAGGCACCCCTTTTCAGTGCCGCTTCCTGCTAACAGCTATAGTATCAGTGCTTTCAATCTTCAGATTCCCCCCTTGTCTCTAGGGAAGTATGCCTTGTGCCTTGTTGGGCCCTATTCTGGACCACTGAACGTAAAATCAATTCTAGTACCGGTACTTAGGACTTCTTTCTGTTTCATATTTTACTGTCTATCATCACGTTCTATTTACGAGGAACAGAATAACGCTCAACTGTAACTACTATGGATTACTAGTTCTATTCACTGAACTTGAATTGAGGCTCCTGTAAATCAGTCCATCGCAAGAGGACGGCTGTTAGCGGCAGCAGAACACGTACGTGAGAACTGTAGCCAGAACACGTACGTGAGAACTGTAGCCAGAACACGTACGTGAGAACTGTAGCCAGAACACGTACGTGAGAACTGTAGCCAGAACACGTAC
>Ga0131853_10005973_pt1 | contig 21976 bp, 20 predicted proteins | sample TergutLab28metaG_FD_92764 | JGI IMG/M metagenome (GOLD analysis project Ga0131853, IMG submission 92764) | Labiotermes labralis P1 segment gut microbial communities from Petit-Saut dam, French Guiana - Lab288 P1 (version 2) (version 2) | ecosystem: Host-associated > Arthropoda: Insects >... | reverse complement strand
CGCGGCCGCGATCCGCCGCCACTTGTTCAAGGCGTGAGCATGGAACCTGCGCCCGTCACGGAAACCGAATCTGGCCTGCAATTGCTTGGCCGCGCGCTGCGACCTCAGTTCTCGCGTGCGCAATTCTTGGCCGGGGGTCTATGCGCCCTGCTTGGTTTCGCCCTGGTCACGCAGGTGCGCCTCGCCGGCCGTGACGAACTGGCCACCCTGCGCCAAGACGATCTGGTGATTCTGCTCGACGAGGTGACTCATCGGGCCGATCAGCTTGAGGCCGAAGTGACTAGGCTTCAGGGGAGCCGCGACGAGCTGGCCTCCGGGGCCGACTCTGATCGCGTCGCCCTAGAGCTGGCCCAGGCCCGGGCCGAATCCGAGGGCATACTATCGGGGCGCCTTCCCGCCCAGGGTGTCGGTCTGCACATAGACATTGATGACCCAGCCGGAACCTTGCAAGCAGCCCACCTGTACAACCTCCTCGAAGAGCTTCGCAATGCCGGGGCCGAGGTAGCGCAGGTTAACGGTGTGCGCCTGGTAACCACCTCATCGTTCATCGATGTTGGCGGCGCCATAGTTGTTGACGGCACCGCGCTGGTTGCCCCCTACCGGTGGGCGGTAATCGGCGATCCAGCCACGTTGGATAGAGCCATCGAGATACATGGGGGAGCGCTTCCCACCATCCGTCGTGAGGGAGGTATCGCTGCGACCACTCGGGCCGAGTTGGTCACGGTCGATGCAACCGTAGCGCTGACCAACCCGGCCTTTGCCCGTCCCCTTGAGACAAACGGCGACTAGCGGTAAGAGGCTACGGCGGGGTAAGTTGTATCTATGTCGGAACTTCCGCCGCCAGTACATCCAGTCGAAACAACGGCCACATTCCCTCGCATCGTTGTCCCCGAAGATGGCCCGGTCCCAGTTGCGCTGTCGCCCGAGGACGCCGCCGCCGTTGCCGCGCTTCCGTTAGGTTCGGCGTTGCTCATCGTGCAGCGCGGGGCGATTCCAGGGGAGCGCTTCTTACTCGATGCGGACAAAACCATTGCGGGACGTTCCACCCGAACCGACATTTTGCTTGATGATGTCACCGTCTCTCGCCGTCACGCCGAGTTCATCCGGGAGGCGGGACGCTTCACGGTGCGCGATGCCGGTTCGCTGAACGGCACCTATGTCAACCGGCAACGCGTCGATGAGGCGGCGTTGACCACCGGCGACGAAGTGCAGATCGGCAAGTTCCGAATGTCGTTTCATGCCAGCCCCGTAGAGAAGCTGGTAGAGGCTGTCTAGTAAAACGCCGCGACACGCCGAGGCGAACTGGACCGATGTACCCGGTTTCTTGAGGGTTGCCACTTACCGTTAGGACAACAACGTCCACGGAGGCAACCTTGACCAGCAGTGAGTCACCTAACACAGTGCCCCAGGCAGCAGGGGCAACGCGGTTACGCGGCGCTCAGGGGACGTTGTTTGGTCACGATCTTGGGCAACAGGATGTAGATACCGGATACCGCGGACCGACAGCCTGCCGTGTGGCCGGGATCTCCTATCGCCAGTTGGACTATTGGGCGCGCACCGGTTTAGTGGAGCCGTCCATCAAGCCGGCCACCGGCTCGGGCACGCACCGCCTGTACTCGTTCCGGGACATTCTCGTGCTTAAGGTGGTTAAGCGGCTGCTCGATACCGGGGTTTCGCTGCAACAGATTCGCACTGCCGTAACGCATCTGCGAGAGCGCGGCGTTGATGATTTGGCCCAGATCACGCTCATGTCCGACGGCGCATCTGTGTACGAGTGCATGTCGGCCGACGAGGTGGTTGACCTGGTACAAGGTGGCCAAGGCGTCTTCGGCATCGCGGTGGGCCGCGTCTGGCGGGAAATTGAGGGCACTCTGGCCGAGATGCCCACCGAATCATTGGCCGACACTATGGCCCCGACGGCTGTGACGGCGGCCGGGGATGAGCTGGCCGCCCGCAGAGCCAGACGGCAGGCGGGTTAGCTATGGTAGCTAGACATGTACGTAGTTCACCTCACGGGCCAGGTAAGGCAGCCGCTCGGCCTAGTTCCACGCCGCTCAACTGGCCGCCCAGGCGGCAGTACCTGCTGGCCGTTGCCCTTGGGTTCAGCGCCGCCGCAGGCTATGGGTTTGCGGAATATCAGACGCCGGAATTGAATGGCGGCTCAGTTATCGTTGATCCGGGGCCGCCGGGTATCTCCACCCCCTTCCCGACTCCTGGAGATACTCCAGGCAGTGGCGGCACGCCGATGATTACCCCTGGTGGACCGCAGCTGCCGGAGGGCTACGTCGAGGTGGCTCGGGTGCTTGATGGCGGCACTTTTGAGATTCTTCGGGATGAGGAGATAATCCGGGTTCGTCTGGCCGGGGTACAAGCGCCCGAACTGCACCCCTTTGTCGAGTGCGGTGGCGAGGAGGCCGCCGCGTGGCTTACCGCTCGGCTGCCGGAGGGTTCGATGGTTCGGCTAGAACTTGGGGATATTCCCTTCGATGACATTGGTCGTGAGGTGGCAGTGGTTTGGGATGGCGCTCGATTGGTCAACTCCGAGATGGCCTTTGCGGGCTGGGCATTAGCATCTTCATCGGGGGAGAGTCCGGAAGTAGCGGATCGGATTAGCACCTCTGAGTTAATGGCACGTCAGGATCACCGCGGCCTATTCAATCCGGAACTCGGCTGTTTCGTCGATTAAGCAATCATGGGTCGGATTAGAAAACGGCGCTCGACACTAATGTCGATATTGCTGACGCTCGCGATATTCTCCGGGTGCAGCACGGATAGCGCCGATGCGGGCGCGGGGGAGTCACAGTTTCCGCGACAATTTATAGGCCAGGATGGCACGTATGGCCTGTTTGCAAACTCCACGCCCGTGGTTGGGGCGCCAAGATTGCTGGTGTTTATAATAGACTTTCCGGACTGCGCCGATGATGAGTCGTGGAACAACATGAATCCTGATCCGTTTATTTATTCCGCTGATGATATCGAACGACATTTCTTCAGCCTAGATAGAATTAATGAGTCCGCAGCGCTTTACGCACGCCCACCAGGCGATTACACTGTAGCTCACTACTCTTTACGAGATTTCTTTTACCGCTCATCGTATGGCCAACTCGATGTCACCGGGGAGGTGGTTACTGTTACCATGCGAAACTGCGCAAGTGAGTATTACTGCTGGGATCCAATTATCCATGAGGTGCTGGAAGTTGCGGAGGCCGAAAGTGCTTTGGATTGGACCGCCTTCGATACAACCGGGACCGGATATATGGATGGCGTTTTCTTTGCGTTGCGAGGCTTTCATCCAAACGCGTGGGGTAACCTGGCTTTTTTGAACCAACACAAGGACGGTACGGTCATTGATGGAGAGGTTACAGGTGGGGCACTCACTCTCGGTGAAATGGCGATCGGTGTGTACTCAACAGTACAAAGAGTTGGCTACGAAAGCAATGTAAATGTGTTGATTCACGAAACCGTTCACTTAATGGGCCTGCTAGACTTTGACATACACGCAGGGCCGCCCCTGAACCCTCACGGCCCGGGGGCAACTACCGTAATGAATGGGTGGGCAACCATTGGTGACCTGCCCGGAATTATGAAATATGCTTTCGGCTGGATCGACCCCATCCACATCTACGGCGTTGGCGAAACACAGGTCACGCTTCGGTCGCTTTCTGACTACCCACAGTTTGCTGTGATACATCCACACGGCGATCTCGACAATCCGAACTGGTTCATTGTTGAATACCTGACGAGCACTAACAACAACTTTGGCTTAGACGAAACCTCAAACATACACTATCTGGGTTATCTTTACCCTGTGCTTAGACCAGGAGGCGGGCTACGTATTTGGCGGGTATCAATGAACCCGCTGTTCTTCACAGCCGACTTCGGCTTGTCTCGCTGGGGTGACTATGTGCAGCCATATGTGTTCATCGAGGCAATTCATCATCACAGCGTCTGGGATGATCCCGAAATATTCTTCCCGGATCATTTTTTCTATCCCGGGGATTCCCTCACTCCGTATACGGAGCCTAGTAGTAACTATGCCCGGAGTTTTTCGATCTCAGACGATGGTTCCCTGAAGTTCATAGAGACTCTGTCCTGTTCCGGCATATACCTGGAAAACATCCAAATTAAAGATGATACAGCTCAATTCACTGTGACCATTCGGGAAAACGATTAACGCCAGCGGATCGTGACTTCTAGGTCTCGAACATCTCGCATGTCTATTGTGAAACGGACTCGGCCGGGGGAGAGGTTTCCAATTGGCACCGGTCCGTCGAAGTTTACGGCGCCGGAGAGGGTAGTCCATTCGCTCTCCGGGGTGCCGCTCTGTGAGATCATGATACTTATCTCGCCGCTAGAGCTGCTGCTCGTCACCCAGATATTTGCCAGGTCCTCTGCGGTTAGGGACACTGTCCGGCTCACGAAGGCGCTTTCCGCTCTATCTGCCGTGACGGCAAAGCCGCCGTTGAAACCGTGCACGTCCTGATTTATCGCGTTTCGCCAGGAGGCGCCGTAGGTGGTGCCGGAAGGTGTCGCAACCTCGAAGGAAAAATTGCCGGTTGATGTGGCGACTGCGATTATCAACCCCCAGAATAGTAGAGCGATGGTACCCAGAATCACACCGGTAAGCGCCAGGCCGCGACCACGAGAGCCGGTTCGCTTGGTTCTACCCAGGCCAATGGCCCCGCAAATGATGGCCGGGATGGCTGTAAATAGAGCTAAGGGGGTCACGCTCAGAATACCGGTCACCAGCGCGGCTACAGAGACGCCGTCCGTCTTAGGGTAGGGAAGATAGGGCGGCGGGTAGGCGTAGATCGGCTGGCCGGGCGCGGCGTGCCCATAAGGCGCAGGCGGCGGATATCCACCCAGTGGCGGTGGGTAATTCTGATGGCCGGGTACGCCATGCCCGTCAGGTGCGGGCAGCGGATAACCCGCCGGATGCCAGTAGCCAGGCGCGGCCTGCATCGGAGTTGGGTACGGGTCACTAGTAGCCTCAGGCGTGGCCTGCGTTGTTGGCGGCAGCGGGGGCACCGAAGCGCCGACAGGCGGCGGTGCATACGGATCGGTCATGCCTTAGAGACTACCCGCGTAACCCGAAGCAGACGCGCTTGCCCGCGAGGGAGAGGCAGGCTTACCCAGCAAATGTTGTTTTGACATAATGTACATTATCGGCGTGACTACTCAGGTGTGATACATGGGATGCCTACGAGTGCCGCTGCTTCTGCCAAGCGCTCATCCTTCGCTCCGCAGGTCGGCCAGCACCTCCGCTGACGAAATCGGACTGACAATGCGCCGTAAGGCTGATGGGTCTAGGCGCCTCTTGGCTGGCTTGACAATCTGCGAGCCGAACGCCGCATAGTTTGCCAGGTGCTGCCCGGTGAGGGTTTTTGCCTGGGCCACGAGTTCTGCGGGTGTGCCCTCGAAGACAATCTGGCCACCATCGGCGCCAGCGCCTGGGCCGAGGTCAATGATCCAATCCGCGTGGGCCATGACGGCCTGGTGATGTTCGATGACAATGACGGTGCGTCCCGCATCTACCAGGCGATCTAGCAGGGCAAGCAGATTGTCCACATCGGCCAGATGCAGACCGGTGGTTGGCTCGTCCAGGATGTAGGTGCCGCCCGGCTCACCCATCTGCGTTGCCAGTTTGATTCGCTGCCGCTCACCACCGCTGAGCGTATTTAACGGCTGCCCTAAATTGACATAACCAAGTCCCACATCCACCAAACGCTTCAAGATGGCATGGGCCGTCGGCAGCGGTGCCGGGCCGCCCTTGGCAAAGAAGGCTGCCGCCGCCTCGACGGGCATTGCCAGCACCTCGGCTATGTTCTTCTCCCCCAGCAGATACTCCAGCACCTCGGTCTGAAAACGTTTTCCGTTACAGGCTTCACAAGGAGTTGAAACCGTCTCCCTGAAGCCCAGCTCCGTAAAGATCACGCCATTTCCGTTGCAGGCTGGGCAAGCGCCTTCAGAGTTTGCGCTGAACAGCGCGGGCTTTACCCCGTTAACCTTGGCGAATGCCTTGCGGATTGGCTCTAGCAATCCCGTGTACGTGGCCGGGTTAGAGCGTCGCGAACCTTTGATCGCGCTCTGGTCGATCACCACCACGCCCTCGCGCCCGGCTAGCGAGCCGTGGATCAGCGAACTTTTGCCCGAGCCGGCTACCCCAGAGACCACCGTGAGTACACCGGCGGGAATGTCCGCATCCACGTCGCGGAGGTTATGCGTGGCCGCACCTCGGATTTCGATGACGCCAGTCGGCTTGCGCACGGATTCCTTCAACCGCACCCGATGCTCCAGGTATCGCCCGGTCAGGGTGTCGGAGGCGCGCAACTCCTCCACCGTGCCCTCGAAACAAATCTCGCCTCCAGAAGAACCCGCACCCGGCCCCATATCCACTACGCGGTCGGCAATGACAATGGTCTCAGGCTTATGCTCCACGACGAGTACGGTGTTGCCCTTATCGCGCAGTTGCAGCAGCAGGCGATTCATCCGCTCAATGTCGTGCGGATGCAGGCCGATGGTCGGCTCATCAAACACGTAGGTGACATCGGTCAGAGCCGATCCAAGGTGCCGCAGCAGTTTGATGCGCTGGGACTCTCCCCCGCTCAACGATCCCGACGGGCGGTCGAGGGAAAGATAGCCGAGACCGAGTTCCACGAACGCCGTCAAGTTGGCCCGTAGGGCATCCAGCAATGGCCCGGCATTCGGCAGATCAAGGCCGTCCGCCCATTTAGCCAGGTCTACGATTTGCATCAGGCAAACATCGGCAATGGACTTACCGGCGATCTTGCTTTCGCGTGGCCCGGCGGTAAGGCGAGTTCCCCCGCAGTCGGGGCAGGTACCGAAAGTGGCGGCTCGCTCCGCAAAGGCGCGAATGTGTGGCTGCATCGCGTTCGGGTCTTTGCTAAAGATCGATTTTTGCAGCTTGGGCAGCAGCCCTTCATGAGTCAAGTTAATGCCTGCCACCTTGACCTTTGTCGGTTCCTTGTGCAGCAGGTCGTCCCGCTCACGGGCGGTGTATTCAGTGATCGGCTTGTTCGGGTCGAACAGCCCAGATTCGGCCATCTGCCGCACCCACCAGCCGTCGGGCGTGTAGCCGGGCACCAGAATCGCGCCCTCGTACAGCGACTTTGTCTCATCGATAATCACCCGCAGATCAAGGTCGGAGACCTGACCGCGGCCCTCGCAGCGTGGGCACATGCCACCGAGATACACCCGATCCTTAACCATGTCCTTCTCGATGCGACCACCCCGCTCCGTGCGGGCGACGCCGGAAACGGTGACGGTGGGCACGTTAAACGAGAACGCGGTGGGCGGTCCGATGTACGGCTCCCCCAGCTTGGAAAACAGCACGCGCAGCATCGCATGGGCATCCGTGGCGGTACCGACTGTGGAGCGCGGATTTGCGCCAAGTCGTTCCTGAGTGACAACGATGGCCGTGGTCAGCCCCTCCATCGCGTCAGCGTCAGGCCGGGCGATGGTGGGCATAAAGCCTTGGAGAAAGGCCGGGTAGGTCTCATCGATTAGCCGCCGAGACTCAGCTGCAATGGTGTCAAACACCAGCGAACTCTTCCCCGAGCCGGACACTCCGGTAAACACCGTGAGCTGCCGCTTGGGCAACGTCACGGAGACATCCTTTAAGTTGTTCTCCCGAGCGCCTACCACCCGGATGAAATCATGAGCAAAGACTTGCGCAGTAGCCATGCCTCCCACTGTGCCAGTTTTCCTGCCCCCCTGCTCCCCTGGCGCGCTAACACCCTCCGGCATCATTCTGCTTCAGTTACCTCAACCTGACGCATAACGCACTCACTTAGGTGCCGCACTCGTCGGTGCTACACTTTGATTGTGCCTACGACACTTGAACGCACCACGATCACGCACACGCCGCGCGTGCAGCATCTACTCGACGCGGCCCGTTCGCGCTGGCCAGATGAGCGGTCCGCGCAACTACTGATTAATCTCGCCGAGCTTGGCGCGCAGGCCGTTGAGCAGCATGATCCAACGGCGGCTACTCGCATTCGCCGGGAGCAACTCAAGCAGTTCGCTACTGAAACTTACGAGGCATACGGGCACGCCTACGACGAGAACTACCTCGCGGAGGTTCGTGAAGGATGGTAGTGCTTGACGCCTGCGTTCTTATCGCCCTGGCAGACCCGACCCATACCCACCACGAGCAGGCTCTCGACGTTGCTGCGACTGCTCACCCTCTGGCCGTCACGACCCTCACTCTTGGCGAGTATCTCGTCAAACCAGCGCAGTTAGGCCGTGACGTGAACGTCGAAGAAAAGCGGCTGCTTGCTGGCCTGCGACTTAGTGTTCTTACCGATAGCCAGTTAGGCCGCACCAGCTCATGGCCAGCCGGACTAGCCCACGTCCGGGCAAAAACTGGCTTGAAGATGCCGGATGCCGTCGTACTCGCGGCCGCGCTCGCTATCAACGGACAGGTGACTACATTCGACAAATCTCTCGCCATCGCGGCCACAACCTATGGGGTGCTATATCCGAACTCAACGCCGGTGTCCTGATGGCGGTTGAGGTGGTGGAGTATCGCGATGAGTGGCCTGCGTCCTTTGCAGCCGTGGCCAAGGCACTGCGCTCTGCATGTGAGGGTCTGCCCTCTGTCGCCGTTGAACATGTCGGTTCCACGGCGGTGCCTGGGTTGGCCGCGAAGCCAATCCTGGATATCGATGTCATCGTGAGTGCTGACGATCTTCCTGCCGCTCGACAAGCACTGGAGGCGATTGGGTATCGATCCAGCGGCGATCTTGGAATGACGGATCGCGAGGCGATGACAGCGCCCGACAATGACCCGCCGCGCCATGTCTACCTGTGCCTGGCCGGAGCGCTAGCGGTACGCAATCATCTGGCAGTACGCGATACCCTGCGCGCAAACCCGCAGTTGGCTGTCCGGTACGCCGCGATTAAGAAATCGTTAGCCGCCGATCCGACGATAGATATTGACGCTTATCTGGCGGGCAAGTCGGCCATTCTGCAAGAAATCCTTGAAGCTGGCGGCATCACGGAAGCGGAACGCACCACAATCCTCGCGGTCAACAACCCGACCATCAGCGCTTAGTCCACGCCGAATTCCATGGCGGCGGCGTCTAGGGCTTGCTCGCCTTCGGGGGCGATGCCGCGAGAGGCGATGGTGTGGGCGCCACCTTGCTCCAGAGTGCCGATGAGAGGGGTGTCGGAGGCCGAGGCGCCGATCAGTGCGGCCTGTGCCCCGCCCACTAGGCCAATCGAGGCATATTGTTCTAGCTTGGCGCGGGAGTCGGCGATGTCCAGGTTGCGCATGGTGAGCTGGCCGATGCGGTCCGTGGGGCCAAAGGCCGAATCCGCAACGCGCTCCATCGAAAGCTTGTCCGGGTGGTAGGAGAACGCCGGACCCTCGGTGTTGAGGATCGAGTAGTCATCGCCGCGCCGCAACCGCAGCGTGACCTTTCCGGTGACGGCGGTGCCCACCCACCGTTGCAGGCTCTCGCGCAGCATGAGGGCCTGGGGGTCGAGCCAACGGCCCTCGTACATCAGGCGACCCAGGCGACGGCCCTCGGTGTGGTAGTTCGCGATGGTGTCCTCATTGTGGATGGCGTTAACCAGCCGCTCGTAGGCGATGAACAGCAGGGCCATGCCGGGCGCCTCGTAGATGCCACGACTCTTGGCCTCGATGATGCGGTTTTCAATCTGATCGCTCATGCCCAGGCCATGCCGCCCGCCAATGGCGTTGGCCACCATCACCAGATCGACGGCCGAGGCGAAGGTTTGCCCATTGATGCTGACGGGACGGCCAGCCGCAAAGCCAATGGTCACCGTCTCGGGAGCGATCTTCACGTCTTCATCCCAGAACTTCACCCCCATGATGGGTTCGACGCTCTCCAGGCCGACATTTAGATGTTCGAGGGTCTTAGCCTCATGGGTGGCACCCCAGATGTTCGCATCGGTGGAATACGCCTTCTCCACCGGGTCGCGGTAGGGCAGGTCGTGCCGAGTCAACCATTGACTCATCTCGACGCGACCGCCCAGGTCGGCCACGAACTTCTCGTCCAACCACGGCTTGTAAATCTTTAACGAAGGGTTGGCGAGCAGGCCATAGCGGTAGAACCGCTCGATGTCATTGCCCTTGTAGGTGGAACCGTCGCCCCAGATTTGCACATCATCGGCCAGCATGGCGCGCACCAGCAGCGTGCCGGTCACCGCGCGACCGATGGGCGTAGTGTTGAAGTAATACTTGCCGCCCGAGTGGATGTGGAAGGCGCCGCAGGTAAGCGCCGCCAGCCCCTCCTCCACCAGCGCCTCGCGGCAATCGACCATGCGGGCCGCCTCGGCGCCGTACTCTAGGGCACGGTCAGGCACCGAGCCGATATCCGGCTCGTCGTACTGGCCGATGTCGGCGGTGTAGGTGTATGGGAACGCGCCGTTTTCGAGCATCCAGGCGACAGCCACGGAGGTATCGAGTCCCCCGGAGAAGGCGATGCCGACGCGCTCGCCGACGGGCAGGGAAAAAAGAACCTTAGACACAACTGAGATTATGCAGCATTGTGCATGGCTATGCAACTGGCGATCGGTTTGGATCGTCGGTCACCGGGTCGATGACCTTGAAGCCGAGGCTCTGAGCAGCGGTTGCCATCTGCCGATCATGGGTGGCGACCTGCACGTGGGATGGCCCAATGCGCAACGCGGAGGCGATGTGAATGGAATCGGCACCGGAAGCCATCGCCGGCAAGGAGATGGCCTCATCAAGCAGCGAGTCATTGACGGCAAGGAATACGAAGTCGTCCAAGTAATCGCTTAGTACGCTCTGGTCGAACCCGGCATTGTGGATCACTCGACGGGTTTCAAGTTCAAGCAACTTTGAGGCGAGCAGCACATCGGCACCCGCCATCCGAGCTGCGAGCCACTCCCGAGCCGATGACGAGTTTTCGATGATCGCCCTAAGCACAACCGAGGAATCGACATACCAGTTGGAACTCATGTCACTACCCCAATCGGTTGCGGTCGGCTTCAAGCATCCCGACCAAATCAATATCGGTAGTTATGGTTTGCAACTTCGGTGGCACTCCCTGGCGCCTTCTCGGGGTTGCGAGACCTGCATCGATCAGCGCTTGAACCGGGTCGGTCGATTTGACGGAAATCTGCTCTAGGCGCAGGGCGGCCCTTCCTCGGCGCAAGATTGTCACCGGCTCGCGCTCGGCCAACCGAGTGGCCCGCGAGGGGTTCTGGTTGAACTCAGTGAGCGTCATAGTGGCCATAAGGTCAATCTAGCACTACATGCTAGATCGAGCCAGGGTTGTCACGCCTTCCAGCCTGTGCCTTGCTGCAACCCAGGGGCCATAGCGCGAAGATGGTGCTGCACCAGTGTGCGCTGGTGCTACACTTGGGTTATGCCTACTACGTTGAAACGCACCAGCATCACGCACACTCCCCCAATTGAGCGGGCACTTGCCCTGGCCCGGAAGCGACACCCCGAGACCGACGACCGCGCGCTAATGGTGCAAATGATCGAAGACTCCGCCGCTCGTCTGGCCGAGGAGCAGCAGCGATGGGAGGAAATCGTTGACAACAACTCCCGTCGGCTTGCTGAGTCATTTGGCCCCATTCCTGACAATTATCTCGAAGAACTTCGGGCGGAGTGGCCGGAATGATCGTCCTTGATGCTTCGGTGGTGATCGCCTACACAAAGCCCGGCGACGCCCATTACGAGGCGTCCCGAGCAGTGTTTCGCGGGCACTCAGGATTACTTGTTATCCACGAAACTACGGCTGCCGAGTGTCTCACTCTTCCAGCTAGGTTCGGACGCGCACTTACTGCGTTCCATCATCTAACTGGAGTCGTTGCAGAAGGCGATCTTGGAGTCCGAGTTTTGAGCAACCTTGGCACGCCAACTGCTCCGTGGCCAGTTCAGGTAGCGCAAGCCCGAGCTGACACCGGTTTGAAACTTCCCGACGCCGTGGTGCTTGCCACTGCCCTCGCTATCGATGGCAAGGTGGCCACCTTTGACGCTCGACTCGCTGAGGTCGCCCGCGAACGCGGTGTGCTGTACAGCGAGGCTTAAACCGCACCGGGATGGGGGTTACTTTCCGAAGGGGCTGCCAGCGGTGGGGTCGAAGTCGGTCGGGTCGAAGACCATAGCGGCGCTCTCATCCGACCGCAGACCCCGCCAGCGATCCTCCGTCAACCCAACATGACCCGCATGTCGGGTGCCCGTAGCCTCGGCGGCGGCAACAAGTTCGGCGTGGGTGGGCGGGTTCAGCGGCACATCATCTGTCGGGCGAGCCGCCTCGGCGATGCGCCGCAGCTCCGGTACCACATCGCCGGCCAACAGGTCGATCTGCTCCAGCACCGTCTTGAGAGGCAACCCGGCATGATCGAGCAGGAACAGCTGCCGCTGGTAGTAGCCCACCTCCTCGACGAGCTTGCCGTAACGGTCAATTACCTGTGCCGGCGAGCCAACAGCGAGCGGCGTCTCGGCCATGAATTCTTCTAGCGATGGCCCATGTCCGTACACCGGGGCCACATCAAAGTAGGGCCGGAACTCGTTTACCGCATCCTGCGATCTAGCCCGCATGAACGCCTGCCCACCCAGACCCACGATGGCCTGGTCGCCACGTCCGTGGCCGTAGTGTTCGAAGCGCTGACGGAATCGCGCCACCATTGCCTTCGTGTGACTCATCGGCCAGAAGATGTTCAGCTGCATCAGCCCGTCGCCGTAGAACGCGGCCTGCTCCCCCATCTCCGGGCTGCGGATGGAGCTGTGCCATACGAAGGGTGGCACGCCGTCTAGGGGGCGTGGCACGGAGGTAAACCCCCGCAGCGGCGTGCGGAACTGTCCATCCCAATCCACCACATCCTCACGCCACAGCTGCCGCAGCAGGGAGTAGTTCTCGATGGCCAGCGGAACCGAATCTCGCATATTCCTCCCGAACCACGGATACGTCGGGGCCGAATTGCCCCGACCGAGCATCAGGTCCAGGCGGCCATCGGCCAGGATTTGCAACGTTGCGAACTCCTCGGCGAGCCGCACCGGGTCACTGGTGGTGATAAGCGTGCTTCCGGTGGAAAGGATGATCCGTTTCGTCACCCCGGCCAGGTAGGCCAGCAGCGTTCCCGGACTTGAGGATGCCCACAGCGGGCTATGGTGTTCGCCCGCAGCAAACACATCCAAACCAGCCTCATCGGCGTGTTTGGCGGCGGTTGCCATGTCCTGGATGCGCTGGGCATCGTCGGGGGTGAACTGGTTCGTAGGGTCGGCGGTGATGTCGCCCACCGTGATAATGCCAAACTGCATGGTGACTAGTCTGCGTGGTATTTCGGGGCCGCGCGCGGCGGGTGGCGCGAGGTGTCTGGTCCGGCGCGGTAGAATGGGAGCAGATACCCCAACTTTTCTAGGAGTCCAACATGCCCGACCGCTCTCTGCGCGGTATGAGCATCGGCGCCAAGTCGATGGAGTCAGACGAGGGCGTCGATTTTGCGCCGAGGTTCCAGGCGTACTACGACTGCCCTAATGGGCACACCATCATCCTCCCGTTTTCCACCGACGCCGAGGTGCCCTCGGTGTGGGAATGCCGCTGCGGCGAAGAGGCTCTGCTGCGAGACAGCGAGCAACCTGACCTAAAGCCGGTCAAGCCACCGCGCACCCATTGGGACATGCTGCTAGAGCGTCGCTCCGAAGAGGAGCTACAAGAACTGCTCGACGAGCGCCTTACCCTGCTGCGTGCGGGCAAGATTCGGCGCGGTTCCTAACCCATCGGGTTGCCACTCCTCCGAGGGCGAGCAACGCCCCGGCGCCGCTGAACAGCCAGCTCGGCCAGTAGCCAAGCAGGGTGGCCGGGGTAAGGGTGGTGCGCAGCGGCAGGTTTGCGGCAGTCCAGGCGGATTCAAACAGCCCGGACTGCCAAACGATGGTGCCATCGGGCGCGATCACCGCGCTGACCCCCACCGTCGAAATCTGCACGGTGGCTCGCCCGTTGGCGATGGCCTGCAACTGCGTCATCTGCAACTGCTGTAACGACTGCGGCGTCCAGCCGAAGGACGCGTTGTTGGTGGGCACCACCAACACCTCGGCGCCCAGGCGGGTGGCGTCACGCAGAATGCGGTCATAGGCCACCTCGAAACAGATGGCCGTGCCAATTGGGACATCCCGGTTTAACCTTGCTACGGGGAGATGAATCAACGGCGGGTTGGTAGCGGCCCACATGTCGTTCTGCACGCGATCCACCTGATCGCTGAGCAACCGGGCCACGTTCCGCAAGGGAATGTACTCGCCGAATGGCGCGGGTAGCTGCTTTGCGTACCGGGAGATGACGCCCTCCCCTGCCTGCCACAGCAGCAGCACGTTGTAGCGGCCACCGTACTCGGGCCACTCCATCGCCCCCACCAGAATTGGGGCGCCCACCGCCGCTACGGCCTCATCTAGCCAGCTAGCAACCACCGGTGATACCTGCGGGTCAAAGTCTGCGGAATTTTCCGGCCACCACACCACATCTAGGCCCACATCGGGGCTGGCCACCTCTCGCAGCCACGCCATGTCCTCGGCCAACTGTCCGGTCACCGCCAGGTGGTTTTCCAATACGATCTGCCGGCCAGTGTTGCCATCGGCGTCGAAGGAATCACCTTGGACCAGCCCGACACGCAACACCCCGGCCTCGGCAACTCCGGTATCGGCGTGAACGAAGTAGGAGAAGGCCAGATTATCCGCCTCCGCTCCATCCCCGCCGGATGGGAGGGGCAGCAGCGCCGGGCCGAATACCGCGACCGTTGCTATGCCCACACAGGTAAGCCCCTGCCACATCTTCCCCCAACGATGTGCGTGTTCGACGTCCGTGCGGAATTTTGCTTCCAGCAGGAAAAAGAACGCCACCAGGAGCAATACCCCGGCCCCGGCCAGTAGGAACGACACGAATGGCGTGCCGCCCAGCCAGGCCGCCCGGCCAGTGGGGGCATTCGACACGGTCCAAGCCAGACGCCCCCAGGGGAAGCCACCGAAGGGAAACTCCGAACGCCACTGCTCCACCGCCACCCACAAGGTAGCGAAGGCCAGCAGGTGCGCCCAGAGCCGGTCCCGCACCCAAGGCAGTCGCTTAGCCCACGTCCAGACCGCCCCAAACACGCCGAAACCGAGCGCCACGAGCAGGCTAAGCGCGTACCAGGGCACCGAATCCGTCGCGTAATACGCCCACCGCACGTGCGGCAGGGCAAAGACGAGGCCCGCGATGAACAAGACCAGGAAGTTCCAGCCCGCATGATCGCGGCCCGTTGCGATCCAGACCAGGGCGACGGCCACGATGCCAAGCGGCCAGAGGCCAGCAGTGGGGAAGGCCGCCCAGAGCGCCCCGCCGATCAGGAAGGCGCAGACGATAGTTAACTTTCGCGGAATGTTCGGCCCGCCGAGGGGCACCCCAGCGGCCCGCTCCGGGGGATTTTCAACTAAAGGTGTCATGGATGGGAACGCCGGCTCGTAGGGTGTGCAGGCACTCTGGTGGCGCGGAGCCGGGGGTCATGTCGGGCAGCAGGGGCAGGTCTTCGGGTTCGCCCGCCCACAGGGGCCGGGTTGGGTCATAAACGCCGTAGTTCTCGGCCCGCCACACGGCAAGGTGCGCGGGGTTGCCGACGGCCAACTCTCCGGCGCCTTCATCGGCAAAGCCGGCAATCTGCCAGCCACCTACCGTGTGCGCGCGGAAGGAGGCCAAGCTAGAGAGCCGCTGCGACTCATCGGGATGCTCGACAGCCGCACGGATTGCAAGCCACGGGTCCAACGGGGCGCCGGGCGACCCCGAGCCGAGGGCGATCCTGACGCCTGCCCCTGTCACGTCGGCGATGGGGCCGACATTGGCCATTCGTGCGACTCCTAGCCCCTTGGCCCAGGCGCCGCCTGAGTTGCTGCTGGCCGCCGTGCTGGCTGGTTGGATCGATAACGACACCCCGTAAAGCAGCAGGGTGGCCATTGCCACGGCGTCGACAAACAGCGCATGTTCGATGCGGTGTTGCCCGCTGCGCAGGTTCTTGGCGCCAAGCTCTGCGCCGCCGAGCATGTCAGCCGCTAGGGAAAGCCCGGCTAGGAACTCGTCCATCGCGCGGTCGCCCTCAACATGGAGGCCGCCGGGCAATCCTGCCGTCTGACTTGCGGCCAGATGTGTCGCGATCTGTTCGGCGGTCAGCTCTAGCCGCCCATATTGGTCGTCATAGGTGAGGCCGGGCACCTGCGCCACGTTTAGGTAGGGTTGCCGCATCGCGGCAGCCCCCTCGCTCATCGAGCCATCCACTCGCGCCCCGCTAAACCCGGCCAGGAAGGGCAGCGCCTCTTTTAGTTCTAGCCCCGCCGCGGTTGAGGTGAGCAATTCGCCGCGATAGGCCAATACCTGCGGGAAATGCTCGTAGACCGATACGCCCATCAGCTCGCTTAGACCCTCGCGGGTGTCGGTGGCCGGGTTGGAGAACTCATGGACGGCGACGATGCCCTGCGCGGCGGCTTGGCCTAGCGCGGCTCGGTAGGCCGATAGCCGGTCGGGGGCGCCAAGGGCTTGCCCGGTGGCCAGCGCGTGGAAGTGGGCGTCTACGAAACCAGGGGCCACCAGTGCGCCGTCAAGTTCGATCACCCGATCAGCTCGGGCCGCTAGCCCGTCTGCGGTGTCGTTGGTGCCGATCCAGGCCACGGCCCCACCATCGACCAGCAGCGCTTGGGCGCCGGGGTCGCTCGCGGCGTGGATGCGGCCGCCGCGGTAAAGGATGGAACTCACAGCGCGCAGGATAAGCCAAAACTGGCCGCGAAGAAAAGTAATGGACCTGCAAAGTCGCCTGACGTGCCCGTTAGAGGCCACTGTGGGCGACTACACCGCGCCACATGGCACTGACTGCTCGATGTGCCGTCGCCTGTAGTTTCGCAGTGGGCGCGGCCCGTGTCAATTGCTCCAACACGTCTAATACCTGCTTGCACCAACGCACCAAATCACCGGCGGCCAGATCGGTGCCGCGTAGCGTTGCCGCCAGCCCTCGACCAGAGGCCCAGCGGTGGATTGGGGCCACGATTCCGGCATCCAGGTCTCCGGTGGCGTCGAGTCCGTGCCGCGTTTCAAGGTCTGTGACCTGCCGCCATACCTGTTCTAGCGCGGCCAGGCCCTGGCCAATGCGCCCGTGTGGCCCGCCAGGTATTGCTGGCTCGGCGGTGGCCTCTCGGCGTCCCTCGTAGACGATGGCCGAAACAAGCGCGGCCAGCGAGGCCGGATCGAGTTCGTCCAACACGCCTTGGCGGAGGGACTCTGCGAGCAGCAGGTCGTTTTCGGTGTAAATGCGCCGCAGCCAATCACCGTCGGTGGTGTTTCGCGCCTGGCCCGCTACCCGCGTCAGGTAGCCAAGTTCGGTGAGTACCTGACAGGTGCGGTCAAAGGTGCGGGCCACCGATCCGGTCTGCCCTTCGATGCGTTTGACCAGCCGCCGATATTCCCGCTGCAACTTATAGGGCTGCTTGTCCACGTCGTACTCTGCCAACGCCAGCTGGGCCGTCTGCGCCTGCTGGGCTAGGTGCACCACGGAGCGGTCGGCCTGGAACTGCGCAAACGAGGTCTCTAGTACCTCTAAGGCTCGCCTGTGCCCGACGGTCGCCACCAGGTTTACCGCCATGTTGTAGGTGGGGCGGAAGGAAGATTTAAGCGGGTAGGTGCGCCGGGAGGCGAGACCGGCGAGGGCCACCGGGTCAAGACCCCGGTGGTCTATCACCACGGCGTGACCCTCTGGGTCTATGCCGCGCCGTCCGGCCCGACCGGTCAGCTGGGTGTACTCCCCCGGCGTCACTGGCCGCACCGATACCCCATCAAACTTGGCTAGCTTTTCTAACGCCACCGACTTGGCGGGCATGTTGATACCCAAGGCCAGCGTTTCGGTGGCGAAAACCACCTTGATAAGCCCGCGAGCGAACAAGCGCTCCACCGTCTCCTTGAAGACCGGTAGTAGCCCGGCGTGATGGGCGGCTATGCCCCGGCTGAGTGCCTGACTCCACGACCAGAAGCCGAGTACGTCCAGGTCTTCGCGTCCAATATCGGCCACTGCCTCGGTGATTTCGGCTCGAATCTTGGCCTCTTCTTGCGCGGAGGTCAGCCGCAGCCCGGATTGCAGGCATTGGTTTACCGCCCCCTCGCAACCAGCGCGAGAGAAAATGAAGTAGATGGCGGGCAGCAGTTTTGCCTGGTGCAGCGCCTCGACGGTGGCGGCCCGTGGCGGGTAGCGACGGGCCGAGCCGCCCCCTACCGAGGGGCCAGGCTTGCGGCCATCGATGCGCCTGCCGCCGGGGCCACGAAAACCCCTGTCCCCCGGCTTGCCCCCTGTTTTAGCCAGGCGGCGGAATGACTCGATCACCTCGGGGCTAAGCGGTGGGTTTGCCGGGGCACCGCCGCTCGTGGGTGCCTCGCTTCGTTCGCCAGCACCTTTCTTAACGTCGGCGTAAAGGTCGAGCAACCGAGGTGTTCCCCGCGGCTCGGTAGCGCTGACTACGATGTGCTGCCACAGCGGCACCGGGCGTCGCTCGGAGACGATGACTTCCGTGTCACCACGCACCATCTGTAGCCAATCGCCAAACTCCTCGGCGTTCGACACCGTGGCCGATAGCGAAACCACCTGCACCGCCGCGGGCAGGTGGATGATTACCTCTTCCCAGACCGGGCCACGAAACCGATCTGCCAGGTAATGCACCTCATCCATGATGACGAAACGCAGGTCGTCCAGGCGCCGGTCGGCATCGGTGTAAAGCATGTTTCGCAGCACCTCGGTGGTCATCACCACCACGGGAGCCTCCCCGTTGATGGCGGTGTCGCCGGTGAGCAGGCCCACCTTTTCGGCGCCGTGGCGGGCGACGAGATCGCGATACTTCTGGTTTGACAGTGCCTTGATTGGCGTGGTGTAGAACGCCCGGCCGCCGCGAGCCAGCGCCAGATGACAGGCGAACTCGGCCACCACGGTTTTCCCGGCCCCGGTGGGAGCCGCCACCAGCACGCCTCGCCCGGCATCCAACGCCTCGCAGGCGGCGGTTTGGAAATCGTCAAGGGCAAATCCCAGCCCGGCGGTGAACTCGGCCAGGTGCGCGGTCACGGTGTCAACACCAGCAAGGCGCCGGGGCGCACCTCGGCACGCAACGGCAGGGCGCCTAAATGTTCGCCATCGCCGAAGGCCGAGGGGATGCGCGGTTGACCGTCGCGCTCGGCAGGCTCTAGGTCGATGGCCTTGGCCCGCACCACCCGCACCTTCTTGTGGCCGAGGTGCTTTCCGGCCAGCAACATCGGGAACAGCCGGATGGCGCCCTTGCGGCCGACGTCGGTGGCGATCACGATGTCGAGGAGGCCGTCGTCGATCTGCGCGCTTGGGGCCACGGGAATCCCGCCGCCAATCTGGGAGCCGTTGGCCGCAGTGACCAGGGCGCCCCGCGAATCCCAGAGCAGGCGGCGCCCATCGCCATCGGCCTCCGGACCAAGGTCGGTGAAACCCGCCAGGGAGGTTAGAGCAGCGATGCTCTGTTCGTCGCCGCAAACATGTTCAAAGGTGAGGCGGTAATCCCAGGCATCCCAGGCGGCCACCTCGCGGAACGCAGCCACCACGTATCGCGACGAGCCGCGCGGCCGCACCATCGCATTCGCCCGCTCATTTACGGCGGCGTCCAGTCCGGCCGAGACAGCCCCGGCCACCCAGCGCACCGGTTCGTTGGCCACCAAGCGGCAGGTGAGTCCGGCCCCGGTTACCCGGATCGCATCGACCGCGCGTGCCGTCGTCGGGCCAGCGGCCAGCGCGGTCAAGAGAGCTTCAAGGCACGGCTCTGTATCCCCTGTGGGCAGGCCAAGCTTGGATGCGAAATCGTTGCCGGTGCCAACGGCCACGATGCCAAGCGGGGTGCCGGTTTCGGCCACAGCCTGTAACCCCAGGTGAATCATGCCATCCCCGCCCACAACCACCAGGACATCTAGCCCCTCGGCCACCGCTCGTCGGGCGTGTTCTAGCCCGAGGTCGGCGGTTGACCCGGACAGATCCCACACGTCATGCCCGCAGGCGGCTAAGGCATCTAGGACCGCTGGACCGGCGCGCCGACCGCGACCGCGACCGGCGGTGGGGTTTATGACTACGCCGAGACGCAAGGTGGGGGTTGAAACGGACACGTGGAAAACCGTACCTGGAATCACGCGCTCGGTTCGCGTTGCGCGGCCTGACGATCGGCCAACCAGGCAGTCAACGACCACTCTTGGGCCGCTTCCATGCGGCGTTCCCACCGAGCGACCCGCCGTTCGCGCTTCTTGTCGCCCAGGGTTGCCACCCGCTCACGATGAGTGGCGAGGTCTTCAAAAATATTTGGACCGGTTGGGGTGTTGGTCTTAGCCGCCGCCGTGGCCTGCTCCAGTCGCGCCCAGGGGGCCGATAGTTTCTCGGTGCAGGCGTTCGCCTCGCCAAACAGCGCCTTACCGCGCCGCCACAGGTCGCGCCATGAAAAGAACGCCACCACCAACGACCCGACGACCAACGCCGCCCAAACCCATCCCCACACCCCACCCAGCCTACCGGCCTCCCAGCGTCGTTCCACGGAGCGGGAAACGTTGAGGTCGGTAGTTTGCGTCGAAATCGGCACCCCGAGTTACCGATTTCGACGCAAACTACCGACCTCAACGACGTTTGCTAGGGCTTGGCGGGCTTCGGTGGCGGCAGGGGTTGCGGCTTCGGGGGGTGAGACGGCGAGGATGTTGGGCGCCCAGGCGAGCAAGGCGGAGCGGAGCCAGGCTTGGTCGGTGATGCGCAGGCGCAGGGCGAAGGCCCCAGGTGGATAGCCATCCGCCTCCGATAGTTCGATGACCGCCTCGGCCATCACCGCTTCAGCCAGCCAGCGCGCCGGGGAGGTAAAGGCAATGGTCACCTCCTGTGTGACATCGGAGCAGCCACCTGCCGCCGACCGAGCCACATCTACGTCGGCATCGGCCTGCGCCACCAACACCGCATCCACCGCCTCGGTCAGTACCTCCACATTGAGCAATCGATCTAGGCGGAACGTGCGTCTGGCCTTCGACTGGTGGCACCAGGCCAGTAGGTAGTCGCTGCCATCCTGCTGGAGCAGGCGAATCGGGTCCACTAGGCGCGAGGAGGTGGTGTCAGCGGCATTCACATACTCGATGCGCAACCTAAGCCCCTGGGTCAGTGCTGCGCTTATCTCCGCTACCACCTCCGGCGCTCCGTCGCCCTCTAGGTGAACCGCCACCCCTTCGGCAGCCTCCCCGGCGGTGGCGCCAATAGCGGCGGTCAACTTCGCCAGCGCGGAGGCCACCAATCCCAGCCGCTGCGCATCTGCGGCCACCGCCGGGGAACTCGCCACCGCCCGCAGCGCCGTTACCAGCGCCACCGCTTCCCTGGTGCCGAGCCGCAACGGGCGGGTCAAACCCCGCGCATCGGTCAGGCGCACCACCCCATGTGCAAACCCATCCGCATCGAAGTCGATCAAATCGTCCGGCCAGTAACCGGGCGTGCCGGTCACCCACAACTGATCGATGTCCGCGCGAATCTGCCGCTCGGAGACGCGGAATTTGGTCGCCAGATCGGTGATCGATACCGGGCCGGTACCCTCCAGGTAGGACACCAGCGCGAGCAGCCGCACCAGGCGGTCGTCGGAGCGTTCTGCGGGCATCAGGTCGCCTCCCCCAACTGCGCGGCAGCGGTTAGCCGCAAGATGACCGCCGCGCGCAGGTCGGCTGGTTCCTCAACGATGATCGCGGCGCCATACCCGGCGATCTCGTCCGCCAGCGCGTTGAGGTGATGAAAAGTCACCTCTAGCACGTCGAAATCCTCGTGGGTCAGGCTGGGGCCAATGCGACGGCTCCGGGCGCGCAGCGCGGCCGCCCGTCCAGGTTGAACATGAACCCAGCTCGCCCGCTGGCGCCCTGTGGTGCCAAGCGCAGCGTCAATCTCCCGGCCGCTGGGCGGCAGGAACGCCTCACCGGGGCCGGTTGGTTTCACCTGGCCGGCG
>Ga0131853_10005972_pt1 | contig 21979 bp, 16 predicted proteins | sample TergutLab28metaG_FD_92764 | JGI IMG/M metagenome (GOLD analysis project Ga0131853, IMG submission 92764) | Labiotermes labralis P1 segment gut microbial communities from Petit-Saut dam, French Guiana - Lab288 P1 (version 2) (version 2) | ecosystem: Host-associated > Arthropoda: Insects >... | reverse complement strand
TAGCATGTTTTGCCATTCTGCACTATGGCTGCCATATTTGCTCCCGAACTAATCCCCCTGCCCAGCTTCCTTGCGTTTTGTATTTCAAAACCCCCCCCCCCCCCCAAATCATGGCGAATGCCACGACTTCACAGGTTTGTTGCTACGACTGTATTTTACAGTCACATGCAATATTGTTTATAATGGCATTTGCGAAACCTCCAAATCGTACTTGTTGGCGATAGATTTTATTGCTTTTATTTCTTCCATCAATATATACCCCCATGTTTCTGTTTTCCATCTTTCCCCTACACAAGACTTATATAATGTGAACACGTTCTGCCTTGCCGTTTAATGTGATGTATGTATATACAGTAACAAGAGGTCTAGGACTAGCATATGCCTCCTTGTCTGTTACTTAAGTGTGATATGATATGTTTATTTTCTCTCTTTTGTAACTGGTTGTTCTTTCACCTACACATTCGGTGATGTGTTGTGAACATTTTCTCTCAGACAGTTTAATGTGTTGTACGTATTTCTATATATATGTATTAAAAGATAACTATTATGTATTTTCTATCATTTACAAACAGTTTAAGACTAGTATAAGCCTCCTTGTGAATCCCCAAAACAACATTCCCTTCTAAACAGTTAGCTTAGCTTCTTCTGGGGCGCGTGATTTTTATGCTTCGGCTATCTTATGCCTTGTCTCTGCGCATGTAGAAATGCGCCGACTTTAGCTCCTTACTGCATTCAGGGGTTGACCAGCACTAGGTATCTTTACCTGCTTTCCCTCGACGACACGAGAGGCGCGTCAGTCCTGACGGAGCCTACCTATCGTGTATTTGTTATCTTTTATATAGGGTTTAGGACTAATATAACTTTCTCTTAGAGCGCGTGTTTATACCGTACGCCCTAGCTACGCACATGTTGGAATGCGACGAATTCAACATCTTATTGCATACAGAGTTGTCCGACACTCGGATACTTCGCCTTCTCACCTCTCGTTCACACGTGGGGGTGAGTCAATCCGGAAGGGAGCCTCATGGAACGCTCAGTGGTTTACCGCAACCCGGATCCCTCACACCTATGGAAGGAGGGAGGGAAGGGCTTTCGATCCTTCTCAGTCGCGGGGTCGGGCGTTGGCTTAGGGGTGGCCAGGGAAGATACATATTAACAGACTATATGGCGGCTTGGGGACACATCACCACGGCTACACGGAGCGAGGCGCCTCTCCGATAACAACAAGCACATGTAACTCCTTTCGGCTCGAATAACCTTCCCTTATTTCAAAACTTGCACTCATTCCGTGGCTTTGGCGTGAGGGTGGCTAAGGAGTTTCCAACTTACCGCAAATTACGTCGGCTCGTGTATCAATCTCGAAGGCTCCACGAATCGTAGGTAAGGCGTAGGAGCTCTTCGATGACTACAAGCACTTGTAACTCCTCTCCGCTCGAAAAACCTTCCTTTATTTAATTTTTATGTTTATTCGCTGGCGTTGGCGTAGAGGTGGCTACGGATATTTCAACTGCCCAGACTCTACGGCGGCTTGGGGACCAATCTCCACGGAACTTCGTAGCGTAGAAAGGGCGTAGAGGCTCTCCGATTAAAACAAGGACATATAACATCTCTCGGCTCGAATACCCTTCCCTTATTTCAAACATACACCCATTCCTTATCGTTGGTGTAGTGGTGGCTACGGCGGTTACAACGTACCAGTCTGTACGGTGGCTTGATCTTATCTCCAAGGTCGCACGGGTCGTAGGAGGCGTGGGTTTGGGCTTCGACGTGGAGGTGGCTGCGGTGGATACACTTTAACTTACTGTACGGCAGCTTTGACGAATCTGCATGGCGGCACGGGGCGTAGGGACTGCGCGGTTGTACCATGAAGATCCGACCGCGTACCACTCTTGGCTCGAATTCCATTCACTTATTACACACTTGAACTCATTTCCTTCTTTCGGACTTAGACCAATCTTGCTCTCGACTCCTGTCACCTTATTTTACACATTAGGGGCTTGATCAGTGCCCACCAGATACTGCTGTAATCTATGAAACGCGGCTTCGGTGTCTCTAATAGAACATTAATAACAATGCATCCATTAGATGTGTACTACCTAAATCAGACGGTTAGCGGTACAAATCCGGAGATCGGACCCGTCTATTCGGCCCCCACCTCCCTTCAGCGAGGTCACGGGATCGACAATTTTTCGGCAATCTCTTTCGCTGTGTACGGCCTATCCTGTGGAGAGGGGCCAAGGCTGTGGGCCGCGGGACATTGCTTACTGGTGGCAAAATCCTAACCCATATCGTGAAACACACATTAACCGAAGTGAGTGCTGGAGATATCGTGTCAAAACAAGTGACTGAATCCGCAAAAAAATTTAATTAGCAAAATGGCGAGGTCCTGGAAGCAAACGCACCAGACAGGCAGGAAGTAAGAGCGCCAGAGGGGCAAAGTCTAAAAAAAGACAAAAAATGCCCGAGAAATAATAAAAGGGACATCTTTTCTTTCTTTCATTCAGTCACTCTTCAGACATCATGTCTTCCTCGGAGATAGCGTCCGTTAGTAGCGAGGTTGACATCTTCGCTCACACACTTATTCAGGAATCTGTGTTCGCGGAGAGACCCATCACCCCTGTTGAATAAAACGATCTGGAATTTTTTATACCACCGTATGACAATACTTACATAGATCTAGATATCAAACTCTACGTCCTGGTTAAATTTATCTCGGCTTCGGGAAAGGATGTGGACTTTACGGACCTCACAGCCGTGACCAATAATTTCCTCCACTCTGTGTTCAGTCAATGTAACGTCACTCTCAATGGCGTCTCCATCACACAGGCGAGCGAGCACTGTCATTATCGCTCCTATCTCTAGATCCTACTGACCTATGGCACAGATGCGGCAGCCTTACATCCTACAAACGCGTACTGGTATCTCGACACGGGCGACATGGAACCTTGAGACCCTACGGCCGAGACTCTGACCGTTACGACGAACCGGGTATTCATCACTCGTTGGAACAAAATTAGCGTGGGTAAGAAAGTCCAGCTCTTCTGTTGATTACATAGAGATCTATGTAAATTACACCTTTACTTACTGCCGGGTGTCAGGTTGCAGATGAGATTGACAAAGGCTCCATCCAGCTTCTATATGATGAACATTACTACCGATTCACAAACCGTTTTTAAGTTTTGGACGCCTAATTACATGTCAGACGCATAAAGCCGAACCCAGCCATATTGATAGATCACAATTCGACGCTGAGAAAGAGGAAAGTCGCGCAGTATAAACTAACGAGCGTCGAACTCACGACTTTTACCTTCTCCGCCGGATCAAAATCCCTGTCTATTGACAACGCCGTCCTGGGTCCCGTCCCCAAAATTCTCTTGTTCACCATGATTAAGAACACCTATTTTATCGGTGCGTTGGACACCAAACCATACAGATCTCAACATTAGGATATCAGCGATTTTTCGCTGTTTCTGAACGGTAAACATTTCCATAACAAGGGCCTACCTCTGGGCGTGGATTATGAAGGGACTTCCATCATGGACTAGAGTCGGCTTTTCGAAGCGTTTGGCATTCATCACTCGAATTCGAGACTGCAGATAACACACGATATTTATATAAACGGCAATTTCATGTTGCTATTTGACCGCACACATGATAGCGGCGCGTCTGAGGGTCATACGTCCAACTCCGAGAACGGCAGTATCAGGATCGAATTGAAATTTAATAAGCCATCACGTGTCTGTTGTACCTAGAATTCGACATTTCATTCCTCATAGATTTTTCAAGTAATATCACGACCGAATTCTGAGATATACACTGTGCAGATACTGTGTACACTGCGTAACGTGAAATGATTCCTCACCGTTTTGCCCTCCGATCTCCTGCAACAATCAGTCGCGCAAACCTGCGCCGTCATCGTCAATACCGATCCACGCACAGAGGCGGGTTCACACTGGCTAGCCCTGCACGTCCAACACAAATCTTTGACTACCTACTTCTTTGATTTATATGGCATTGTACCGTTCGTACCCAGCAACCACCCATTCATTTAACGCAACTGCAAGACCTGGGATTATAACAGGCGACAGCTGCAAGGCTTGACGCCTGACGTTTGCGGAAAGTACTGCTCTCTATTCGCCCTCTACATGGATCGGTGTTACACACCAAAACATTCCATCTCGTTCTTCGATGGTTGCAAAAATGCATACCGGGAGGTGCAACGATTGTTCACTGCCGAATTCGGGGCTCAAACGTACGTGGCGGCTGGGGTCAATGCTGCCGCAGTGCCTAAAAATTGTAGGTATTTTGCCAAATCTTATTGATCCTAATCTAACACGGCTAGTTTCAGGCAGGTCAATATTGGTTACGATTTCTTGCGGGGGCGGCTGAATGAAACGGTCCTCAAGGAATTGTAAGTGGCCAGCGCCGCCGCGGCCAAGACGTTCCGTTTCAAGAACCCCTACAAGGTGGCGAATAATGCCTCGTCAGAGAACGGTCTAAATTGGCCGGTCGTACATATGGAATACATAAAATTACACACGGTCCTTACCGAAGCCGTGGCCGTTTTCGCAAACCTCTACGCCTACGGCGTCTCTAAATGTACATTCTTCGCAGGACTGAAGGGACGGCCGGTCCATAACCTAGAGGATCTTGAGTGCACCCACCCGCCTCTTTCAATCACCACCACTGGTGTACATTGCCAAGTCACAAGTTTCCCAACACATCTTGCGCAACCAAAACCGCGCATTTCCTCTACGGTTGATTAATGTACTATCTGCAGAAGAAAGAGTATGTCCAATGTCCTGCTGACATAATATGGCATACTGCCGAATTTATTGCAGCATTATTACCCGGACGGGCACGTCGTCCTTCCCATCATTCTGCTTCCTGCTGCGATGGCGTCTGCTACTAGTAAATGTCGATTAAAGACGTTGCTGCTGTCAAGCGAAAGGGGGGTAGTGGAACCACCCCACGAAGGAGCAGCAGTTGCCGCCGGACGCCTCTTCGTCGTCTGCCTACAGTGATATCTGAACATACTGGCCTGCAAATACCGCTCTTGATCCCCAGAATGTCCTGCTGTGGAGACTATTTTTCATAAATACAAACAAGACCAAATAAGTGTCTGTCTGTTTCTACCCAGCTCGTGACTATCTCACTCTAGTAGAATTCGATGTCATACGGAGCTGTGAATCAAAGTCCACCATTCTCACTGACGAGCAGGTCTACACGCTGGCGCAATGTCTACAAAAGTTTGCCGATGTTGTGTGGAAGGAATGGGAGTTACCAGTCATCAAGAGCGGAAGTGGCAAATTTCGGTTAGGTATGCCGACAAGTTGCCGCGGTTTGATCAGACTGTATCTCGGCAGTGAGTACATATGTCTTACGCCGCTGTATCTGGAATATCTTGCCGGAATCTTCAATATCGTTCTTCAACATTTGCGCGATTACGTATTTACTTTGCCGTTCTTATTATCGTATGTGACCATGTCGTTAACTTCCGTTGTATATGTGGAACCTATGCCTAAACACATAAACTATCCTCACCTATACGAGGAACTCGTATCATTTGTTAAAACAGGTAACCAATATTGAATAAACTTCATCTAACTATAATGTTGTGTTTTCTTTGTACGTATGCAGTTTTCACTGTATTAACCTGTGTTGTTATTTTTCACTCGGCGGAAGACTCGTGTTGCCTGCTCACTATGTTCCTCTCTCTCTCTCTCTCTCAAGCACCACCGTCTTGCATGCACACGTCTTTCCCAACAGCGACTACCAAGTTAACCCGGGAACGGATGCGTCACAACATTCAAGGGCTGAATAGCACTCGGCGACACGATCCGTGAGTCAATCCTGACGGAGCCTACCTATTGTGTAATTTCTATCATTTACAGAGTGTTTAGGACTAGCTTATGCCAACACCTCGATCGCCCAATACAACATTCTCCTGTAAGCAGCTTCCTCACGTTTTCCTATAACGCGTGTTATATCATATGCTTCATCTCTTGTACACCTTGCCTGCGTGCATGATGGAATGCACCGGCATCAGCATCTTACTGCATTCGAGGGTTATCCAGCACTCGGACACTTCACCCGCTCTCCCCCTCGACGGCACGTGTTGTGGGTCAATCCTGACGGAGCATAGGGATGTACTTCAGAGTTAAGCGCGCTGTCCGCCTTAGTACTACACTTATCCCATAACCTTCTTCTATTTCCTTCTGTCCGGCGGCCATGTCACGCGATCCATCAATTTCGCGTATGGGTGGCTAGGTTGGTTGCGTTCACCAATCCCAACGGCGACTACTTCGAGCTCGCTGCCTATACGCCAAATTCATACGAAGCTTGACCTCCATCGTCACCCATACGCCCACAAACACTTGCACATCGAAACGCGACGGTATCAATATCATACCTACAAGCAACGAAAAAAGTTCCTGTTTCGACTTCTTTCGTCGAATACTTTTTCAGGGTTACCGGCGAAGTCAATGTATATGTAGTGCTTTGAGTTACCCCACCTTTACGGACCGTTTACACGAAAAAAATTCATTTGCCTTTTAAGATTTCTTTTCTGGAGTTTTTCTTCATATTTACCACCGAAGTCATATTATATTTAGTGCCTTGACACACCCTACCTATAGGACCGCGTACCCCTCTCGGCTCGAATACCCTACTTTTCTTTCATTCTTACACTCATTCCCTGGCGATGGCGTAGGGGTGGCTACGGTGGTTTCACCTTTCCAGACTCCATGGAGCGTAGGTAGGCCGTAGGGTCCCTTCGATAACATCAAGCACATATAACTCCTCTCGGCTCGAATACCCTTCCCTTATTTCACTCTTTCTCTCATTGCCTGGAGTTGGTGTAGTGGTGGCAACGGCGGTTAGAGTTTAACTGACTCTACGGCGGCTGGGACCTATCTTCACGGAGGCACGGGGCTTTGGTTTTGGGAGTCTATCTTTGGCTTAGAGGTGGCTGCGGTGGATAAACTTTACCATACTGTATGGTGGCTTGGACCAATCTACACGGCAGCGCGGGGGCTTAAAGAGGGCGTGGTGACACCAAGAAGAACAGCCCGCGTACCCCTCTCGGGTCGAATTCCATTCACGTATTACACACTTACACTCATTTGCTGGCTTGGCGTAGGGGCGACTATGGAGGATACAACTTACCTGTCTATACGGCGGCGGCTCGGAAAGACCCATCTACACGGCTCCTCGGAGCGTAGGGAACGCTTAAGGGGCTCTTCCATGACACGACTCTCGCCTCGATTACCCTTCCCTTTTTTTCACACTTACCCTAATTTCCTGCCTTTGGCGTTGGGTTCGCTATGGACGATACACCTCACCAGACTCTACGGCGGCTGGGTGACCAATCTCCACGTCTCCATGGGGCGAAGGGAGGATGTTGGGGCTCTCCGAATACAACAAGCACATGTAACTCCTCTCGGCTCGAATACTCGTTCCTTATTTCACTCTTACACTCATTCCCTTGCACTGGCGTAGGGGTTCCTACGGAGCGTTCACCTTCCCGCACATTCCGGCGGCTGGGATACCCATCCCGACGGCTCCACGGAGCGTAGGGAGGGCATAGGGTCTCTCCGATGACAACATGCACATTTGACTCCTCTCGGCTCGAAAACCCTTCTCTTATTTCACTCTTACACTCATTTCCTGGCCTTGGCGTTGGGGTGGGTACGGAGGACACACGTTACCAGACTGTTCGTCGGCTGGGGTACGAATCTCCACGGCTGGTCTGAGCGTAGGAAGGGCGTAGGTGCTCTCCGATGACAACAAGCACATGTAACACCTCTCGGCTGGAATACCCTTCCCTTATTTCACTCTTACACTCAATGCCTGACATTGGCGTAGGGGTGGCTACGGCGGTTAGAACTTACCAGAGTTTACGGCAGCTTGGACCTATCTCCACGGAGGCACGGGGCGTAGGGGAGTAGGGGTCGGTCTTTGGCGTAGGGGTAGCTGCGGTGAATACACCTTACCAGACTGTACGGCGGCTTGGAGGCGCGTGGTGGCACCATGAAAAACCGATCGCCTATCAGTCTCGGCTCGAATTCCATTCTCTTATTACACACTTACACTCATTTCCTTCTCTCGGACTTAGACCACTTTTGCTCCATACTATTGTCACCTTATTTTACACATTAGGGGGATTGACCAAGTCCCGCCGGATAGTACTGATTACCATTTGCTATCTTCGAAGGGGATGTGCGGCCCTTCCGAATTCAAGAATTCGATTCGAACGTACTGAAATTTCCGCTGCTCGGTGGGCACATAATGCACGTTTCGAAACTCGTGCTGACATAATGCTGCTAAAGGGAAGAAGAACGTCCGCATGCAGCGGACGGTGATGTCGTCCGCCATTGCGGCGATTTCATGATACAGTATATTAGTTTGGGGGTTTCCTCTATGTGCTGCACCGAACACGAAATTTCACAGAACCACAATTCCTATTGGATTTCGATTCCAGTTCCACAAGCTGCGCCATTTTCACCGTAAATTCGGCGTGTGTATTCTGTTCAAAGCTGTCTTCCGAGGCTTTGCTGAACAGAGTCGCCTAAATGTGGTTCGGAATATGGCCCACCACCATATTAGATCTTCCTCACGCTAGTTGCAGGTACCCAAGCGTCGAAGGTCTGACTATAATCTCGGCAGCGGATAAGATATTCCCGAATGCCTCGTTAGCAATCTTGTCCAGTATTTCATCTATTTTATAAGCGTTCCGATCTGTTATGCTTACGGGGGTCAGTTCCTGCCGATAAAACTGGCCATCTAGAGGCGTGTGGTTTAAATGCTTGAGCTCGTAGACGGCTCGAGGGCGCCTAGCGATTACTTTCGCGACCTGAAATATCTCGGTGCAGAAATTATTTTCGGCAACATTGGCGAACCGCATCAACTCTTTGCTGATGCGCACGTGATGCCCACGCAAACCGTCGCCTTTCCGAATTCAACGCGCCGTCTCCGAGCCTCCATCATCTTCTATATCGCGAGAAATTCCGAATCGGTCACTCGCGAGGGCGCTCGACCAGTCGTCGAGTGAACCGTGTCATTGTAGGACCAGACAAATTGAGGGAGAGCATCGATATGTCTGTAGTTATTTTTATATGTAAAATATTTGTAGATTCTAACGTGTATCGTGCGATACACACGTTCTACGACCGCACATTTGTAGTCGGGGGTTTACACACCTGAAACTGTACGCCCTCGCCCCGTAATGTAAGCTGAAAATGTTTATTAAGTAATTCCTTGCTCTTATCAATTGGTACCCATATGGGACGTCTTTTTCGGCTCAAATATTTCAGGTCATCAAACATGGACGGAAACGCCGAGGCAACGGAAGGCCCGCTCTTTTTCTTTAGGGCGATCATATTTAGAAATTTCCAGAATACATATATAGCAATTAGTATGTTCCTGTGATTATTGTTGTATTTTGCGTAGGCCTGTACATGCATGAGGTTCATTCCCACACATCCATCACTTTCTTCACAGTGTAGGGATTAGGCGCGGAACGCTTTCTCGAAGGTCTTTGAAACGTATAAGCATCCTGTTTCTCTAACGAGGCTCCGATGGCTTTGACAATCTTTGTCGTCGTCGGTGTACCTGTCCTCGCCACCAAATGAAGTTTCTGCAGGGTCGAGAAATTCGACGTTCTGGCAGGGCCATAATATAGTCTGTTATTATTAGTAGTCATTCATAATTTATCTACTTATGCCGTAACGCGAATTCGATTCCTTGTCAATTTGTTTCCCAAAGAGGGGCGTAATGATATCGCGAAATTTCTTTCCTCTCGTTTTATTAAAGTTATCGCCTGTGTGATGAATGTTCATATGAGCGTTAGACATTATCAATATTTTTTTATACGTCTTTAGATCGAACTTGTTGATACGTACCGTATTCACGTACTAAGGTTTCAATAGTTCCCATAAGCGTTCTTCTTTTTGGAGGCGTTTTCGCCTCAATTTTAGGGTCTATCTAATGTTTTCTAGCTGGGGCTCGCGGGAAGGGGATGAGGTCATCTGGTTAGAAATGGCAGTGTCAGGCATTACTCGTCTTAGAAAATCCGAGATCACCTTCGTCGTCGATTCCCATCCAGGTAAGCACTGTACAACCAAATGCCTTCTTCGGTATACAGTTGGTGGGCCAAATACATAAACTGCTTCTTATCTCTGACGTTCTTCATCCCGACCAGACAATGGGTATTCAGCGAAATATCTCTAAAATGGCGTCCCTGATTGAAGAGATTTTACGTAATCAAAATCACGCCGATATTTCTGTGATGGCCACCTCTTGTGAACAAGTCACACACTTGCCTAGAATAAACGTCGTTTAATAGATCGTCTTGGATCACGATGCCTGGTTTGGCTCGCGTCAACAAAGCCGTCCGGTACGCCCTCGTTATAAGTGATGTTTGTTGGCAACTGCTGACGCGACGGTACAGCGGTCTTCTCGCTGTAACACCAGATTATACTGCCGTAAAATTCTCGTTCTGTGTAGAAGGCGTTAAGTTTATGTAGGAACCGTATGCAAAATGTCGTTTAGCCAGAACCGCTAGGGCCGCTCACTATACAAGAGAACGAAAGCTTAAATTAAAATCATCATACATGGGTGGTTACAAGAATTTCTCCCTAGTCAGCCTCTCTATTTATACCCGTACGGGACGGACTATTTTCGCCTAATCGTTGTCTCTTGAAGAAGGAAATTCTGTACAGTTTATTTTCAGGTTCAGTGATTATCGATTCATTTCCACGTCCCCTCCTCTTACGCTTTATCTACCCCTTGGTGTGTATCTTTAAGATAGGTTCCCCATCCCCAGGGTCATGTCCTTGACGGCTTCGAAATTAATAAACTGCGAAGCGCTGGAATTCAATGTTATGCCCCGAAATTTACAGACGGTTTTTTCGACCGGTCCGGACGCAGTATCGAGCACACTGTACTCATAATTCTTCGGTCCCCTGATCAAAAATTCTACTACGCTCACTGAGTCTCGCAATTCAGAAGTCATGTGTCCTAGTCTGTGCACAGTTTCAGGGTCGTCTCTCGGCTGAAAGTATATTACTGAATAAGTGTCGCAATAGATCACTTTCTCTTGCAGCCTGTCGAGATAGCGATAAGATGAATCCTTGCCCTGCTGTGACGTAAGCGCCTTTGACCTCATTCGTATGTCGTAAGTTCGGCGCGTATTCTTCTGTCGCATACTTCTACGACACTCAGACGACGTCCTCGGTGGCAAACACGAAATTCGACACCTCGATGCCTGGCGTCGCAAAAAATCTGTAGATTTCTTTAGGTTCCCAAATGATTTTATTCTGCGTCCTATCATTTCTCACTGTCAATTTTCCCCACACGGAGTTGAGGCATAATTTCACCAAACCCCGTCTTGCCGCGTTACCCCTGATAGACTTCTTATCTAGTCGGTTTCCTTCAATTTCCCAAAACGTTTCGACATACCTTTCCTCATCCTCAGGGCTTCGGACCCAGTCGGGATAGCCGCTCGCCTCCGCTTTCAATTTCAGGCATGTGTATATACAATCCAAGAATAGTCCATCCTCGTCAGTGGCAGGGTTGAATTGAGAGCCTTTATGTAAGTACACCTCGTATATTTCGATTATATTGTAATCTTTTCCACGGCCAATTGCACCTCATCCATAACCTACGTGCTAGTCAGAGCCCGCTCCTCCTCGCCCTCATTATGCTCACATTCTCCACTGGCTGAGGTGAGTGCGCATGATCTACACAGGCAAAATATAAGCTTCTTTTTACATCGGAAAGGGAGACCCGGTTGATTCATCCCCTGTGGAGGAACGATAGAACATTTTATCAGACCGTCCACACTAAGGCACGCTTCCTTAGCCTTGCACGCATCCCCCACGTGAATGACTTGATGACCTACGGGGAAATTGAAATATTTGCAAATGTATGGATACAAACTCATAACGTCGATATACTGGATAGTCTATTTTTCTCGTGCCTTATAGTGTAAACGCGTGGCCTCGGTTCGATTCCGTACAGGGCATCACGGGTATAGTAAGGGCTTTATTCTACTATCGGATGCATAAGGAATTCGGGTTTGTGCTTCGTTGGACCAGATTCGACAAATTCACAGTCCCAAAGAATCTTTACCTGATATCCCGCTCGCGTTATCTGTTCCAAACAATATACCGTGCGTTCATACCGTACGGCTAACATATCTCCGCTAATGGTGCGGACTTCACGGAACGTTTCAAACGTGGGACCGTGGAAAAAGCAGCCAAAGAAAGCGTACACTCTACTGGTCTCGGGACAGTATCCGTTCGCACTGAGACGGGGTAATTCTGCCTACCTGCACTTGCGCCCGTTGCGGGCGTGCGTGATCCGCACCCAGTCCGTCTGTTCAATTCTCAGCAGCCACATCATGGCCTTCCTTCTGTACTTGTTATTACCGGTGTACCCACCCGTCGGAATGAGTCATATAGTGTCGGATTTCAGAATCCGTTTGTGCAAGAAATTATTACATGCAGACGCGATCGTTATCGCCTCGACAAAGACTTCGATGTTGCCAAATTGCATGAACTTGCGTCTAAATATTCGACAAGCCTGCCTTAGAACCGTGACGTCATCTTGAAAGTACGTTTCCAACACGTGCCTACTCTCAATCAGCAAGGATTTATGGCTCTCCTACGAGACAAGAAATTCTCTCCTGTCCTCTTTAGTGTTCTCGTTAGATCCGTAATACAAGCTATCGGGAATGGGGCCTACGTATTTTATGTTTTCCTCGGTATTAAAATAGTGAGGCTACCACGTTTTGGTAGCCGTCAGACCGAACGCCCCGGGCCACTTACGCAATGCAAACGACAGAAAGGGAACGCTGTCCAGAAAGACTAGTTGCTTCATCATCATGCACATGATCTTTAACCCGTTTATTATCAGTTCAGTCTTCCATTTCAACACGATCGCCCTATTCAAGATGAAATGGAGGTCGAACGCCTTTGCGTTGTGTGCGATCGCTACAATTTTATTGGCCAATGGGCGTGGTTATCGTAGATAAGTTAGAATGCCCCGACAGGATCATCCCAGAACGAGGGCTTCCGCTTACCGCATCGCACGGCAGTCTGCTTTTCCACATCCAGTCATTGTGCGAAGAACTGTTGCACACAGACCAGGACAGGTACTTTTAATGTAGCCTGTCTGCATATCTCTTATTTTGAGTGGCCTCAAATTCATAAAATACCTAAAGTACTTTATCACTTGCAATAGGCAGCGCGTCCTTCAGAGGTCTCATATAGCACAGGTGATCCAAGACTCTGTTCAGCTTACAGTTCTCACAGAATGGCTTGTTACATTCATGATTTCCGTGCCTCTCGAACCATCCACACATTGCGCAACAACGCTTATGTTCGCACATGGAACGTTTCGTTATATTGATTTCTTGTTAATGTCGTAACATGTGCGGGATTTAAAATCCCTGTTGCATTCTGTGCAGGGGATTCGAAAATCGGAGAACGCGCACGGCGGTCTGGCCATGCAATCGCTACACGTCTGGTCACAGACGTGCGTGATTTCACGTGTATATACTTTGTGAGACGCTTTACAAACGTTCTTTTTAGCCATTGCCCCAGTAAGGTTAGTGATCACATGATAATGTCTTTCGACGTCATCGTACAGTAGGTTGATTCGTTTAGCTGATCTTACTGTACCTTGAAACATTATGTCTTCGCAGCTCAAACATTGATACACATATATCTTATAGCCACGAAAATGTTCCTGAAATTTGACTAGTTCAGGATTCCCGTCCCGTTGGACAGATCTATACCTGTCGTTTCAAGTAGGTTTCGGAATAGGCGACGTACTTTTCGACCTTGACGACACGCCTTATAATTCGGATCATTATCTACTCTCGAAATCTCTATTATAAGAGCGTGTGTTCAACAGTTTTCCTCAGACTTCACCTCCACGATACTTTGCTTAAGGTAAGCCATGACGGAGAACGGTCTCCCATGCTCTTAATTGCGCGTTTACCAAAAACGACGGGAAACTTGACTGAATGTATTGTTACAACTAGTATGTCCAGAGCATTCAATCTAGAATTCGACTGCGAGACTCTCTCAAAGACGCTCCATATCACGTCTCCGGTTAGTTGATCTTTCCGTCTGAAACTGATTCCGATCGATTTCTTATTTTGGTTTACCTGATTTTGAATGGTCATCCCAAACATATCACTATCGTCTACATCGCGTAAAGCTCGCTCAAAGAGATCGTTCACAGTGGCTAGGAAATGTGCTACGGGATCCTATTATCCGAGGGTGGAATTAAACGCACTGTAATCTGCCTTCCTACAAAATTGTAACGCCTGTGCTCTCTCCTATTTTTGTCCATTATCTCGAATCTGCGAGCCATCAGTTTTCTCTCTACAAATATTATGAAACACAAACTATTTGGTTTTGACACACAAACTTATATCATTTATCGCAACTGTAGTCAGAATAATACTTACAGTTCCGCCTACGGAGCCCACTGTTGCTGCCACGTATAGGCAACTTCCTATTTATTGTTGGCGGATGCTGACGTCAATTACTTTTTATGTTTCAGACATTTACTGAACTATATTTAGCAGGGTTACAGCTCTTTGTACCACGACTCTTTTACCTAATACGTCACGCACATTGAATGAAGTGATCCTTAAGGTATTTATTATTTTTACATACTTCTTCTTACGTCATACACTTATTTAGTTCTGCTTTAAAGCATACACTAAATTGAACTCACTTTTCTCACAGACAGCGCATTAGCGAGAGTAATGAATCTAGCAAAATGATTCGAATATGCCACTTGCAGCACTTCAGTCAATATCAGCTCTTTAGATAAAAGTAAATTGTATCCCATTGTCCGTGCTAAATGGATCACCTCTAAATATGGACCGACAATATTCCTGGCCATAAGAGACCCTGAAGCACAAATAGTCCAGATATTTCTATCTAGGCGTACTGTGCTGTCATTTCGGTTGACGATATGGAAAGAAATAAATTCTAAAGCAGTCTCCCTAAATCTTGTATATAGGGGCATTTGCGAGACATCCAAACCGTACTTGTTGGCGATAGAGTCCTAATGCCTTTCTTGTATATATATACTCTTGTTTTTTTTTACTAGTACCCACCACACATGAGAACTTTCGGCATGCCATTTGACTGGTTGAACAGTCTGTTTAAGACTCAGAAATTCTTGGTGAGTGGGAATATTGCAGGGAACGCCATATGTTTAACACATTTCACTCCCGCGAGGCTATATCATCTACGTTTTGTAAATCGATTATTGGAAACATTCTGTGCACTGGATATCTTTTGCGCTTTTACAGAAAATTATTTTGCTTATATTGCAGGTGTGCTCAGTTCATTTTAATCTCAGAGACCTGCCGTGGGATAATTACACATAGCTAGAACAGACTCCGCTATCCTAGACAAGATATACAGAAAACATTATGCATTTGAAGTCGGCCTTTTCGAGTTCGGTCTAACCGCATGGCTAGAATATGAAAGTCTCCCTGATTATTCACTCTATTAAATTAAATATAAAGATGTGACGGTTCCTGTTCATATTACAATTGTCGATGTATCTGCATATTGCGGATCCCAATCTGGCATAAATTTGGCAGAATTTATTTGGAAACATTTGTGTGCATTTGCTATCAAAACGTACGCAATATTTTTCTTTCCTCTCAAAACACCTACATTCTTATAGCTACATCATCATAGGGCTCCTAGCGTTGGATGGATATCAGATTCCCTATTTGATGTGTGTTTGGAGGAATTTAGGCTTATATTACAACCGTTCTTAAACAACTGTACCTACGAACGGTCGTGCGTGTGTAATGTGTGCTACGGCAGCCCCCGTCACTCCGAGGTTTGCCTTCCCATATAGTTTTCCATCTCACTTTTATTTTATCTGAGTTTGCATTGACCAGCAGAACGATATATCACTAGTATTTTTATGCAGTGGAATCGATTACTGTTCCCAACGATAGGTTGGTTCCGCTTAAATTTTCGAGATTGCAATGTACTTTTGTGCGGGACAAGCGGTGTGCAATCAGTAAAAGATTTCACAATGACTGCGTAAACCGTTCCGAACGCTACTGGTCCACAATATACGCGACGTACTGTGCCAGCCAAGAAAGGGCTATTGCGTCGTTGTGTGACGAAAAGGATAATTGGTGGTGTGATTTCTGCCATAGACCCTTATTCAAAACAAGAAACTGTTCGCTCTTTTAAACTACACAAGTGATATGATGTGTTTCGCAATGTCTTTCTATTTACGGTGATGTATGTATGTATAAATTAAATTGTAACTTATGTGTGTTTTCCTTCATTTACAAATGGTTTAGGACTAGCATGTGTCGCCATACTGCACTATGGCTACCATATTCGTTCCCGAACTATTCTCCGTGCACAGATTCCTTTCGTAATATTTTACAGAACCACCCTCCATCTCTTGGCGAATGCCACGATTTCACAGGTGACTTGCTGCGACTGTACTTTACCGTCACACGCACGTGCGTGAAAATATACACTTACATCACCTCCCGACTAACGGGGCGTTACGTATAACATTACGTGGCTTATTCCCATTTTCCTCTCACTACATTCATTCGGCTTCACCCATCCTCACGAAGGCACATTGCCGTAAAACTACGTTATGTTAAATCCCGCCAGTACAATTATATTAGCATACTAGGGTCAATCCAAATTTAGCCTTGGACCTAGGTGCGTCACGGGCGAAAAATTCCTCCTCTTCTATGCCTTCAATTTTTCCTTATTCCCATCTTGCTCTCATACAGTCCTTCAGATTCCCCCATCCTCATGGAGTCACAACACTTACAACCTTCTTGTACTCACTACTTTAACTCTCGAGAGCCAATCCAAACGGAGCTGTCGGCGTAGGTAGTACACAGAGGAATTACTCCACTTCTACACATACACCTCCTCACGGAGGCACTATAATTAAGACATTCTTCCTCTCATTAATTCCACTCTCGAGGGACAATCCAAGCGGAGCCTTCAGCTTAGGTAGGGCGCGGAGTTAATTACTCCACTTCTACACCAACCCAACCTCACGGAGTCACAACACTTAAAACATTCTTGCACTCACTACTTCAAATCTCAAGGGCCAATCCTAACACTTCCTTAAGCGTAGGGGGTCACGGAGGAAGTCCTCCACTTCTCTAACTTCAAGCATCCGAGAATAACTTTCCTCACTTCCCCATCAATATTTTTACGAAAATTTATTGTTTCCTTTTTTTGAATTTGGGTCCAAGACTTTTGACCTCAAGATTTTTTTTTTGTAATTTTGAGGCCCATTGCACCCCATTTTTGAATTTTGTTTCCGGGGTCTTAGCCCCTGGGCGGGCCAGACCTGACTGTTTACTATTCTGGACTCAGTTCTGAAGTCGGTAGGAACTTCCGAACACGGAGAAGAGAAGTGTTCTTCTGCCGCATTCGGACCTTATACTGTTTTGTTGCCGAACAATATTTTATTCTATACAGGATGGCAATTTTCTTTTTCGCTTATTTTTAATATACACAGATTTTCCGAAATGTTCTTTCGTCTGAAATTTAGCGAGATAGACGTAGGATGTCTGAAGATAGGCTATTAGACGTATGTAGATTGCTTAGTGTTGCTGGCCGATTCTTGACTAATCCAGGATGTATCGCGAAATATCGATCCATTTCTCCACTATCAAATTACACCCGTCCAGACCGACCCTGGTGCCCACCCAGCCTCCTATACAATGCGTACCGGGTCTTTCCCGGTAGTTAAACGGCCGGGTCGTGGCGTTAAACACCACCCTTTTCTAGCGCAGAGGTAAGAGAAAGAGACTCCCGCTCTGGGTCTTCGTGGCCTGTTCCCGGGTGAAATTTACCTTTATCATTACCTTTTACCACTATCAAATTTAATGAAAATTCCTTAAACGGTTTTCAACTTTTTAACAGGCGAGGAGATACATTCATTGAATAGGTGACGCTTACAGCAAAATATCATCCTTTGGTCACGAAATTGAAAACAAAAGTGGCATCCAGTCGCAAATTTTTGAGATGAGGCCAACGCCAGTCAAATATCAGGTACGCGGCTAAGTAAAATAACTTTGTTGTCTTTATGCAAAATTAAGCTAAAGGCAGACAAACTTACCACCTTCAAATGCGGATTGTCTTAAAGTCTGGGAGCCTCATCTTTCTGGAGCCCTCAGGGACTCTCCAGGCATGTACAGAGATTGCTTTAACTTTAACTTTTACTCTTAAGACACATAGATGAAAGGCAAATTTCAGGAAGTGTTTAAATATATACTTCCTTCACATTTCCTGAAATTTGCCTCCACCAGAAATTCGATAGAAATTCTCCTGGCGCCCTGTGTTTATGGGTCTGCATGGGATCCAAATTTTTGGGCGCTGTCTGGAGGATAAAAATCTCCGTCCAAAAAAGTTATCGAACCCTGATCACTTGGTCGTCAAGCTCTTTGGACAATCACTACTTGACTGAAGTAACCCATCTCACACTCTTCATATACTCGCTTTTTAAATAACTTTATCTCCCTTGGTGGTTTGTAAGGCCACGCGGTTTTCCTTCCTGTCTTTTGAAATACCCACATTCCCTAGTGCCTGTAACAACCCACCTCATTTACAGACCAAAGCATCCCCCAGCCTCAGTCCACAAGTTTCAGAAACCCCAGAGCGAACCACCCCATCACTAACTAATTCTGCCTCTCCCCACATTTAGGAACTTACTCGTTATGATGAAACGATTTGATGCTGAAATCCAGAGCTTTGAAAGCAACAAAATTAATTAGTTTTTTGCTTAGTTTCCTCATGTTGTCTGTACGACCTGCGTAGTGGGTACATAATCTGCCAAGGGATTCTCTTTCGTTCATTTATGAAGGGCTTAAGCCCTTCCCCCAACCACCCCCTCCTTTCAACAACTAGACATGGTCTCGTTTTTAATTCCGGGCGACCTTTCACAATTCCTACTCATCAGGAAAAAGGGAAAAGTATTTGCCAGAAGAAATCTTGTGTCTCAAGAAGCCCGTTCAAACATTTTTTCTGTGGGGTGGAGTGCTTTCATATACCAACTTGGGAATTCGCTTCTCTTAATATAATGTAGGCCTGAGTAGTAAGCTAAGGTTGAATACATTTGTAATAACTTATTTCAAAAGAGTTTTTCTCAGATAAATTTAAAGCGCAATTTTAAATAATGAACTTGTGAATAGCAAACTTCATGCACTTGATGATGATAACAAGAAAGGCAATGAACCAATAACGTAAAATTAAGGCGCGTTCAATAACCCACTGTTGCAGCGGAAAATAATAAATATTACATAATATGTGTGTGTTTCTGTATCCTTAGGCACGTAGCATGCAATTCGCATGCGTCATATTGTCATCTATGGCCCCGCCCGGTTCTACAATATTTTTCTGCATTATCTCACGAAAGGTACGATTTTCCGAAAAATGTTATTGAATATTAAATGTATGATTTGATTCCTTTACAACATTTGTCCGAATAATTTCTCATTATAAGAAGAATTGAGAGCGATATTACCATGAATGTACACCTGGTCTTCATGTACAGTACCGGCTCTGCTTGTTAGAGTTAAGTCACACTTCAATTTTCTCCACAGATTTTAGAGAAATTTTCAAATATCAAATTTCATTATAATCCGTCCAGTAGGAGCCCAATTTTTTCACGTGGACCAACAGACAAGGCGAAGCTAACAGCTGCATTTCCCAATTTTGCGAACGCTCCCGAAAAACAATCAGTTTATGATTAAAAAAATTATTTCTTCACATTCGAAACGTGATTTCATATATACCATGAATTTGTTGAGAGCCTGTGTGACTTAGCAGCACGTCATGACACATGACACACTTTAGACCAACGGACACCACCAAGCATCAATTGCGCAAATTGACAGGCTGTATCGACCCATCGGTCTGTAGCCTAGTACTGCATGAGTGTGCCATTGCAGATAATCTGGTCCAGTGATTCATGTCGTGATGCTGAATGGGTTCACCGGACGCTAATCCGTGGGGGAAGGTTAGTTTTTCCAAACGCACGCAACTTGCCCATAACAACTCAATCCCCAGGAGCAAACGTGTATGTTTTTATTAGCGCTTCACTTATCACATGCTTCACAGCTACATAATTACGTACACTCAACTACTCTTGACTATACCCAGGCATTTCCTTCATTATCGAGGGTGACTTTAGAATTCCCGGAGCACCCGAACTAGCTTCGTGTTGTAACTTGAGGCAGAAATAATGATAATGGATATTTGTTTCTCTCTCTCTCTCACACACAAACACACACATACACTCCTCCCTGAAATTTAAAATATCAATACAGATAAATGGAAGGAAAGTGCTCGCGTTAATATTCCTTTAATTTCTTTCTAATTAAGAGCACGTTAAATCCGGGAAGTGCTTGCTAACAGAGCAACTTTAATTTTCAAATTCTAGTTTGGAAATTTCGCGTGTTTGTTTTCCTTTGATTAGCAAGGAATTGAATTATGAAATCGGTTATGTTTCCAGCTCTGTGTGTGTGTGTGTGTGTCTGTGTGTGTGCATTTATGTGTGTTTCTATGTGTGTGTGTTTGTGTGTGTTTGTTGATTGCTCAGTTTTTTACAACAGGGTGTTCTTGTTCGCTCCATAGTTGTTATTACATTTCTTAAAATGTTTTATTGATAGTACAATTTTGTAATTTTTGTAACTACTGAGTATTGTTATTATTTCATATCTTAATGTGTGTTTGTGTTGTAGATCTGGATTTTACGTGTTTTCAGAATTATTCAAGTGTCGGTACACTTTAATATTTTCTGGTCATGTGTGTGTTTATGGAAGGTTGTTTGATTTGCGTTCAGGTTTTATTTGCCTAACGAAGTTAAGCAGTTGTTTCTGAAGAGCAAAAGGTCCAGATTAGCATCCGTGATAAAACTACCTGCATTTCAAAAATGAAGTTCTCGTTTCGAGATTTCTATACAAAAGACCATCACCTTAATGCTGTTTTGTGTATGGGTGTGAACAGTGTTGTCTTGTATTAAAGAAGATAAACAGGCAGATGGCTTTTAATATTATTTCAGCATATCAAGTTATACCCTGTGGCAGTGTGCTACAATGCAAGACAGGACAACACTGTACATTACGGTACATTAAACACAATAACACATATCACACAAAAAAAAACACAACAATCAAAGAAACTCTCAATACAAAAATTACAAGAAAAAAAATCAGGAACACAAAATATACATTATTAAGACTCAGAACGTAAAACAGATAAATGTGAATCAAGAGGCGGTCAGTGAAAATTTGCATAATTTGTGGTTTCCAGCAAATATTATGTTCGTGATACAGTTAAGAAGGATGATATTAACGGGGTCAGCGAAGGTATGGGGGTCTAAATATAGATGAGTGGCTATTATGAGGAATTTACGGACTTGGAGACCGAGGGAACGTCGTTTGATTTCAGGTAGGGGCGAGATTTATTTCTCTTCTTTAAATTCTACAGAAATATAATTTTGCCTGTTGTTTTGTCTGGGTGTGGAACTATGTCGCTCACATTGAGAGAAAAACGTTGTCTATGGGTGTCTGAGAAAAGGGCGTTGAGGAGAATATTTGGGCCTAAGGGGCGGACGAGGTAACAGAAGAATTGATAGAAATTACATAAAGAGGAGCTTAATGATCTGTACCGCTCACCCAATATTGTTCAAGTAATCAAATCGAGAAAAATGTGGTGGGTGTGGCATGTACCACGTATGGGAGAGAGGAGAGTTGCGTACAGGGTTTTGGTGAGGAAACCTGAGGGAAAGAGACCACTTGGAAGACCTAGGCGTAGATGGAGTAAAATATTAAGATAGATATTTAGGAAGTAGGACATGGGTTATGGACTGGATCGAGCTGGCTCAGGGTAGGGACAGATGGCGGGCACTTGTGAATGCGGTAAAGAACCTT
>Ga0131853_10005969_pt1 | contig 21984 bp, 77 predicted proteins | sample TergutLab28metaG_FD_92764 | JGI IMG/M metagenome (GOLD analysis project Ga0131853, IMG submission 92764) | Labiotermes labralis P1 segment gut microbial communities from Petit-Saut dam, French Guiana - Lab288 P1 (version 2) (version 2) | ecosystem: Host-associated > Arthropoda: Insects >... | reverse complement strand
TGTGTGTGTGTGCTTTTGCGCGCTGTGGCTGTGTATGGTGTGTGTTTGTGTGAGAGTAAGTGTGTGATGTGTGTGTGTAATTTGTGTGTGTATTATGTGACATTGTGTGTGTGTGTGAGTCTGTGTATGTGGTGTGGGTTGTGCGTGTGTGTTGTGCGTGTTTGTTTTTCTGATTTCGGTGTGTGTGGGCGTTTTTGCTTAAGGTACATTGTCAGTGTGTGGTTTGTGTGGGAACATATGTATATTTTGTGTGTGTCGTTTGTTTTGTAATGTGATTGTGTGTGTTGTATGGTGTTTTTTGTTTGTGGTGTTTGCGTAGGGGTGCGGATTTGTGTGAGTGTGTTGTTTGTGATGTGTGTGTGTGTGGTGGCTGTGTGATTGGGGTGCGTGGGTTTTTGTCTGATCATGTGTTCTGTGTGTGTGTGATGTTTGTGTCCTGTGAGTATGTGGAGTGTGCTTTTGATGTGTTTGATTGTTTTGTGTGTATTTTTGGATTGGCTGAATGCAATGTGTGTTTGTGTGAAGTATGGTGTGTGTGTGTGTGGTTTGTGTAAGTGTGTATGTGGTGTGTTAGGTTGTGTGTTTGCTTTCAGTGTGTTTGTGGTGTGTGTGATTGTGTGTTGTGTTTGTGCGTGTGATGTTGCTTTGATGTGTGTGTGTGTGTGTGTGATAAACGTGTGTCGTGTGTGTGTAAGTTGTGTGTGGGTGTTGTTAATATGTGTTTATGTGTGTGTGTGTGTTGTGTGTATGAATATTTGTTGATATGTGTTTGTTGTGTGTGTGGTTTGTGTGTGGATCCATATGTTTGTGTGGTGTGTTTGAGTTTGTTGTGTTTTTTTGCGTTGGTGTTTTGGATTGGGTTGTGTGTTTTGTGTATCGTCTGTGTGTGGTGTATGTGTTTGTGTGGTGTGTGTTTGTGTTTGTGCGTTTTGTGGGTTTTGTATTTTGTTGTGTTCTGTAGTGTAAGTTTCTCTCTGTTTGTGTGGTGTGTATGTGGTGTGTTTGTGGTTTGTGTATGGTATGTTTTTTGTATGTGTCTGTGAGTGTGTTGTGTGTGTGTGTTAGTGATTGAGTTTGTATGGTGTGTGAAATGTGTGAGAGTTTTTGTGTAAATATATATTTGTGTGTGATGTTTTATGTGTTGTGTGTGAGTTGATTTTGTGTGGTGTGAGTGTGATGTGTACTTGCGTGTGAGTTTTTGTGATGTGTGTGGTGTGTGTGTTTGCGTGAAAGTGTGGTGTGTGTGTGTGTAGCGATTATTTTGTGTTGTGTGGTGTGTGTTGTTTGTATGACTTTTGTGTGAGTTGTGTGTTGTTTGTGTATGTGTGGTGTTTTGTAATTGTGTGTAGTGAGTGTGTTTGAGGGTGGAGTTTATTTGAACGTGTGATGTGTATTTCTTATATATCTTGTGAGATAATCTTTCATGTGTTAATCTGTGATTTGTGTGATATGATTTTTGTGTGTATGTGTGAGTGTGTGTGTGGGTTGTGTATGGTGTATCTGAAAGAGGTTGTGTGGTATGTGTTTTATGTGTAGTGTGTGTGATAATTTTAGTGCGTATGTCGTGTGTTTGTGAATTTGGCGTGTTTTTGTGTGTGTGTGTGTGTGTGAAGTGTGTGCCTGAGCGTGTGTGTGCGTGTTGAGTGTGTGGTGTGCGTGGAATTAGTGTGTGTTGGAGTGTGGTGTGTTTTTGTGTTTCTTAATTTGCAGTTTGTGTGCGTGTTTTGTGTGAGTTTGCGTAGTGTGTGGTTGTACGAATGTGCTTATGGTTCGTGGTATGTTTATGTGTGGTGTGTGTATGTGTCTAGAATGTGTTTGGTTTGTTTTGTGTGTGTTGTGTGTGAGTGTTTTGAGAGGTAAATGTATGTGTGGTTGGTGTGTGCTGGTGTGGTGTTTTGTGTGTGCTTTTGTGTGTGTGTATGGAGATGAGGTGTGTGTGTTGCGTGGTTGTGTGTCGTGTGTGTGTTTGATATTTTTGTGACATGTAAAAGTTGTGTGTTAGTGTGCGTTGTTCTTTGTGTTTTGGTTTGTGTGTGTGTTGTGTTATTGTGTGTGTGTGTGTGAAATTTTTGTGTGGTGTGTTTGCATGTGTTTGCGGTGTGTATGCATGTTGCTTGTGTGCGTGCGTGGTGTGCGTTTGTGGGCTGCTTACTTGTGTGTGAATGTGTGTGTGATTTGCGTTTGCCGGTGTTTTGTGTGTGTGGTGTGTGTTTGTGACGTGCGTGTATCATTGTGTGGTTGCGGCTTGTGTGGTGAGTTTTGGGTGTGTATTTGTGATTTTGTGTGTGTGTGTGTGTGCGGTTTATGTGTGATGTGTGCAATGTATGTGTGTTGGGTATGTGTGTACGGATTATGTTTTTGTTTTTTTAAGTGCGTTGTGTTCGTGTTTGTTTTTGGGGGTGTGTGTGTGTTTTGGGTGTGTATGGTGTGTGTGTGTGTGATTGTGTGTGGTTTGTGTGTAATATGTGTTAGAAAGTACAAGTTTGTGTGTTTGTGTTTTTGCGGTGTACGTGTTTGTGTGGGTGTACGTGGTTTGCTTATATTTTGTGTTCTGTGTGTTTGAGTTTGAGTGTGTTCTTGTGTGCGTGTGGATTATGTGTATATGGTGGGTGTGTGTGTGTTGTGTTTGTGAGTGTGTGGATGTGTGTGTTTTTTGTGTGAGTGTATGTGTGCATTGTATATTGCGTATGTGGTGTTTGTTTTTTATGTAGTGTTAGTGTATGTCCTTGGAGTTTAGGGTTAGGGTTTTGTGAGTTGTTTGTCTGTTTATGTGTGGCGTGTGGGTGTGGTGTGTTTGTGGTTTATGATTGGTATGTATTTACGTTGTGTGTGTATTTGTTTCGTGTGTGTGAATTGTGTGTGTGTGGATTGTGTTGTGTGTGTGGATTCTGGTGGGTGTTTGTTGTGTGTACGTGTGTGTTTGTGTGGTGTGCTTGTGTTTTAGTTTATTTTTTAGTGTCTATGGTGTGTGTGTGTGTGTATTTTTGTGTGTGGTGTGTGTATGATGTGGGTGTGGTTTGTGTGTGATGTGTTTGTTTTTTGTGTGGGTGGTGTTTGTGGTGTGTTTGAGTGTTAAAATATATTGTGTGTGTATGCTTTGTGTGTTGTGTGAATGCATGAAATGTTATGAATGTTTGTGTTTAGTGTATGTGAGTCGGTGTTTTTTGTGGTGTCTCTGTGTGTTGTTTGAGTGGGTGTGTGTTTCGTATGGTATGTGTGTGTTGTGTAGTGTGTGTATGTGTAATTGTGTGTGTTTTGTGTGTGTGGTGTGTGTATTTATTGTGTGTTCCAATTTGATAGTGTGTGTGTTGTATGTGTGGTGTTCGGGTGTGTGTGGTCGGTGTTTATGTTGTGTATATGTGAGTGATTTTGTGTGTGGTGTGTTTATGTGCGAAAGATGTTTGTGGTTTTTATGTGGGTGAGTTGTGTGTCTTTTTCCTTGTGTGTGAGTGTTTGTGGTGTGTGTTCTAGAATGTTTGTGTGTGTGTGTGTGTCTGTATGTGTGTGTGTGAGTAGTATGTGTGTGGTGGGTGTGTGTGTGGTGAGTGTGTATGATGTGTATATGTGAGTGATTTTTGTGTGGTGTGTTTGTAGGATGAGAATGAAGTTTGTGGTAATAGTGTGAATTTGATATGTGTGTATCAGAGTGTTTTATGTGTGTGTGTGTGGTGCGTGTGTGTGTGTGTGTGGGTGGTGTGAATGTGATTGTGTAATGTTTGTGTGCGTTGTTTGTGTTGTGTGTATATGATGTGTGTCTGTGGTGTGTATTGTGGTTTTGTGGTGTGTGGTATGTGTGTGTGTTCTGTCTTTGTTTGTGGATTTTATTTTAGTTTTTGGTGTGTTTGTGGTGTTTTGTTTTTTGGTTTGTTTGGTGTGTGTTCGTGTGAGTTTTGTGTGTTTGTTTTTCGTGTTATTTATGTATATGTATGAATATGTGTGCGTGTTTTGTGTGTGTATTTTGTAGGTGTATTATATGTTGTGTGGTGTTGTTGTGTATGTTTATTGTGTGTGTTTTGTTACTGTGTGGTGTGTGAGTGTGGGGTTTGTGTGATATGTGCTTGAATGTGTGTTTATTGTTTGTTTGTGTGTTTTGTTTTTGTTTGAGTTTTTTTGTGTTATGTTTGTGTGTAAATGTCTATGCTGTGTGAGTTTGTGTAGTGTGTGGGTGTATATGTGTGCTCTTGTCGTTGGAGTTGTAGTGAGTGTGTATTTTCTGTGTTTGATATTTGTATTTGTTTTGCGTGTGAGGTGTGTGTTGTGTGTGTGTTTGGTTTGTGTGTGAATGTTGCTTGTGGTGTGTGTGTGTAGGTGTGTTGTGAGTGTCTTGTGTGTCACGTGTGTGTGGTTTGTGGTTTTTGTTTGTGTATTGTATGTGAATGTGTTTGTGCGTGGTGTGTTGTTGTTGTATAATTGTGTATTTGCTGTGTATTTGGAGTATTTTGTGTTTATGTTGCGTTTGTGTGGGTGTTGTCTGGTTTGTGTTATGTGTGTTTGGTGGTTATGTATGTGTTTCTGGTGGTGTGTGTTTGTTGTGGGTGAGTGTGTTGTTTGCGTTTTTTGTACCTGTGTTTTTTTAGTTTTTATGTTGTTTGATTATATTTTTATGTTGTGCGTGTGTAGGTTGTGTGTTTTTGTGGTTTTTCTGCGAGAGAGTGTGTTTTGTATGTGGTATGCGTGTGGTTTGTTTGTGTGAGTTTTGTGTTTGCGATGTGTGTGTAATGTGTTTATTTGTGTGTGGTGTGATTATTGTGTGTGTGTGTTTGCGTGTATTGTGTGTATGTGTGTGGATTTTGGTTTGTGGTGTGTGTATGGTGTGTTTGTAATATGTGTGTGCGTTTTGTGTGTGGTTATTTTGTTTTTTGTGTGTGTGGTAAGTGTGAGTGTGTGTGTATGTATTGTGTGTGTATGGTGTGTTTTGTCTGTTTGTGGTTTGTGGTATGTTTGTGTTTGTGCTGAGTGCTGTGTGTGTGGGAGTGATTTTCGCGTGTATGGTGTGGGTTTGTGTGTGTGTGTGATTTTTGTGTGTGGTGTGTGTGTGTGAAGTTTGTGTGTTTTAATTGGTATGGTGTGTTTTTGTGTTCTGTGAATGCAGTGTGTATATGTTGTTTGTTTCGTGTGTGTTTGGTATGTGAGGTGTGTGTGTGTGTGTGGTATATGTTTGGTTTGTGTGTGTATTAATTTTGAGCTTGTGTTGTGTGTGCAGTGTGAATATATTTGTGATCTGATGTTTGTGTGAATTGGTAAATGTGTGTGTTGATTGTGTGTATGGTGTTATGTGAGTGTTTATGTGGTGTTTTTGTTACGTGTTTGTGTGGCTTACATCATGTGTATTTTGTGTGCGTGATTGTGTTTTGTGTGTGTTTTTTATGTGAATATGTGTGTAAATTGTGTATGTTTGAGGTGCGTTACATGTGTGTAGTTTGTGTGTACGTGTGTTTTTGTGTGGTGTCATTGGCGGTTTAGGTTTGTTGTGTGTTTGTGTGAGGTTTTTAAGTTTTGTTGTTTTTGTATTATTTGTGTCTGTATGTTTTTGTTTGGATTGACATGTATATGATATGTGAGCTTTAAAGTTTATTTGCGATATATGTGTGTGTGTGAGTGTTAGTGTGTGTGTTGTGTTGTGTGTGTGTGTATATGTGTGAATGTATTGTGTGTGTTTCCGTGTGGTTTATGTGAGTGTTTGTAGAGTGATTTTGTCTTTAGGTGTGTGGTTTGTGTGTCATGTGTTTTGTGTATATTTTTGTAGCGTGTGTTGTTTGGGTTGGTATGTGGTAAGTGTGTGATGAATGTATGCTTTGATAGTGTTTGAGTGTGGTTTGTGTGTGTGTGTGTGTGTGGAGTGTTTTTGTGGGTAGTGCCTGTGTGCGTGTGAGTTTGTGGCGTTTGTGTGAAGTGTGTAAATGTGTTTATGGTGTGTGTTTTTATGTCAGTTTTATGTTTGGTGAGATTAGGTTGTTTTTGTATGTGTGTGTGTGAATGTGTGTGGATACGTGAATTTGTGGCGTGTGTTTGTCGTTTGGTGTGGTGTGTGTGTGTGTGTGTGTGTGGCGGGTGTGGTGTTTTTTGTGTATGTTTTTGTGGTGTTTATTTTTGTTTGGTTTTTGTGTGTGAGTGCTTGTTTATATTGTTTGCGTGTGTGCGTGGTGTGGTGTTAGTATGTGATGTGTGTGTGTGGATTGTGTGTGTTTTGTGTCGATTATATGTGTTTTGCATAGTTTGTGAGCGTTTTGTTTTGTGTGTTGTGTGTGGTGTGGTTTCTTTATGTGTTTGGTGTGTTTGATTTTGTGTGGATGTGTGTGTGTGTGTGTGGTTTGCGTGTGTTGTGTTTAGGTGGTTGTGCGCGTTGTTGTAGGCGTATGTTTTGTGTGTCTGTGTGTTTGTGTCTTGTTTGTGATGTGTAGATTTGTTTGTGTGGCGTGTGTGTAAGTGCGTTTTGTGTGTGATGTGTGTGGGTGTGTTTGTGTTTGAGTACGTGGGTTTTGGTATGTGTTGTGTGTTATTGTTTGCGTGTGTTCTGCTTGTGTGTGTGTTTTGTGATATTTTTGTGGTGTATTTTTTTATTTGTTTGTGTATTTGAATTTATTTTGTAAGGGTGAGTTAGGTGAGTATGATTGTTGTGTTGTGATTTAGGATTTGTTTTTGTGTGATTTGTGTTCTTGTTGTGTGTTTGCAGTATGTGTTTTTGTTTGTGGTGTGTTGTGTTGTGTATGGTGTGAGTGGTGCTTGGGTGGTATATGTGTGGTGTGAGAATGAAGTGTTTTTATTTTATGTGTTTTGTGTGTGAGTGGGATGTTTGTGTGTGTGTGCGGTGTGTTGTGTGTGTTTTTTTGTGTATGATTGTTCGTGTGTGATGTGTTAAGTGTGGGGTAATTGTGTGTTTTTGTGTGTTCTCTGTATGTGTGTGGTGTGTTTGTGTGTTGATTGTGTGTGTTATGTTTGGAGTGTGTTTTAATTGTGCATGTGTGGTGTGTTTTGTGTCCTTGTCTGGTATTTTTGTGATGTGTGTGTCTGTGTGAGTGGTGTGGAATGTGTGTTTAATGTTTGTGTTGGTATTTTGATGTGTGTTTGGTGTTTGTATGTAATAATTTTTTGTGTGTGTTTTGTTAGTGCAATCTGTGCCTCTGTGTGATTTTGTGTGCCTTGTGGTGAGTGTGTGTATTTTGTTTGTATGGAGTGTGGAATGTGTGTGTGAGTGTTCTTGTGATGTGTGTTTTTTGGATGTGTGTGTCCTTTGTGCGTTTCTATGTTGCGCTGTTTGTGTGTTGTGTGTTGAGGATTGTTTGTTGTGTGTTTGTTGTTTGTTTTGCGTGTGGTTTGCGTGTTGTCTTGTTTTGGGTGTTGAATTGCTTCTGTATGTTTGCGTGGTGTGTGTTTTTGTGTGTGTGCATCTGTTTTGTGTGGAGTGTGGTGTGTGTATTTGTGTTGTGTGTCCATTTTATGTCTTTTTTTTGTGTGTTTTATATGTGAGTTGTGTTGTTAGTGTTTTGTTGTGTTGTTATTTTATGTGTGTGTGTGTGGTGAGTGGTGAATTTTGTGTGTGTGTGTTTGTGTGTGTGTGTGTGAGTGTATATGTGTGGTTACTATTTGAGTGCCAATTGTGTGTGTTTTGTGTATTTTTGTTTTGTTTATGTTGTTTGGTTAGCTTTTTTATTAGTGTGTTATGTGTGTGTTAGTGTGTGTATGGTGTGTGTGTGTGTTTTCTATGTCATTGTTGTGTATGTTTGTTTTTTTGTGATTTTGTGTACAAAATTTGTGTGTTTGTGTTGTGTGTGATGTGTAGTTGTATGTTTTGTGTGGTATGTGTGTGATTTGGTTGTGTGTGTGTGTGGTGTTTGTGTTTTTTTGTGTTTTCGTTTGTTTGTTTGTGTGTGTTTGTGTTGTGTGTTTGAATTTTGCGTTTGGTATTTGTGATATGTTTGGTGCGTGTTATGTGTGTAGTGTGGATGTGTATTTCGGGTGTGTGTGATATTTGATTTCGTTTCTGAGTGTTTTTAATTGTGTTTGGAAAGTGCTCTTTATGTGTGGTATGTGCTTTTGTTTGTGGTGCTGTGTGTGTGTTGTGTTTGTTTTGTTCATTGTGTGTGCGTTTTGTGTGTGTGTGGTTCGCTGTGTTTGGTTTGCGTTTGATTTTGGTGTGTTTGTTTGTGTGTATGTCTTTTGGTGTTTGCGTGTGTTTGTGTTTGTGTATTTTTTGTGTGTGTTTTGTGCTTGGTGTGTGTTTGGTGTTGATATGTGTGTAATATGTTTGTGTGGTTTTTATCTGGTGGGTACGGATGTTCTCTACGTGTGCTTGTTTTCAGTTAGCATGTGGTTTGTGTTTTATGTGTGTTTATTTGTTCTTGTGTGGTGTTTGTGTGTGTGTATGAATGTGCGGCTTCGTGTTTGTGTGTTGTTTTTGCTTCGTTTGTTTGTGTGCATGTGTGTAGTCTATGTGCTATATGTGTTGTTGTGTGTTAGACCTGTGTGGTTTTTACGGTGTGTTTGTTTTTGATGTGTGTGTTTTATGTGATGTTTGTATGTGTGTTCTTTGTGTGTTATATATGTGGTTTGTTTGTGTGTGTGTTGGTGATATTTGTTTGTGTGGTGATTGTCATTTTCGCGTGTATTTTGTGTGTTTGGTGTGTGTAATATTGTGAATGTTTTGGTGTGATGTGTGTTGTGGGTGTGAGTGCTGTGTGTGTTTTGTGTGTGGGATTTGTGTTTGTGGTGTGTGTGTCTTCTGTGTGTGTATGTTCTTTTCTTTTGTGTTTAGAATTTGTTTGTTTTGTGGTGTGTGTGTGTGTGTTTGTGAATATTTTGACGATTTGTGTGTTTATGACTGGTGTTTGTGTGGTATTTTTTCGGTGTCTGATTTGTGTGCGTGCGTGTGTGTGGTGTGTGTGGTTTGGGCGTGATGTTTGCGAGGTGTATGAGGATGTTGTGTATGTGTGTTGTGCGTGTGTTGTGTGCATGTGCGTGGTGTCAATGAGTGTGTTGTGTGTGTTTCTATGTTTGTGAGTTTGGTTGCGTGTGTGTGGTGTGTTTGTGTGAGTTTTGTTTTAGAGTGTGTGCGAGCGGTGTGTATGTGTGTGTAGTTTAGTTTATGCATTTGGTATAATTTTGTTCAAGTGTGCGTGTGTGTTCTTTGTGTGTTTTGTATGTTTCGCGTGTGTGTGTGTGGTGTATATTTGTTTGCGTGTGTGTGGGTTTTATGTTTTTTGTTTGTTGTTGAGTGTGTGTTTATGTGTGTTTGTGGTTTGTGAAGATGTGTTTTGTGGTGTGTGTTTATGGGTGTGTAATTTATTTTTCGTGTGTTTTGTGTTAATTATTTGTGTATGATTTTTTATGTGTTTGTTTTGTTGTGTGTGTATTTGTATGTGTTGTGTGTGTCTCGCTTTGTGTGCCGTGGTGTTATTTTGTGTTTTGTGTGTGTGGTGTGTTTTTGAATGCCGTGGTGTGTGTTTTTTGTGAGTGTACTTCCGTGTGGGTTGTGATGTGTATTTTTGTGTTTTTATTGTTTGTGTTTTGGAGTGGTGTGTTTATTTTTTGTGTTATGTGTGCGGTGTGTGTCTTGTTTGTGGTTTGGTGTGTATGTGGTATTTGTGTGGTGTGTGTGATGTGTATGATATGTATTTGTGTGCCGTTTGTATGTAGTGTTTTGTGCGATTTGTTTGTGAGGTTTTGAGTTATGTGTTGAGTGTGCGTATTTTATGCGTGTGTGTTGTTTGTGTTTGTGGTGTGTTGTGTGTGTCCTGCGTGTGCGTAATATTTGTCTTGAATATGTGTGTCTTGTGGTGTTTTGCGTATATTTATGATGTTAGTGTGTATTAGTATTTGTGTGTGGTGTGTTGTATGTGTGTGTTCTCGTGTGTGCTTTCTTTTGTGTCGTTTGGTGTGTGTTTTATGTTGTGTGCGTGGTGTGTTTGTGAGGTGTTTGTGTGCATTTGTGGTTTTCTGTGTTTTTACTATTTGGATTATGGTATGAGTATTTGGTGATTTTGTGGATGGTTTGTATGTGTGTAGTTTGTGTGTGTGTTTTTGAGATGTGACTGCCTTGTTTCTCTGTGTGGTGTTTTGTTTTTATGTTTTTGTGGTTTGTCTTTTTGATATTTTGTGTTGTGGTGTTCATATTGATGTATGTGATGTGCGTTATTGTGTGTGTGGCGTGTGTGTTTTTTATGTGTGTGGTTGTTTTTGTTTGCGTGTATTTCTATATGGCGCACGTGATGTTTGTGTGGTGTGTTTGTGTGGTTTGTGATGGGTTTGGGTATTATATCCCTTTGATTGTGTGCTGTGTAGGTGTACGCATGTTATGTTTGGTGTATGCTTGTGGTTTTTGTGTTGTTGGCGATATTTTGATGGTTTTTTGTGTGTGGTTTGCTGTGATTTGTGATGTGTGTGTTTGTTGTTTCTGTGTGTGGTGGGAATTGTATGGGTGTGGGTTGCGTGTGTTTTGTTTTTGCGGTGAGTTGTGTGTGTGTATTTCTTCTGTGTGTGAGTGGAGTGTGTGGTATGTTTGTGTGTGTGTCGTGTTTGTGTTTGGATTCTGTGTGTACTCTTTTTGTGTGTGTGTTTATAGTGTGATATTTTGTAGCGTGTGTGTGGTGTTTGTTTGTTGTGTGGTGTGTGTGTGTATATGTGTGATGTGTGAGTGTGTGATATGTATGGTATGGTTGGTGTGTGTGTTGGGGTTTTGTGTTTGATTGTTTGTTTGTTTGGTATTTTGTGTGTTGTTTGTGTTGTGTTTGTTTTTGTGTGTAGTGTGTTTTTATAGTGTTGTGTCTGTGGTGTGTGTATGTGTTTTGTTTGTGTGTTGTGTGTGTAAATGTGTGTGCGCGATTGGTGTGTTTGTTATGATTGTATTGTGTTTGTGTGTGGTGTGTGTGTTTTTGGTTTTGTTGTTTTATGTGTGTGTTTATGTGTGTTATTTGTGTGTTGTTTGTTTGAGTGTGTTTGGTTTGATGCGTGTTTAATTTATATGTGTGGTATGTGTTTTTTGTGTCTGGTCTTGGGTTTACGTTATGTTGTGTGTGGGCATCTGCGTGTTTTGTGTGTGTGTGTGTGTTTGGTGTTTGGTGTTTTGTATTTTGGTTTGTGTGTGTTTGGTATGTGTGCGTTGAGTTTGTAAGTGTGTTTTGTATTTTGGTGTTAGTGTGCATGTGGAATTTGTGTGGTGCGTTTGTGTGCGTTGTTGTGTGTGTGTGTATGTGGAGTGTTATTTTCGTGTGTTGTGTTTAATTTTGTGAGAGTTTGTGAGGTGTTTGAATGTTGGGTTGTGAGTGTTTGTTTTATAGGTGTGTGTGTGTGTGTGTGTGTGTGTGTGGTAAGAGTTGGGCTTGTGTTTTTTGTATGTGTGTGGTTTGCATTTGCTGGGTTTTTTGCAAAGTTGTTTTGGTGTGTGTTGCTTTGTATGTACGTGAAAGAGTGTGATTTTTGTGTGTTGTTTATGTGTGTTTTGTGAGGTGTGTGTTATTTTTGTGCGTGTGTTTATGTGTTTATTTCTGTTTTTTAAATTGTGGTGTCGTGTGTGTGTGGTGTGATGTGTGTGATTGTGTGTTTTGTGTGTGGTGTTTTGGGTTTTTTTTGTGTTTTTGTGTACGGTGTGTTGCGTGTGTTGTGATATGTGTGCGAAGTATGTTTGTGATGTGTCTGTTGTGTGTGTTTATTGTGTTATGTGATTGTGTGCTCTATGTTAAATTTTGTGGCTGTGTATGTGATGTATGGGGATGATTCTTTGTATGTGTTGTGTATGTGTGTGTTTTTATTTTTTGTTGTGTTTGTGTGTGTTGTGTGATTGTATTAGTTAGTTGTGTGTGTCGTGTGCATGTAGTGTGTTTTTGGTTTTTTATGTGTGTGTGTGTGCATATTTTGTGTTTGTTTGAGGTGGGTGTGTCTGTGGTTTCTGTGTGTTTGTATGTTTATTTTTTGTTTTGTGTTTGCGGTTTGTTTGGGAATTGTGTTTGTGTTGCTTGTGATTTGTGTGTTGTTTGCGTGTGATATATGTGTGCGGTTAATGTGTGGTGTGCGTGATTTTTTTGTGTGTTGTGTGTGTTGTGTGCGTGATTTGAATTTGTGTGTTGTGTGTTGTGAATATTTTTGGTGTGTGTGTATTTTGTATGGTGTGAGTGTGATACTTTTGGTGTTGGGTTTGTGGTGTGAGTGTGTCTGTGTGTATGACGTTTGTGTGTTGTTGGTGTGTCTTGTGTGTGTTTGTGAGCTTTGTGTTTTTTGGGGCTGATTTTGTGTTGTGTTTTGTTGATTGTTGTTTGTAGGTTTTGTTTGTGTGGTTTCAGATTTTTTGTATTGCAGTTTGTATGTTGTGTTTTGCGTGCGTGCGTGTGTATGTGTGTGTGTGTTGTGTGAGTTTGTGTGTTGTGGTGCGTGTGTTGTGTGTATCTGTGTTGTGCTTTTGTGTGTGGTGTGTGGGTTAGTGTCTGTGTGTGTGAAGTGGTGTGTGAATGTTTTCTTGTGGTTGTGTATATACTTGTGGTTCTTTCGTGTGGTTTGAATGTGTGCTTCGTGTGTGTTGTATGTGTGAATATGTAGTGTTTATGTATGTGTCTTTGTTTGAGGTTTGAGTGTGTGAGTTGCGTAATATTTGTGTGTAATATTTTATGTTTGTGTGGTGTAGGTGGCGTGTATTTTTTGTGTGTAATCGGTGTGTTTGTGTGTGTGTATTTGTTGTTTGTGTTTGCTTTTTGTTTGTGTGGTGTGTGTGAGTGTTTATGTATAAGTAAGTGGTTTGTGTGTGTGTGGTTTGATGTGTGTTTGTTTGTGTATGGTATTTGTGTTATGTCTGTTTCTATATGTGTGATGTGCTTTTGTTATGTGTTTGTGTGCGTGTGTTTATTTTGTGTGGTTTTTGTGTAGTGTTAAATATTTTTGTTGTGTGTGTTGTTTGTGTGTCTATATGTGTTGTTTTTGTGGTGTGTTTTTGTGAGTTGTTTGCTTTTTGTGTGTGTGATGTTTGTTTTGGGGTTGCGTGGGTGTTTTTGTCGTTTGTGTGTGTCGTGTGTGTGGTGTGTTTTTATGTGTTTTTTGTTTGGTGTGTGTTGGTTTTGTGTGTTATATGAGTGAGTGAGATGTGTGTGTGTGTGTGTTTGTGTGTGGGATGGGTTTTTGTGGGTTTTGTGTGTGTCGTGTTTGTGTGTGTTTTTGACGTGTAAGCGTTTGCTGAGTTTTGTGTGTGTTTTTTTTGTTTGTTGGTTTTTTGTGTGTGTGATTTTATGTGTGGTGTGTGTTTGTATGTTGTGGTGTGTGGTTTGTACTTGTGATGTGTGTTTGAATGTGTGTGTGATTTTTGTTTTTGTGTATTTGTGCATGTGTGTTTTGTGATTGTTTTATTTGTATGGGTGTATGCTTTGTGCCTTGTTTGTGCGTTTGTGTGCTCTTGTGTTTTGTATGTACTTGTGGTTTGCTTTTTTAGTGTGTGTGTGTATGTGTTTGTGAGTGTGTGATATGTGAATGGCCTGTGTGTGTGTTTCTTGTTGTGTATCTTTGTTGTTTGGTGTGTGTGCTTGTGTTTTTTTGTGTGGTTTGTGTTTTGTGTTTTAGTGCTTTGCGTGACTCTTTGTGGTGTGAGGGAATGCAATGTTTATTTAGTCTCTGTGTGTGGTGTATATGATGTGTGTGAATATGTGATTTTGTGTTTGCGCATGTTATATTTGTGTTTCTGTGGTGTGTGTTTTTTGTGTTTGTTTGTGTGAGTGGTCTTGTCTGTGTGTGCATGTATATGTGGTGAGACCGTAGTTGTGTTGCGTGTGTTATATTTTTGTCTTTGTGTATGTTTGTTATGTGTGGCTTTGCGATTTGTGGTATGGTTGTTTGTGAGTGATTGTGTTTTTGTTTTTGTTTCGTGTTTGTGTTGTGTGTGGTGTTTGTATGTGGTGTATGTGTATTGTGTGTTTTGCGTCAATGTGTGCAGTGTTTGTTTGGTATGTTTGTTGTTTGTTTTTTGTGTGTTTTATGTGTCATGTTCATTTTTATGTGTTGTGGGTGTTTTGTGTATGTTTATATGTGTGTGTGGTTTGTTGAGTTTGTGTTCGGTGTGTGTGTTTTATATGTGTGGCGTACATTTGTAATGTGTGTGTTTACCTTGTGTATGTGTGGTTTATGGTTGTGTATTTTGTGATATTATAATTCGTGTTTATTTTTGTGCGGTTTTTTAAGTGTGTGTGTGGTGTTTTGTATGATGATGTGATTTTATGTTTTTTTTGTGTAATGTGTGTGAGTGTCTAGTGTTTGTGTGTGTGTGTGCAGAGCGTGTGATATTTTTGTGTCTGTGTGTGGTTTGGAATGTGGTGTAGTTTTCTGTTTTCTTATTTGTGTGAAAATGTGTATTTGTGTGTGGTGTTTGTGTGTCTAATGTGTGTTGTGTGTTTGTGTGTTTTTTGTTAGTGGTGCTTGAGTTTTTTATGGTGTGTGTGTTTCTTTGTGGTTCTGTGCGTTTTGTGTGTGTGAGTTTCGTGATTGTGTGTTTGGTTCTTTTGATTTCTTGTGCGTGTTGATTATTTGATATGTGACTGGCTCTGTGGTGTGTTTGAGTGATTGTGTGTGTGTGTGTGTGTGTGAGGTGAATTGTGTCGTGTGTGTGTGTACGTATATTGTGTTTGGTGTGTCCGTGTGATTGTGTGTCTATATGAATATCGTTTGGTGTATTTTGTGTTATTGGTGTGCGTGATGTGTGTGTGAATGTTTGTGTTTTTGTGTGTACTATGTATTTGTGGGTGTTTGTGTTTTGTGTGTTGTATGTGTGTCATTTGAGTGTGTATGATGTGTGTGTGGTGAGTGTTTGTGTGCGGTGTGAATTTGTTTGTTTTGTATGTGATTTTGAGTTTTTGGATTGTGTGTAATTTGTGTGTGTGTTTTTTCGTGTATGTGTGTGTGGTGTGTGTTTTGTGTGAGTTTATTTGTGTGTTGTCTGAGTATGTTTGTGCTGTGTGATATTTTGATTGTTGTGTAGTGTGTGTGTGTGTGTGTGCGTGTTGCATGTGTGGGACGTATGTGCGTTTACATGGTTTGTCAATGTCAGAGGTTTTTGAATATGTTTGTGTGTGGTGTGTTTTTGTTGTGTGTCTGATGTCCCTCTATTTGTGTTGTGGTGTGTTTATGGTATTTGTGGAGATGTGTGATTGTTTGTGTGAGTGTGAGTTTTGTTTATATTCAGGTTTTGTATGTTATGAGTGTGAAGTGTGTAGGTTGTTTGTGTGTTGTTTGTGCTGAGTGTGAGTGTGGTGTGTGTAACTCTGCGTTTGTGGTGTTTGTGTATTTTGTGTTTTTTATGTTTATATGTGTGTGTGTCTTATTTGGCGTTAGGTTTGTTGTGTTTGTGTTTTGCGTGTGGTGTCAATATGTGTTGAGAGTGTTGTGTGTTGTGTTTGATTGTGTGTGTATATTGTGTTTGTGCCTTCGTTTGTTGTGTTTTTGTGTGATATTTGTGTGTGGTGGATTTGGGTGTTGTGTGTTATGTTTATGGTGTTTGTGTCTGTGTATATGTGTTGTGATTTTGTGTGGTGGTTTACAAAATGTGTGTCTTTTGTGTGGTATTGTGTGCGTGTGGTGTGTGTGTATGGTTCTGTTCAATGCGTGTATGTGGAGTTGTGTGTGTATGTGCGTGTTGTGTTTTTGTTTGTTTGTGGGTTTTGTTTAATTGTTTTAGTGGTTTCGTGTTTTTGTTCTACTACTTTTCTGTTTTGTCTGTGTGTGTATGTGTTGCGCGTGTTTGTGTGTTTTGCTTTGTATGGTTTGTTAGTGATATATTTGTTGTGTGTAAGTTAATTTTTTTGCGTGCGCGTTTTTTGGCATTGTTTGTGTTGTTTGTGGATGTTTGTGTGTGGTGTTGTGTGTGTGTGTTGAGAATGTATGTGTTTTGTGTGGGTGTGTTACGTTTTTGTGGGTGTGTGTGATTGAGTGTGTGTTTGTTTGTGATATGTATGATTTTTTATTGTGTTGTGTCTGGTGTGTGTTTGTTGGGTGTGAATGTGTTGTGTTGTGTTTGTGTTTGTACGTGTGTATATGTGTGTTGTGCGCTGTGGTGTGTGTGTGTAAGTGTGGCGTATGTGTGGTGTGTTTGTGTTTTTTTGTGTCTGGTCTTCGCGCGTGTATTTTGTCTGTTTGTATGGGCGTGTGTTTTTTTGTGTTTGTTGTGTGTGTGTGTGGGGGGGGGTGATTTTTGTGTGTTGTGTTTTGTGTTATTTTGTCCTTTTTGTGTGCGCTTTTGGTGTGTATATACGTGTGTTGTTGTGTGTGTGTTTGTGGGAAGTGTGTTGTTTGTGTGTTATGTGGTGTCATGATGTGAGTGTGTGTCTTATATTTTGTGTTTGGTATGTGTGTTTGTTGTGAGTGGTGACTGTGTGTGGTGTCTCTGTGTTGCGTTTGTTATGTGTATTTGGAGTGTTGTTTCTGTGTGCTTTTTGTGTGTTGATGATTGTAATGTGTGGTTGTAATTTTTATGTTTTTGTGTACGCGTATATTGTGTTTTTTTGGTGTGTACTTGTTTTGCTTGTGTTGAGTTATTTGTGTTGTGTGTGGGATTGTTTTGTTATGTGTGTGCGGTGTGTGTGATATGTGTGTGTTAAGTGTTGAGTGTTAAGTTTGTGTGTGGTGTTATGTGTTTTTAATGTGTGGTGAGTTTTGTGTGAGATTGTGTGTGGTGTATGTGTGTGTGGTTTGTTTGTTGTGTGTATGTGTATTGTGTTAGTGTTGTGTGTTTTTATTAGTGAGTTGTGCTTGTGCGTTGAATGGGTGTAGGGTGTGTTTGCTGTTTGATTTTGTGATGTGCGTATATCTCTGGTGTGTGTTTTAGGTGATTTGTTTTTTGTGTGTGCTGTTTGTGCGGGATTTGTTTGCTTGTTTTTTGTGTGTGTTGTGTTTGTTTGGTGTTAAATATTCTTTGATATATGTGTGTTTAGTTTGTTGTGTACTATGTTTTTTATGTGTTGATTGTGGTGTGTGTGGTATTTGTGTGTGTTGGGTGTGGTTTGTATTCTGTATAAATGTTGTGTTTATGTGTGGGTGCTCTGTGTGTTGTTCTTTTGTGCGTGTGTCGCGTGCGTGAGTGTTTAATCTGTGTTTATGTAGTTGTGAATACATTTGTTTTTTGTGTGAGATATGTGAGTGTGTTTGGTGTTCTTTGTGTGTGTTTTTCATGTGTGTGTTGTGTGCTTTCGTGTGTGCGTATGTGTGCGTGTGGTGAGTTTGGTGTGCATAGGTTGTGTGTGTTTGGTGTGTGTTTTTTGTTTATGTGTGTGATAATTGGTGGGTGTTATATTTGTTTTTGTGCGGTTTGCGTTTTTTGGTGTGGTGGATGTTTTGTGTTGTGTGTGTGGGTGGTTTGTTAGTGTGTGTTTGTATAGATTTTTGAGAATGTGTATTTGTTTGATGTTATTCTGTGGTTCGTGTGGTTGTGGTGTGTTAGATCTGTATGTATGTGCTATGTGTGGTTGTTATGTGTGAGGGCTGTGGGCGAGAGTGTTGTCTGTTTGCTTGGTGTGTGTTTGCGTGAGTTATAAATTTGTTGCTTACGTTTGTGTGTGTTGTGTTTGTGTTTGTTTTGTCTGATTGTGTGAGTTTGGTGTTTCTGGCGAGTGTGTTTGTGTGTATAGTTATGTGTGTGTGGTGCGTTTAAGTATGTGTGTGTGTTGTGATATTTTTTTGTGTTTTGCTTGTTTCGCTGTTGGTGTGGTGTATTTTTACGTGTGGTGTGTTTTTATGTGTGCTGCTTTTTTGTATTTTGGTGTACGTGGTGTGGTTGTATGGTGAGTGTGTTTTGTGTGTGAAGTGTGTATTTTATTTTGCAAATGATTGTTTTTGTGTTTTTTGTTTGTGGGGTTTGCTTGTGTGGTTTATGATTTGTGTGTGGTGTGTGTTTCTATATTGTGTGTGTGTGCTGTGGTTTGTCTGTGATGTATGTTGTTTGTGGTTTAGTATGTGTGTGTTTGTGCGTCTGTGTTTGTGCGATGTGTTTTCGTTTGTGTGCCGTGTGTTTGTTGTTTTTGGTGTGTGTGTGTCTTGTGCGAATTTTGTGTGTGAAATTGTGCGGTGTGTGTCATTTGATTTGGTGTTATTTCCTGTGTGCTGTTTGTGTGCTTTTTGTGTTGTGTGCGTTATGTATTTTTTGTAGTTTGTGTGTGGTGTAAGATTTAGATTTGTGTTAATTGGGTTTGTGTGTTGTGTATTAGTTTTGTTTGTGAGAGTTGTGTGTGTTTTTTGTGCTTGTTTTTTGTTTGTGTGTGTGGAATATTTATGTTTTTATAACATTGTATGGAAATGTCTGTGTGTGGTTTGTTTTTATAATATGTTTGTGTGTCTCAGTGCGGTGTGCGTTTTTGTGTGACTTGATATGTATATATGTGTGATTTTTGTGTTTTTTGAGTGTGATATATGTTGTTTGTGTGTTGTTGTCTTTTGTGTGTTGTGTTTATTGAGTGTGTGTGTGGTGTGAGTGCGTGGTGTGTGTGTTTGGGTGTGGGTCTGTGTGTGGTGTGTGTGTTTGTTTTGTGTTTGAATAATTGTGTGTATTTTTGTTTGTTTAAATTTGTGTGTATGGATGTGTGTTGTTTGTGTGTGTGCGGTGTGGTTTGTGATTGTGTGTGCTATGCATGTGTTTTGTGTGTATGTTATTGGTAGTGTTTGTGTGTGTGGTGTGTATGTTATATGTGTTGTGTGTTTTTATGTGGTGTTGTGTGTATGTGTGGTATGTATGTGTGTGTTTTGTGGGTGTTCTTTTTGTGTCTTGGTTTGTGAATGTGTGTCTGTATGTGTTTCTGTGGTGTTTGCGAGTTGTGGTGTTTATATATGTTGTGTGTGGTATTTGTGTGCGGTGTTTGTTTTTGTTTGTGGTTTTTGCGAGTTTTTTAAGTGCTCTTTGAGTGTGTGAGTTTTAATATGTGTTAGTGTTTGTGTTTTGTGTGTTGTGTGTGTATGTGTTGTGTTTGTTCTTTTGGTGTGGTGTGTTGTGCGTGTGTGACCTGTGGTTGGTGTGTGAAAATTTCTTATTATTTTTGTTTGTTATGCGTGTTTGTTTGTTTGTGTGTGTTAAATGTAATGGATATATGTGTTGTTTTTAATGTTGTGCGTCTCTTGTGGTGTGCTTGTGTGTTTTGTTTTGCGTGTTTGTGTGTGTGTCGTTTGTGTGCGCTTTGTGTGTGTTTGTTTTTTTGTGCACGTGTGCTTGTGTTTTTTTATTTTGTGGTTTTTGTTTGTTTCTGTTCTTTTTGTGTTTATTTGATTTGTATGTTGTGTGGGTTTTGTGTGTGGGTTTGTGCGTTTGTGCGTGTGATTGTTGTGCGTTGTGTCGCGTGTTTGTGGAGTGTGTGTTTGTTCGTTTTGTTTGAGAGTTTGATGTGTGTGTGTTTTGTATGTGTGCGTGTTTGTGGTGTTTGTGGAATTTGTGTGTGAGCGGTTTGTGAGCTGTGTATTTGGTGTGTGTGAATTTTTGTGTGTTTTTGGTTTTTTGTGCGTTTGTCGTTTTGTTATGTGTGTGTGTTGTGTGTGTGTATATTTGGTGTGTGTTCGTGGTGTGTGTGACATGCGTGTATGTGGTGTGTTTTGTGTTTTTCATATGTAGGTGTGATTATGCGCGTGGTGTTATTGTAGTGTGCGTTTGTAATGTGAGTGTTTGTTGTGTGGTGTGTGTTTTGTACGTGAATGTGTGGTTTATGATTTGCGTTTTGTGTGTGTGTGTGTGTGGGGTGTTTGAGTTTTTTTGTGTGGTGTGTGTGGTGTGGTTTGTGTGTGATATGTGTGAGGTGTTTGTGTGTGTGGTTTTGTGTATTTTTATGTGTTTTTGTTGTGTGTATCTGTGTGTGGTGTGTTTATTTATGGTATGTGTATGCGTGTACGTTTTTTGGGTGTGTGATATTGTGTGTTCGGGTGTGTTTTTTTGTGTTCTGTTGGTTTTTTGTGTGTATTTTGTAGTTTGTTTTTTCTGTTTGTTTGTGAGTGTGCGTGGTGTGTGTGGCGTTTGTTGTGCGTGTTTTTAGTATATGTTTTTTGTGGTTTATTTGCATAGAGTATGTGGTACTTGTTTTTGTTTTCTGGTGTGAAATGTGTTTGTGTGGGTGTGTTTTGTGTGTCGTGTGAATGTGTTGTCCATGCTTTATGTGTGTTTGTTGAGGTTGTTGGTAGTTTATTTTTTGGTGTGTGGTGTGGTTTTTGTGTTGTTTTTGGTGTCTGTTTATATTTTTGTGCGTATTGGAATGTTTTTTTGGTGCGGTGGTTGTTTTTGTGTGCTTGTGTTCTTCGGATTTGTGTGTGTGGGTGTGTTTAATGTGATGTGCGTGTGAGATCCTTATGTGTGTGTTTGGTTTGTTTATGTTTATGTGTGCGTTGATTGTATATTTGTGTGTATGTGTGTATGTGTGTGTGGAATGTTTGTGCGGTGTAAGTATGTTGTGTGTGCGTGTTTGGGTTTTGTGAGATATATGTGTGTTATTTTTGTGTGTATGGTATTTGCTGTTCTGTGTATTTTTATGATTGATTTGTGGTGTTTGGTGTTTGTGTGCTTGGTTGTGTTGGGTGTGTGTGTGTGTGGTGTGAGTGTGTGTCGTTTAAATTTTATGTTGTGTTGATATTGTGTATGATTTGTGTGGATTTTGTGTGTTTTAGTTTTGTGTGTTTGTGTGAGTGTGATGTGTGTGTATGTCTCCAAGTGTGTAGTGTGTTAAGCGTGTTTGTGGTGAGTTTGGGTTTATTTGATGTGACGTGTGTGATATGCTTGTGTGTGGAGATTTTTGTGGTGTGTGTGTTTGGTGTGTGTATGTGGGTGTATATTTGGTGTGTGTTGGACGTGGTTTTTTAATTTGGTTTTTGCGAATGTGTGTGTTTGTGTGTGGTTTTTTGGTGTGTGTGTGTGTTTTTTGTTTCTGTCTGTCGTTTGCTTGTTGTTACTGTAAATGTGTTGTGTGTGCATTTATGTTGTTTTGTGTGATAGTCGTGTGGTTTGTGATTGTGTATGTATGTTGTGTTGTTTGTGTGTAACTGCGTTGTGTGTGGTTTCTCTGTGTGTGTGTTTCTTTGTGTCTAGTGTGTGTTCATGTGTGTTTGAGTGTGTTTGGTGTTTCACGTTTGTATTTTGTGTTTGTATGTGTTATGTGTATTGGAGTGGGTATTGTGTTGTTGATGTGTGAGTTTGTGGGTCTGTGTGCGATGTGTGTGTTTTGGTTCTTTGGTGTGTATGTGCGTTGTGTGCGTATGTGTGGTTTATGTGTGTGTGTGGTGTGTGTCTTGTGTGTGTTTTATTGCTTGTGTCAATGATATTTTTGTTTGTGTTTGATATGAGTGTGATTGTGTTTATGTGTTTGCTGTTTTTTGAGTGATATGTGTTGCGTATGTTTGTAGTGTGTGGGTTGTCTGTGTGTGTGATATATGCGTTTGTGTGTTTTTGGGCGTTTGGTGTGTGTGATTGGTGGCGATGTTACGAGAGTTTGAGTGATGTGTGTGTGTTTTTTTGTGGTCTGTATGAGTGTAGTAGTTGGCTGGTGTTTGTGTTTGTGTTCTATTTGTGTTTGGTTTTTGTGGTTGTGAGTTTGAGATGAGTTTTTATGTGTTGGTCGTGTATTTTTGTGCTTTTGTGTGGCGTGTGATATATTCTGTTGGGTTTTGTATGTGTGTGTTAATATGTGTTTGGTCTGTGTGGTGTGTGTGTCTTGTGGATGTGTTTTGTGAATGTGTGTAGATATTTTGGTGTGTGTTTGTGTTTTTGTAATATGTGTGTGTGTGTATATGTGTTGTGTATTTGTATGTGTGGTGTTTTTTGTGTGGGCGGTGTGTGATTTCATTGTGTGTGTTGTGTATTTGTATTTGTGTGACCTTGTTGTTTGCGTGAGTGTATGCTGTGTGCGGTTTGTGTTTAGTGTGTATGTATGTGTGGGTGTGTGTTAATATTTTTTGTGTGGTGTGTGTATGTGTTTGTGTGGTGTGTATTCTTTATGTGCTTTTATGCCCATTCTTTCTGTTTCATTTTGTGTGAGTTGAGGTTTGTTTGTGTGTTGGTGGTATGTTTGT
>Ga0131853_10005967_pt1 | contig 21992 bp, 14 predicted proteins | sample TergutLab28metaG_FD_92764 | JGI IMG/M metagenome (GOLD analysis project Ga0131853, IMG submission 92764) | Labiotermes labralis P1 segment gut microbial communities from Petit-Saut dam, French Guiana - Lab288 P1 (version 2) (version 2) | ecosystem: Host-associated > Arthropoda: Insects >... | reverse complement strand
TTTTTCTAACCCCTAAAAAAAAACCGAGCAAAAAATTTTGTTTGTTCTTTTTCCCCCTTTTTTTACCCGGCGGTTGGGGGGGGGGGGGGGGAGCTTGGAACTAAATGGAAGCAATCAATCTGTGAATTTAATCTGCCTTCCATTTCTTCATCAATGTAATTCTGATTTACTAGGCCATTTGAAAATATCTGAACTTTTCCACAATTTTAAAGGCTTTATTTGGTGTCTGAATGTTGTGAATTTGCCCTGCACTTTGGCTTTAAGACCAATAAGCATTTAGTTTTCTCTGCATTTCTATGGCATTTCCTTAATACACAGCACTAAAGTTTTTCTGTGTAACATTTATGTTGGCTCAACAAATTAATATCAGATGACATGAGTGAATATGTCTCATTCAGTTCCAGCCCCACCTGGATTGCTTCGACCTTTTTTCGTGTCATATTCTGAAGCAGTGGTTATAAGTGTTTTCATGTTTCAGACAATTCGAATAGGCAATGCATCAGATAAATGTTCATGTGCCTGAACATTGCTACACGGTTCATACACAGTTTACTTGGCCTAACTTAGGAAAATAATCATGCACACCTTTGTGTGCCAATATAAGGTGACCCTTTATTTTCCAGTTGATGACTTTGGATAAACTTCTCACCTTATAGTCGGTGTAAGTACAGTATTGCACATAGCTTCACTTAGAAATGTCACATACTCCTGTGAAATCTACAAAATTTCATTCACATCTCTCGTTCCCGTTTCGGACAGAGCCGCTAACACACCGATGACGTAGGAATGAAAAGCCACAGTTTAAGGTAGCCCTAAAATACTTTTTATGTGCACACTCCTTTTACTCTGTGGATGAATTTTTTGCATGTACAGATGTGTATGACTTGTCAATTCTTACACTGTAATAATTTTATATGTCTTGTATGCTTCTGTATGTTTTGACATGTTCCACATCCTATTGTCTGGTGACAGTCTCGGGGATGTATGGAATGTCTGTATGCAAGGTTAGATGCAAGTACTACGGTCATCGGTAACTACAGGGCGGCGTACCGCGATCTCAACACGCACGGTTACACCTAACAGACCGTCAATCGTAACTTCCGCTTTATGTGTCTGCGTACTGGCGCTCATACCAACAAAACAGACTACATGTGGCTTCATGCTAAAGCTTCCCTCAACCCCAACAATAGATAGGGGAAATACATCTAACCACCTAGCCAATCCCTGTTCGCGGTGAGATGCTGGGCTCACAATGTGCACCAGTTCACCTATTTGCAGCAAATCGCTGACAACACAGACTTTGCAAATCATCCTTCTATACTAACGACGTCTGTCTCCCGCTCTCAATAATAGGCACAGATCATCTAGTTGTCTGCGGTCTAGTTTGATCACAGGGACAGCATGGCGTAAATTCCTGCTTCTAACGGCTATCACGAAAAGCGCCTCCACGATTATAGAGAATGCATATAGAACCCACCATGAAATTATCCTACCCGTAGTCTCCAAGTATGGAGTGATCCTCAGCACGGATAACTTTGACCACAAGTAGTAGATGATGGTGGTCGTTGCCGTAGTGTGGGGTACATTACCAAATCCACCAGTTCACCAAAATAGCCTTGAGAATGGTCTATAACACAGATTATTTATGCCTTCAGTTACTAGAACTCTGATCCATGGTTTCTAGTATAGAGGCGATTTTAAAATAACATGCATAGCAGCCAACTCAACAGATATTCTTTTATTTTAATTTCAAATTTACAATCAAAAAAATTCAGAGAGAGAAAGATTCAGTGCTCGAGATACATGCGTTTCCATTTTACAACTCCAGAGAGAAAGATTCAGTGCTGATACATGCGTTTCCATTTTACAACTCCTGTAACTGTGACAAAACTGAACGCGCTCTAAGTCAAAACGTTGTAAACAATGGCTGCTGTTGTGAGGGCTAAGAAGTGTTTTCGTTCTGTTGTACGATATTCTGATCGCGAATCATTGCCTTGAATTGACAGCATATAAATTGAATACGAAAGATAATGGTGGGTAGCCATATGTATTATAAATGTGGTAGGAAGTTGTTTCAATGGTAAAGTTTGCTGTTTTTATTTATGGTGAAGTGTCCCTAGAATGACGTTCGTAAAGTTTTGGAATACGCAGAAGCAAATAACCAGTACGAAAATTAATCTTATTCCAGTAATCAGTTCCTTCGGAGTTCTGTGCAAGTCCAGTATCATTACGCGATTTTCGAGTGCTTAATGATAGGCCAGACTTATGAAGTAGATGTAAAAAAATGACTACTTGTTTAGTGATGTGGGAAACTTACTTCTTAATTAGAGCGTTGTATTCGTCTTTATTATCATCCCAGTTTTAGTAATATTCGTTTTCGACAAGTTTTTGGGAGTAAGTTTTATCCACTGTTGGAGTTTATCGACGTGTGTTTACGAAACGGTTTTCTGATGGACGCGAAATCACCTCATTGTACAAAATATTAATTTATTTCATTTAATTTTTTTTCATATTGCACAGTTCTTTACTGTGGCGGAAAGTGGGATTATTGTACAGTGATAACCTCGGCTAACGAGTGACCCTGCTAACGAATTTTTCGGCTAACGAAGATTATTTTTGCTGTTTTTCGGACCCGGAACGAATTATCGTCGTTAGCCGAGGTATCACTGTATTGTATACTTTCTGTCTGGTAATGTGGCCTGACACATATCTTGACTGCCTCAACCATGATGATGTGACTGATTCTTAAGAAAGGCTCTGCTCCTTGGAGCTAGGTGGTTAGTATAAAAAATCACTTTAGATAATTTTGTAGCACTGTACTGTTGAGGCAGAATTGTTAGAATCTGTCATGACAGTTTGGATAGTCCACATAGGATTGGTAGTGGGCAAAATTTTCTTTGTTTTTTGCTTGATCTCTGGCCATCACCATTTATAATACTTGATAGAGAAACTTTTGGAACATTCTGTGCATTTGTTACTTACAAACATGATTTACTGGTAGGTTTTGCTTGGCAGATGAGCCAAACGTTTGTCCATGATGAGTTGAAAATGTTTCTAAACATCATGTTACATGTAAAAGATATGTATTTTTCTCATTAAACATCACATGATGGTATTTTCATAATTCCAGGAAGCATAACCCCTTTGATGGACTCATACTTGCTTATCTGGCTAAGAAATCCAGTGCATTTGTAGAACCCTATGATTCATTAAGGTATTGATGAACTGGCAACAGACATAGGATTTGGCTAGTTGTATCTGGTCCACACCCTCTTGTAAAGATCCATTTTAATTTTTCCTCTTCCTGTGCCTCTGTGTCTTCTTCTGTTCAGGGTTTTTAACGCAGATTTTGTTTCAATTTCTCCCAAATGTATTGTACATGTCTCATCCATCTTTTACTCTTTTGTTTGACCTTCTTAGTCAGTGTTCCAGTCGGTCAGTCCGTTAGTACAAATTATGAATATTTTTTGGGGGTTATGTCTGAAGATGGACAAAGAAACAAAATGAGGTACTTGATATATAGTTTTGTTTATATATAAAAGAAGTGTTGGGACAAGCACTGTACAAGTATTTATGAGAGATTTGAGGTTTTTGTATCACTGTTGCTGATATTGATATTGATGATTCAAGTCATTTTGGATGTCACACTATATTGACTGGTAAGTAGTTGCTGGTATTAGTAGTGCCATCATCTTCATCATAGAAGATGGCCAGAAGATGAAGGTATTATGATCCATTGAAACACTACTGATTATCAGTCTACATGGTGTAATATCCCAGAGGACATGGAGTATTCATTATATTTACATTAAAGGAGTTCCTTGTGGATGGCATTGTTCATGTAAAGCCAGCCAACATTTTACAACCTTGGATATTCCAGTATTGTGAGGAAATAATATGTTTTGCAAGCTTTTGTACATCAGTTGTCATTAGAATCTGTTTTTATTGCAGTCAAGTAATCAGTATAATGGCACACTTCCCTCCATTAATGTTGTGGGAAGTGCTGGAGGATCACAAGAAAGTGAAAGCTCCTCTGGTGTTGGTCAGAGTTCTGGTGGTGATGGTGTGGATGGAGAAGAGCAAGAGGAATCTTCCTCGTCACATGTGGTATGTGGAATTTAAATACTAATTTGTAATTTAAAATTGAAGTATTTCATTTTAACACTGTCTACAATATTGGGTGCTGAAATATAGGTACACAATTTGTGTTTATTGGTTTATTTTACCTTGTTCTCATATTGTACCATGGTATGGGCAGGTGCAGTAATACACTAATTAAAGAAAAAGCATACAATAGCATTTTTTGTTATATGGTACCATGTTATTGCAGACGCTGTGTTACGGTGATTTATTAGTTTCTAGCATCAAATGAGATTATGGTTACCAGAAGTTCAGAGCATATGTTTCGTTGTTATATTACCTAGGAATGTAACATGTGGCTGTCCAATTATTCCTTCTTTGACATTGTAATAATGCCTTGAAGTGTATACTTAGACAGTTCTTCCATTCCTTATATTGCCACACTTCTAAGAGCCCCTCATCAGTTCTTTTTTTCTTTGATAGGTTGAAGAAAATAAGTGAAGAAAATTTTTGGCTCATGGTCCATGTGCTTTTTAATTTCCTGTAACATCTTTCTATTAACCATTATGCAACTGGATTGATATTTCAATTTTAGCACATGGGTTATGAAAATCAGGAGTACTATTCAAACAGAAAAAGTTGGATTTATAAACTAAATGGCATTTTGTGGAAAATAAAATAGAGATTAACCTGCATGTCTTAAAAATGCAGTTAATTTCCTTTTTGTCTAAATATACAAATTAATTTTGGGGGGTTTTTTTTTTTTGCATGCATTCATGTATGTGAACATCGGTTTTGTTTTGGTTACCTGCCCTGTTTCCTGAATGCCATTTTGTTTCTGGATATCTGCTACACAGTACTTTTTGTATATATAAGCAAATGCATTTTTACTTTTTGTTCCTTCTGTAAAGACCAATGTTACATTAGGCCAACTATATTAAGAACCATGTATTTTATTTCAATAACTTAGCAGCATTTTGTAATTTAATTCATGGGAAAAGTTGAATGTTGAAGATGCTTTGACCACATTTCGACAACAGTGGCAGCATGAGCTGGAAACATCACCTCAGCATGGCGTGAAGAGTAAGCCATCAGACAACACCACAGAGGAAGGTGGAGAGGAGGAGAATGACTTGAATGTTGAGAATGAAGTAAGTTAATGATTAACTTTGTGTGAATTTTATCATCATCATTGAAGGTTCTAAAATTAACTAGAATTATCTACACAGATAACAGTAATTTAAAGTATACAATATGATGTGGTGTTATCATACCCCTATTTCCCCTCTTTCCATCCTCCCTCTCCCCTTCCCTCTGCATTACCCTCCCACAGTATTGTGATAAATTGGTCATTTCTTGTAAAGAAAGTTCTTCCCCGATTTATAAGTCACCTTCTTCACATAAGTTGGTTGAGAAATGTATACCCGGCATGGATATTAAATAATGAGATATTTCAAAGAATACTTTATTAATGAAATTATTATATCTGCAAGGTATCTTTTTTCAAAGTAATTTCGCCAGAAGCTACATACTGCTCCATATGAGCCTCACAGGCCTTGAAACATCTCCTGAAGGCATTTTGTGAGTGCTGTAAGTAACAGTGGTGTTTTGTTATGGATGCCTTCAGTTTACTGAAAATGGATTTCTTTGAGCACACTTTTCAACTTGGCAAGAAGAAATAGTAACTCAGGGCAAGATCTGGTGGGTATGGAGCAAGTTTGAGCACTAGTTTGAGTTTTTTTTGGGCTAAAAAGTGGCAGATGAAAAGCATTGGTATATTGTCTTGTCGCAAAAGCCAACTCTCCAGCCCTTTCTTCCAATTCTATTGCAACTTGAATGTGGAATTGTCTCACTGATTTCATGGTATGAAGTCAGCCGTGATGATTCCTGTAATGTTGAAGAAAACCAATCATGTTCTTGATTTACCATTTTGACATTCAAACTTTCTGCTGTCTCAGAGATGCAGGAGTTGTCCATTACATGGACTGACACCTTGCTGTTGTGCTAAACATGCCAGACTTTGGTGCAGGTGATTACAGTGTTAAAAAATGTTCATTTCCTTGTGTTTTGTTTAACATTTTAGAATAAACTTGGCTGTATTGCCAATGTTTATTCTCCACTTGGATTCTTTGGAACCATTTTCAAGCACACTTTTTTCATGTTTAAGTTTATTGTTAAAATTTGTCACACCATTTCCTTGTTCATCTTCAATGCATTTGCTCTAGTTCCTATGTCTGTGTGATGTGTTCTGTCAAGAGTCCACACATGTCATGGTATGGTGCTTGATTAAGCACAGTGACACTTTACCTTTATCTGTAATGTGTTATGTATAAAAATGGACATGTGAATTAGTATAAATTGTAGATTGTTTGAAAACTAGAGTAAATCTTCATCTCACAATAAGCTATTTCTTTGCTGTTGTGCATCATTGAATGAAGATTGTGTTTCTGTAACATGTTGTTCTGAACCTTTCTGGGATGATAATGTCTGCTTGTTAGTGGCTTCAGGTCACGGGCACTTAACATTTAAACTGAGTTTTGTTTTAACACATAAGGGCACAGCTTAGATGTTAACGTCTGTGACATATTGCGTTTAGCACTTGGTCTTGTGGTATTAATATCAGCTGTTGTAATGGCTAAGCTCTTGGCTAAAACTTTTGCTTTATTGTTGTAGGCAAAAATGTTGTTCTTAAAGGGTGTTGAAAATGAACAGAATGGAAAACTGTATGAAGCTATACAGTTTTACCGTCGGGCAGTGCAGTTGGTACCTGACATTGAATTTCGTCTTTATGATGCAAGCAAAGCGAAGCCAAGAGAGAGACAGGAAGTAGACAACAGTGAAGGTAACAGTTATTTTAGTAATGGACTGTGTATTCCCTCACATGTTCATATTGTCAGTAGTGGGTACTGGTTGTAGGAAAATAATGCTATTATAGTGGCTTCCAGTGTCAAAGTTCATACCAAGTTTTATGACATTCTGTGTGATTGACAGTTGAACTGGTAGGTGACGCAACAGTACACATGCATATGCATGCATGCGTGCGTGCTCTCTCTCTCTCTCTCTCTATCACACACACACACACACATACAATGAGCATCCCAAGCTTTTATGAGGGCTGTAGTAAAATCTTGATCAGTTCACTTCTGTTGGTTATGTTATGTACCTTCCATACAAGAAAAGAGCAGGTTGTATGAGAGCACAGGACTATTTATATGTGCATGTGTAGAGGGTTTTCTCTCCACCACATCAAATTTTGGACCTGTTGCCTGATTTTCATGAAATTTGATGTGTATGAATATCATGCCTTACAGGCTGCCACAGTGACATACTTTTAATTTTTGACTTGATACAACCTACATAGCAGAAATGCAGTGGTGGTAGAATTGAGTGACACAAAAACCACCTACATGAGGATCCTGAAATGACATATGCTAATAGCTCTTAGAAAACTATGTAACCAACGGCAGAGAATACCTTTGCAGAATGTAAAGTAAGAGCGTGGTGGTTGGGGGAGTATTTTCCTCAGTGCTGGGTATGGTGGTGATAGATAATGAACTAATGGGAGGTTTGGAATGGGGGTAGATTATCATGTAAGAAACATTGTGTAAGTCGTCTGTTACAAACAGTATGACAATATGGGACTTTAATGTTATATCTGGCATATTTATCAAGTTGTATCTGTCCCTCAGTAATAAGTTCTTCACAGAGGAAAACAACAACAACAACAACAAAAAGAGACCTGTAGTACTAGCAATGTATGCAGTAGGAAATCCATATGTGTATTATTATTATGCATAGGGTCATTGTATTATCTGAACAGTATCATTTGTCACATCCCACTGCTATTTTAGTTTGTGTGCGTGTGCGCGTGCGTGCATGTGTGCAGGAACAATGTTGTGTTTATAGGATAGGTGAAACAACAGTACATGACAAATGGTGGTGGGCACTGTGGTAGCCACATGTGAGAATCCTGCTCAAGTGTCCCACACTGTGCAGAAATTATCTACTGCCAAATGTAAAATGCAGAAATATGGTTAACTGATCTGCACGGCTGTGTTAACCAACACTGATGGCAGGTAATATGTTAGCTCTAATATAAGGGTGTTCATAATAACAAGTGTTTTATTGTTAGGTGCAAGAGTATACTCCTCTCTTCCCCTGGTCTTGAACTGCTTGTGTGGTATTTACCTAGGTTATTCGGAAAGTAAGTACCGTCTCCGCATATCTCTCGCGCATCCTCGAGGCTGTCACTTTGCACATGTGCAGTGACTTCCTCTATCAATTGAGAAGCCACAGACACCGTTTTGTGAAATTTGTATTATGTTTATGTTTGTTCCTGTGCATTAAACATGTTTAAGACAAATGAAGGGGCCGCTGACTGTGAAATACGGTCTGTAATTCGTTTTTTGAATGGTAGGAATGTGCTGCCAAGTGAGATTCATCACCAGATCTGTCAAGTGTATGGTTACAATGCGATGAGTGATGGCGTGGTTAGGAAATGGGCTCATATGTTCATTGAAGGACGAGAGAATGTGCACGATGAGGCATGAAGTGGGCATCCATCTTTGATGAATGATGATTTGGTGCGTAAGGTGAATGAAAGAGTGTGTGACGACAGACGTTTCACTATTTCTGATCTGTCCCTCCACTTTCCTCCAATTTCAAGGACTCTACCTTATGACATTGTCAGTAGTGGCTAAAATCGCAGGTGTTCACATTCTATGAGGAGGGTATACAAAAACTTGTGCCCCACTATGATAAGTGCCTTAATAATGGCGGCGAATATGTGGAAAAATAGTTTGAAGACTGTAGAATCTGATAACAGTAAGATTTTTTATGAAACCTTACTCGATTTTTTTTTTACAGCGAAACGGTACTTACTTTCTGAATAAGCCTCGTATAATTATCTCATGTAATACATGTGTTCATAAGCATATGCAAGTGATTAGTAGATTTAAGTTTTATTGCTGATGTCCTGTTTGTGTTATGAATTCGTTTGTTTGTTTAATATTTGCATTATATTTTCAAGAAGTTGCATATGATACATTTCCAGAGTTGCTTGCATTGTTTAAGTTCAACATGTAATTGCAAGTTGATGATTGTGCATCAGTGAAGGTGCACAAATTGAATTTGGCAGTATTACTTTTTGTCCAGGCTTTTGCGATATGTAATATGAATATTTTTGAAACTGTTAACTTTGTGGGTAACCAGATGATTTGAAAGTTGGTCCTGATCAAGAGGGGGACATTGGGCCAGAGGATGATGATGGTGATAATGATACAGATCTTATATCACGCTTACAACGACTGTTCAGCCGTTCTGTGTGTGTCTGCACACCACACCATGAGCAAAAGGTAAGCTGTACAGTATCTATGTCAATATTTTTTGTATGGTGGATGTTCATCCAAGTGGATGGGGGAGAAAAATTTCAGAATGTAATGCGTGATATTTTCAGTGCACTCTTCTTTGCTGTGATAGATTTGTGTTTGCAGTAATTAACAAGGGCAAAGAAATACACAGAAGAGCAAAGCACATGTCTGGAAAGCATGCACACTCCAGCATAATATGTTTCTTTTGCACATATGGATAGATGAATTTTGAAGTACATCAGTATGCTCTGCCCATCCAGTATCCTCTAGCTGTAATTGACAGTGATACACTGATATTATATACAGGCATCATTATTTTTGTGTTTTGCTTATATATTTTTTTTTTTTAAAGGCAACTCATATATCTGCTTTGCCCATGGAAATAATCCTATACATTTTCCGTTGGGTAGTATCATCAGACTTGGACCTGAGATCATTGGAAATGTGTTCTCATGTTTGTCGTGGATTCTACCTCTGTAGTAGAGATCCTGAAATATGGAGACTGGCTTGTGCACGGTAAGTTTTTGAAGACCAGTTGTTAACAAAACTGTAACTGTATTCATTATCATAATCACCTCCATTGCTGCTTGAACTGCTGCGTCTACAGTCTGTATTATAACAGCTGTTTGAGGCAAATGCTGGGGCAGTGTCTTGTTGAAACAAATGCTAATTCCGTTACGTTGTATGTTACCACAGTGTCAATATGATGCTGAATAACTGTTCAATTTAATATAGCATCCATATGTACTAGTATAAAAAAGGCAATTCATGTGACACTGTGAGTAGACTGATGTAATTGGTAGGGTGCAGGGCACATGGGGATAACCCAAAGCCATTACAATGGTATGTGGTGCTTTTTGGAAATTCACTGCTTTTGCTAGGATGTGAGGTCCTCAAGAAAAACCGGATATCATTGTTGTGATATGTTGATGTGTGCAAAAAATTGATGCCTGGACTGCACATGCCGAAAACCTTGCCCTCATGCACAACTCGTGCTAGGTTACATTGAGAATTGGAACTGTCTTTTGTCATTGTTGGGATATGAGGTGAGAGGAATGAGAATCCTCCACCTTAAAGTGTAAGCATTTTTCTACCCTGAAGAAGGATGGTGGCAGCAGGCATATTTGAGACATAAATAAATTTCAACTTACTGCACATGTTGTTGTGTATTACAAGGCAGTCATTTTTATAGGCATTGCTATGGGAAATGAACATTTTACGTAGTTTTTAGAGTTTATATGAATTTAATACTTTTTTCTTGGATTTTTGTTCCTTGTCATTATTTTTGTTTTTGTTTTTCCCCCCCCCCCCCTGATCACTTGCCAAGAATGACAGGATCACTTTCAGAAGTGAATTTTATCCTGCCACAAAGGCTGTACATATACTGGTTAAATATAAGATTTAATATATAGTAAGCTTATAATAGTGTAATAGTATTGTTTAATGCGCATGTATGGAAAATATTAAATTTATGTATTTTTTAAATATGGTGGGATATTATTTATAAGTTCTCTCTTCATTTGGAGTTTTATGAAGTCTAGTTCGCATTTTGCAGTGTGTGGGGAGTGAATTGTGGAGGGTTGACCCACTATGAGTCATGGCGGAAGATGTTCATTGAACGTCCGAGACTGCACTTCAATGGTTGTTACATCTCTAAGACCACTTATATACGTAATGGAGAAAACAGTTTCCAAGATCAGTTCTACAGACCATGGCATGTTGTGGAGTACTATCGATATCTCAGGTGCACACGTTCACCTTTTGTCAATATTTTCTTTTGTAATTTATTGTGTTACTTTGGTCAGTCTTTGTGTATGTAGTTTGTTATCTGAAGCAGGTAAGAGGGAAGTGTGAAATTATTTGTTGTATTATGCAGATCACTTATTTAGTGAAGTAGACAAGTGAGAAGTGTTTATTACGATTGTTAATAGCAGAGAATTCAAGAAAGAAACAATATTTAAAACGTTACAGAAAAGATAAGAGGGAAAGTAAATTATTTTGTTACAACATGTGAGATGATATTTGGTTTAGGAGCCTTGGATGGATGTTTTTCTAAAACATTAATTATTATACATCAGCACAACTATTTTTATTATACAAGGCTACATGTTTCAACCACTTGAACGGTCATCTTCAGGCCTTCTAACAGATTGAGTCGACAGATGCTGTGTACATTTTGGGATCCCAATATGTTTACATCGATAAAATACATAAAATGAGGCAGGTCAGTTACCTAGAAAGTAGTGATATATGTATTGTGTAAATATATGTAGTTAAAATATTTTAAATATTTAAAATGGTAGTTTGGTGTTTATCAGCTATAATACCAGGTCCTGTTGCTAGCTAGGTATTCCTAGGAAGATGTGGGTTTTTTTTTAGAGACGTCAAAGTGAGTCCTTTGTTACTAGCTAGGTATTCCTAAGGAAGATGGGCAGTAGATGAGTTAAAGGATGTATATAAAAGAAAAATTGAAGAAGCAAACATAAAGGCTGTGAACTACAAATTACCCATTGTTTCGCAGACTCAGCCCTCTGTACAATGTACCTGAACTAATATATGTTTGATCTTTTACTTTTATTTCCCCCTCACAGTTTTGAATGAATCAGAAATTCTATTGCTATTTCAGTATGAAGTTCAGGTTAATTACTTTCATGAGTATGATGAAAATATTATTCCAGCACACTTCGGCACACTTTAAAATTTTATGCATAAAAACAAAATGGTGAAGTAGAGTAAATACCAAATGTTGTGACATGTACTGTTGCCTACAATTATCATATTTGTGTGCAACTGACACATTATTCCAGACTTGTTTTAAAGAATAACTGCCTCTTTTGTTGTGTGTGTGTGTGTGTGTATCTCTGCAGATGTTGCAGTAATATTCAGAAATGAATGGAATTGATCATTTAAAAATTGCAGATCTTTATAAAAGTTATTGCCAGAGTATGAGTTTAATCTGTACTGTGTGGCATAGAGTGTGGCTTTTTTGGTGATAATATGTTTACATTAATTATGTTACGATTTTTCAGATTGTGCCTATTTCTTTATGTAAGATATTACTCAGAGGTAATGACTGCCAATTCTAAAATAGGCTTTAACACCTGTATGCTTTAATTTTAGGGAATATATTTCATGTGAAGCATGTTTTGTAAAGTTCCTGAAACATACATATCTTAGCCATTATGTGAAGTCAGGCACGTAAAGTAATAAAATAATGAATATGAATAGCATCATGCCCATATAAATTTCCCTCTTTTGACAGTCCATGTCACACTGAATGGATAGTTTGTGTAAATGTAGCTACTTATGTAACATTATGTTTGCTGATATTTGAGCTATTTTCTTGTTTTCTGTGGAGTTAAAGACTATTTGGGTGCACTCATACCTAGATTTATCTGAATTAAATCTTACTTTTTGTGTACTTCTTACCAGGTTCTTTCCTGAGGGACTGGTTCTTATGTTGACAACACCTGATGATCCTTTGTCAAGCCTGGGACATCTGAGGTTCCGTACACCAAAAAATCCTGGTGTGTTATCAGGGCATTATTGTTTGCATGAAGACCGCGTTGTTCTAGTTCTTCGTCGACAGGACTCAGCACTTAAAATGACAGTTAACAACCGTTATCGAGGTAGACGAAGGGAAGGGGCGCAGGATTTAGGTGAACAGACCTTTCACATGGTGAGTTAGTAGAACTTCCGCCATACGTAACTGCTTGATGTACCATTTTGTTTGTTGGATGTGATTAATATTATAAGTTTTGAATAAATTTATGTATTAAAATCATTTTATTAAAAGTGACAAAGAGTGTGATGGAATGAAAGTTTTGAAGTGTTTTCTCTTTGATATTTTTTATATTATTATGAATTTGTGGATGGAATATTCCACTAATTTGTAAGTTTTTAATTAGTATTTCTTTTGCAGCTTCTGTGTGTATGTGAAAGGTTTTGAAGGCTTGGTAAGTTATTTTAAGAACTTTGGTTGTTGGAGGAAGGATTTTCCCATGTACATGTCATTAAAAGCCCAAGTAATATTTTCTGTGTATGTTTGGTTGCATTGGTATTAACACAGGAAATTGAAAGAACTCCGGAAAATAAATTGTTCTGTCATAAACATTTTGATATATTTTTGTGTAGGAGCTTCAGATTGTGGCATACCGAAACCGCAATCATGCTCAGTTGGTGTGGCAGCATTATTCAGTGTTTACCAGGTTCCGCAATGGGCAGGAAAATACCACAACATTTCATCTTCCGGCAAACCGATATCCACCGTACTGGTTTTCACGAGTCAAGAGCTATACTGCTGAATCTGAGAATCCTCTTCAGTAGAAGGTGTCTTAAGTGGCATGCTTACTCTAATAAGCTAATAACCAAATGATGATTGCATGAATGCTTAAGCTGTTACATTAGTGATCCTTTTAGAACAGTTGTTACTCTAAGCTAATTACATTCGTAGTGAAAAAAAGGATTATTTGTTAGAAAAACTGTAAATAATGTGCAAAATGATAATGAAGTTATGACTTAAATAAGTCACTTGATTCAGTGCATGGAATCACAGATGTTCTGATCTTTGCGATTATTCCATGATTATGGATGTATTTTTGGTTGTTTTTCACAATGTTTTGACTATATGAAGCCATTCCTATATGACAGGCATGGCCAATTGGACAAGCTTTGGGAGCTGCACTGTAGGCGGCTGTTTAGGCAAGACCCATGCATTAATAAAATACAGTGTTTTTGCCTTATTTGATGGTTTCTTATTTCTGTTCATCCAAGAACAGCAGGTTGGTATTATTTAGTCTTGAGCCTTCTTTCTTTAGAAAGTCTTTTAAAACAGCATTCACAGTCAGCCTTGTGTGTGCATGTAAATTACAGGAATGCTATTTTTTACAGGCGATTGAGCTGCATCAGTGATGTGTGTGAGACGCATGTGGCCCACAAGCTGTGTTGTGGGTTATCCGTGAAATATGATGTTTATTCTAAATGTCTATGTGAACACTGGACCCCGTCCTATGCTAGATGAATCCAGTTCACCCTTGCATCATATTTCATTCACAGTAATTTAATATTGTCTTCCTAGTGGTACTTATTCTCACAAGTACTCTGTTTTCTTTGGGTTTTCTGATTAAAATTATGTCTGGATTTCTCACCAGAAGTCCTTATTCTGAATATGTAATACTGTTCTTTAAGAAACTCATATAAGATATGCCTACAGTGTTATTTGTTCAATTTTGCTTGTATAGAATAAGAGTGGGTGAGTCTGTATGATAATACAAAATACAAATTTTAATTGTTTATATATGAAATTAAATATTGAATACTTTATAAACAATGGCTGGAAGTTAAAAAAATTAGTTTATGTATATATATATATATATATATACAGGGTGTTCCACGAGGAAAGGTCAATATTCTGGGAGGTCATTCTAAGCAAAAATGTTTATATGAATGTGTGTCCTATTCCGAACAGTTTCTGAGATAGAGCTATTTGAATGTACAGCTGCAAAATTGTTGATAAGAAAGAGATATTATATGTACTTACTGTTTCTAATGCCGGTATTTATTGTTCAAGTGACAGAGTTGGTACAGTTTATAATAAATGTTTGAAAATTCCACCGTCAACATCAATGCACTTTGCAACTTGTGTGAAGACATGGCGTGTTGTTCGTCTGAGTGCATCTTGACGTTCCTTTATGCAGGTGATAACATCCAGTATGTTAAGAAGCAGTTTGTCTCGTGTATCCACTTTTTTTCTGTACACTTCACTCTTCATCGAACCCCATAAACAAAAATCTAACATGGTTAAGTCTGGAGATCTTGGTGGCCAGTTAATAGTACTGCCATGACTGATCCACCTATTAGGGATAGTGTCATTGAGATGTTGCATCATGTGTTGGATATAATGAGAAGGGGCTCTGTCATGTTGAAAGTACATAGCAATCCATGTAGCCAAAGGAACATCCTCTAGTTGTTTTGGTAATTCATTTTGCAGAAAGTCTAGGTAATTTTGTCCTGTCATATGATCATCTAAAATAATGGGACCAATCAACATGTCATCGATCATACCGCACCACACATTGATAGAAAAATGACGTTGAAAATTTGTTTCCACCATACCCTGTGGATTTTCGTGAGACCATCGATGCGAGTTACGTGTGTTGTTGATTCCGTTACGGGTGAAAGTAGCTTCATCAGTGAATAGTATTAATGGAAGCAATTGGCCATTAGTGTGTAACCAGTGACAGAATTCTAGACGCATGGCACTGTCCCCTGGGTGTAGATTTTGCACAGGCTGTGGGTGAAATGGGTACAAGCCCTCTTCACGTAGTGTTCGTGAAACACCGATACGTGCTGAAAGTCTTTGCATGCTAGTAGTATGGCTACACTGTTCCATATGAAGAATGTTTTCCTGTTCCTCCATATTTTGTTTACATGCCCGTTCAGATGAAACATGAGCACTGGGAAGCGTACCGCATTCATGCAATGTATTGAACACCTTGTAAAACACTCTATGATCCGGAATTCTGCACATAGGAAACCGTTGACAGTATTCTTCAACAGCGGCAGTGGCATTACCATCACAGAAGCCATAAACATACATCATATCAGCATATTCAGCATTTGTGAAGATGTGCGTTTTTTTTCACAATACTCCAACAATGTCACTATCAACAGTCACAACAGCCAACTGACACTTCACACAGATTCACATGCTTCAGACAGTGGCGCAGCATGGCGGGAGGGAAGGACAATACTGGGCGCCCAAGCCAAACCACTACATTATACAGTCAAATGCCTCTATCTCGGAAACCGTTCGGAATGATTGATGACATGTTGATTGGTCCCGTTATTTTAGACGATCATATGACAGGACAAAATTACCTAGACTTTCTGCAAAATGAATTACCAAAACAACTAGAGGATGTTCCTTTGGCTACACAGATTGCTATGTACTTTCAACATGACAGAGCCCCTTCTCATTATACCCAACACGTGATGCAACATCTCAATGACACTGTCCCTAATAGGTGGATCGGTCGTGGCAGTACTATTAACTGGCCACCAAGATCTCCAGACTTAACCATGCTAGATTTTTGTTTATGGGGTTCGATGAAGAGTGAAGTGTACAGAATAAAAGTGGATACATGAGACAAACTGCTTGTTAACATACTGGATGTTATCACCTGCATAAAGGAACGTCAAGACGCATTCGGACGAACAACACGCCATGTCTTCACACGAGTTGCAAAGTGCATTGATGTTGACAGTGGAATTTTCGAACATTTATTATAAACTGTACCAACTCTGTCACTTGAACATTAAATACTGGTATTAGAAACAGTATGTACATATTATCTCTTTCTTATCAACAATTTTGTGGTTGTACATTCAAATAGCTCTGTCTCAGAAACCGTTCGAAATAGGACACGTGTTCATATAAACATTTTTGCTTAGAATGACCGATACTATGACCTCCCAGAATATTGACCTTTCCTCCTGGGACACCTGTGTATGTATGTGTATATATATATATATGTCTACAATGGCGTATGCCAGAACGAATGTAATTGGTTCTAGAACCTTGTTCATTATATCATCTGTTCATTCTAGCATACATGGAAATATATGTATTAGGGGTAATTCGTTCCAGGCCCAAAGCCTAGAGCAAAGTTACCATCCAACACAACCATTTAAACAGGAAAAATATAATACAAATAATATAAAATTAATTAATTTAACTGTTATATTTTTCTCGCTTGGAAATTATTTCTTTCTTAATATCTAAGTTCATTAGCTTTCTCACTCTATTTTGCCAGCTCGTGGCTGAAATTATAAAGCAGAAAAATTAAAAAAAAATATGCACTGCTAAGGGCGCAAATAAGCAGATAACTGAACTAAACTGATAGCTGAACCTTACAAACGATAACAAAGATGATAACTGACGCTCTAATCAAACTGGTAAGGCCTGACACATCATGTGCATGCACGTACTACATCGGCTGATAGTATTCCTATGCGTACTTTGTAGCATCTATGTTCATTGTAGCAACTGATTTTACTGATAAAAACTGTTGTAGCATTTATTCATTGTAGCATACCCCACTGTATATATATGTGTATGTTTATATACATACACACGCACAAATTACACCTGCTCTAAAATTATTTAAAAGATCTTGGTTGTGAGTTTGTGGTTAGCTGTCGGAAAGGATAAAATTGTTCCTGTTTTCATCATTAAGGATGTGCATATGCCCGCTGGAGAAGTACAAGGTTTACTATGTTGCATGGGGTTTTTGTTTGGCTTTTGTTCTTGCAAGTTTTCTGCTTCTCAACCACTGTATATGCATATTATGAATTTATGCTGGAATAATGTTTTTTTTGTCATGTGTTCTACTTTAACTGGCACTATTCATGGTCTGGGAGCCATATTAAATTATTATAATTGTAAGAGGACTTCACACAGCCCAAACAGGAGAAATTTTTTGGTTACCATGCTTCATGCTTGTGTATGGTGCATGAGTACTGTTTGGACATGATATTTTGGTTAGCACAATATGTAAAGCAGGAGTCCAAGCCATATCCCTATGAAGTAAGTTTTTTGTATTATGTGAATGTAATATGAACGAGATGTGAATTTGCTTGTTGCCAGCATATTGCGAATTCATATGCACATGATGTGATGCTTATCTGTCTCGGTGTCTGTGCATTACACAGTGAAGAACAGGGTATGCATGTCTTGCTTTCCAACAGTAAATGGATCCTGTTAAGTTCGTATCTTGCGTATTTCCTTCAAGTTCAGCTTTATCATGCAGTCCATATTTAAAACATGTATATGGTGGAAAATTGATGCCAAGTGTGAAATCAACAGTATGCATAGGAAATTCATTAGCTATTGGTTTTGTAACATATATGCAAGTGTTCTATAAAATATGCCCACATGAAGTATCTCTTTTGTTTAAATAGATATTCTCAAGCCCGTTTGGTTTGTGCAGCTTAATTTAATTACTGTAATATGTGTATATTTTGTGTATGTGTAAAGAATGTTTTCAGGAAACCTCAGTTCCCCAGAAAAATGTTAGCTGCCTCTGATCTAAAATGTGTGGAGCTTTCATTACTACAGATTTACTGGGGTAAAGGTTGTATTGTAGTACTGTAATAGTTCTCCTTTTGCGTGTTCAGTATTGTAGTGTCCATGAACCAAATATTTAGTTGTAAGTGAAGGATACAGCTGGCTTTTAAATTGTTACTGGTTTGGTAAAATCCAATTCTGTTGGATGGAGTCACTTGGTGAATGCAACTTGCAGTTGGCATTTTCTTACATCTAATTTCTAGGATAATACAAATTATAAAATTTTGAGTTCATTTTCAGTGTCCATTTTCTTATATTTTACTGTACATCACTTTCACGTTCTGGTGTTTTCAGATTTAATTTAAATATATGGCTATTTAAAAATTTACCTAACTATTTAAAGCATGCAGTAGAGCTCCAGTTTCAGTATGTTGTAGTTTAAGTACTGTGTAATGTAATTGTGCACATAAACAGTGTTCATATTTAAGTCATATTGAATTATTGAATTTGTAATTATGTTTAATGTAAGAAAATTTGTTGGCATTCATGAATGTTGTAACTTTGTAATGCAGCACAACCGATAGACAAGATAGGATGCTTTACGTGTATTAGTGGGACAGATATATCACTGTTTCACCTCTCTTGGCTCTGACAGCAAGGTCATCATAGTGAAAGGTCAAAGTTCCCTAGTCTTAGATTGATTTTTGGTTTTATGAAATGTTATTCGTTCAAATAAATTGACTTCTGTGAGATTTCTGGCCAAACTCAGATCATTCAGAAAGTTTAAGAAATCAAAATTGGATTAATTGGGTCTTCAATGAAAGCAAGAGTTTCTGAGTGTTCTATTTAAGTAATATAAGCTGACATCTATGGAATTGTGGCAGGCAGCACAATATCTCTTAGTGCATAAAATTCTCTGGAATAATTTCATAAATATGCAGTTGGTAGCACAGGCAGTTTAATATGATGGCAGAACTTAAAACTGCAAATTAACTCTTTGGTAGTAGAACTCAAATATTGATGCTTATAAAAAAATTTCCCCTTCTAAATTCTGTATCATATATTGTCTCCCCGTACCTGAGCTAAATGGTCAGCGCATCATAACCACCTGTGCAGGTTTATCTGTATAAATCACTAGAGTATCTCACATAAATGACTTACTTCACACTGTATGTTATATCAGATGGAGCTTTGCTAGTGTATTCAATATAGTGATCATGTGAGGGGCTGGACCACCAAGGCATTGTGGATTGATTCTAGCAGAGGTAGAGATTTCTCCTTTAGGTGAGACATCCCCGTTGTGTCGATCAAATCACAATTAGGCAGAAGTACAGTCAAACACAACTTATATTTGCTACGGATGGTTTATAATCTGTTAACAACTACATGTTTCGGCCTCCGTATTGGCCATCATCAAGTTGTACTCTTACATGTTATAAGGTTAACCATACTATATACAACGTGATTGCTATTTGAAGAGATCTCGTTCACATTTAAGACATTTTTCAAATAACATTGAATGCAGTGATATTGATATACAGAGTACTGCTGTAGCTGTATAGTAGAAAAGAGAAGATTTTTTACGTTGTGGTCACTGGTGTAATGTGTATGGTGCCCGTAAGGGATGTTCTGGTTGGTGTTGCTGGATCGTGTTCTGTTTTTCCATGTTGAGGTGTTGGCACGAGCGTGCCGTGAATGTTAATTTATGGCTGTTGTGCTGTGGAGGTGTGGTAACCATGGGCAGATGGGAAGTATAAATCCCGAGATACGGTTTGAATGGTTAACCTTATAACAAGTAAGAGTACAACCTGATGATGGCCAATACAGAGGCCAAAAAAAGTAGTTGTTGACAGATTATAAACCACCCGTAGCACATATAAGTTGTATTTGACTGTACTTCTGCCTTATTGAGATTTCTGTGTTCTTCAAATGTTGTAACTGGCTCTGGGGTCCATCCAGCCTTCATTCAGTGTGTAATATAGACTGTTTTTATGGGGGGGAAGTGGCTGGTATGTAAGGGTGACCACTCACCTCCATCACGTGTCGAGGTTAAGGTGAGAGGAGCTGTAATTCCTCTCCCCTATATGCTTTTATGGTGTGCACACAAATAGATTTACCTTTATATTGCATTTGGCTTGATGCTTCTCAGTGTATTTCATACAGCAGAACTTAACAAACAGTAGCCTATTGGAGTACAGCATGCATTGTTCTTCAAAACTCACATTGTGAGGATGGATTGTGAGTGGAATTTGCTTAGGTTGTGACCAGTGGCAAGATTTGATATTAACAATGTCATTTATTAGATTCTGCTACCATAGTTCCAGTTATTTTGTTTCACAGCTGATTAAATTAGCCACATTCTTATTTACTCCTGTCTTCCTCCACCAGCTCTCTGATTAGAGCCACAGCATTTATGATACAGAGGGAAGGCTGTTGTGTTGTCTGAACCAGAATATATTTTTAAGTAGATAACAAACACTGGAATGCCACTGTAAGTAAATATTCCATTTGATGTGTGCATCTGATTATTGTGTGTTATGTAATTACTACTGTTGTAATTATTTGTACTTTAAAAAATATTGCTTTAAAATATTTTATAATATAAACAACAGATTGAATTAATTGTAAAGCATTTGATTGTACTGTGACTACTTTGTTTTGTAAAAAGTGATGACATAAAGACATAAAAGTCAGATAAACATAAAATTATCACAGTTTTCTTCATTTGGACTAAAATAAGGAACTTGTAATTAAAATTCAGCATGTGGTAATGTAGAGAAATGTGTAAGCTGAGTTTGTGAGTTTAATGAGCTTACATATACAGGTTCATTCATTCATTCATTCATTCATTCATTCTTAGGCCAGCAAAATGGCTTTACCTTGATTGAAACTTGCGAAGTATTTCTAACTTGTTTTTGAATGAAAGATGGCTACTAGAATGCTGTTTGCTGAGATCAGCGAGTGTTTTGTTTTCTTGTCCTGTCTTTAAGGTTGTGATTCCATGTTCGGTAAATGGAAATAATTGGTGTCACATCCTGAAGTGGCACTGGGTCATATTTTTCTTCAAATACTGTAGTTTACCCCAGTCATTATTATTCCACATTTTCTATACTCGTATTATGCTTATCTTCCACCACAACTATAATCTTAGTAATTGACTACATCCTTCAATAAATCATTTCTTTCCCACCTTCTCTTTGCCTGAAGGATGTTTAAAAGAATAAGATATTTAAGTGTATTCAGTTAGGCATCAGTTGATGAGCTGGGCACTTAATATTCTGACTTGTCAGTCTCTTTATTAATAGTATATGTTGACATTTTTACCTGGCATTGTTGGTAATTGATTCTTATTTAGTGTTCCTTTTTTGCAACATGAATGGAGCTTGTTTGAAGAGACAAAACTCAGAAGTGGTAATGTTTTCATATCTTTCAAGGTAGAAACTACTTGTTCAAGTATTTTATATATATATATATAT
>Ga0131853_10005966_pt1 | contig 21992 bp, 14 predicted proteins | sample TergutLab28metaG_FD_92764 | JGI IMG/M metagenome (GOLD analysis project Ga0131853, IMG submission 92764) | Labiotermes labralis P1 segment gut microbial communities from Petit-Saut dam, French Guiana - Lab288 P1 (version 2) (version 2) | ecosystem: Host-associated > Arthropoda: Insects >... | reverse complement strand
TTGGTAATCACTAAGTGTGTAACAGCTGTCAAAGTTTCAAACTTCTCTGGCCATTATCTCCGTAACCGTTCAACTTTGGATATAGGTGTTTTGGGTTATATCGGTATACTTTAACATAAGGAAAACCCTCCTGAAGTCTGGCACATTCCTCCTGGGATACCCTGTATATTAAGGCTGTGAGTGATAATTTGTGAGACAGGTGACTTCTGTCATTGTATTTATTTTCTTTTTTTTTATCGGCAGATATATCATCTATAAGAGAGTAAGTCAAAATTATTGGTCTCATTAATATAGAGTAGATATCCATTATTACACACAAAAGAAGGCTAATGACCTATATATTTTAGGTGTATATTAGTCTTTAATACAATGACTTTTCAGAAAGAGTTATTCAAAATATGACATGCAAAAATAGCACCACTGAAGAAAAAACTGTGTAAATCACAATGTTTCCATATTTCCAGAACACAAGCAATGCTGTGGCAGATAACAGTATTGACAGAATGTGAATGCTTATGGCCTGACACTGGGAGTTCTACATTTTGTGACTTAAAATTTCATGAAGGATGAGAATGCTTTGTATTGTAAGAACTGTGTTCAATCACTAATACTGACATGCACTGTCCTGCAGTCCTCCATGTGACATTCAGATAATTTAAGCCAATTATAAATTGTTAGCTTGAATAATACTTTTTTTTTTGCACTGTCTTCAGTCTGTCTACTCTTATTGTTACTCTGCCTTTTCTCAAGCCTGACCGAGAGGTGCAGAGCCAGTACTGCCATAAAATTTACATTTCATAATAAAATGTGCCACTGAGGGAACAGTAGGTATCAGAATGTTCAGGGAATAACTCTCTGTCCCAGTTACTTAAGTTGAGAAGTGGTTCAACATTTCACTGATTTGTCAAGTTGCAACAAAGAACTTGCTACTGGAAATACAATGAGAATCTGGTTACCTCTACAGGTATTTGTGTGGAAAAATGTATGAGAGACTGACGTGCTGAGAACATACAAACAGGTTAATGGAATACACATACATTGGCAGTGCATTAATACCTCCTATGAAGTCAGAGAATAGTCTATTTGCTCTGATGTCATAACGTCGCACCTTGCAATCCACTGATCCTGTCACAATTTCATGATCGGTTACTGCAAGAGATGTGATGCCATCCTTTGCATCTCGCATCACCTGTTTGTGACACCAGAACACATGTAAACAGAACAGCTCATTGCAAGGACTGTAACAGGATTGATGTCAATATCCAAAGAAAAATAATGTACAGTGGGCCAGGATAGCTCGGTTGGTATAGCGACTCACTATGGGCTGGACAGTCTGCGGACTGAATCCAGGTGGGTGCAAGATTTTCCACACCCGTCCAGACCAGCCCTGGGGCCCACCCAGCCTCCTATACAATGGGTACTGGGTCTTTCCCGGGGGTAAAGTGGCTGGGGTATGGCATTGACCACCCACCCCCATCTAGTGCCAAGATTAAGGAAAGATTACAGCTATACCTCTACTCCTCCTCTGGGCCTTCTTGGCCTGTTTTAGGGTGAACTTTACCCTTACTTTACAGTTGGAACACTCCCGTTTGGTTCTCAGTCTAGCTATCATGCCAGGTATTTCAAGTCAGAAAGCCATCTGACCTTTCAAAGATGGAAAATGTTCTGTTCTCATGTGCAACAGTAAACTTTTGCTACTAGTCGCAGATGTACAGGGTGTTTCAGGATGAATAGTAAATATTTTAGGAGGTGGTAGTATGGACTATTCCGAGTAAATAAGTTCATATAAACATGTGTCCAATTTTCAATGGGTGTGGAGATACAGCTATTTGAATGTTATGCATAAAAAGCCTTACAAAAGGTATGAAGGAAAGACAAATGATGTATTGATTGCATTTATTGGTTATGTAAATGATCTCAATAATTTGCAACAGTTCAAAGCAAGTGTTCAAAAATCCCACCATCGACTTCAATGCACCTTTCAACCCTTTTGGCAATAGTACGTGTAGATCTCCTGAGGTCATCTTGACGTTCTTGCTTCATGAGGGCAGCACTATTCATAATGCGAGCAACCAATTCGTCTCTTGCATTTACTTTTTCTTTGTAGACTTTGCTTTTCATCCATCCCCACAGACAAAAATCGGATCTGTACACGCCAACTTCAAACAGCTGTATCTTCACACCCATTGAAAAACAGACATGGACGTAAAGGTACATTCATGGCCCTCAAAATATTAAGTACATCACTGCATTCTTAATATTTGGCTTGTGAACCCATTATTTAATTATCAGGTTCCACAACAGGTGAGGGACTTTCCTGACCATTCAGCAGTTATGCTTCTCAAGGCATTAGTACCAATTAGTAAACATACAAAGTTACAGTTAAAAGCACATGTTATGAGACATACAACTGAAAACCATTTGCAGTGCTGCTGTGAATTTGACTTGGTAAACACAATGACAGGCCCTTAAGTACCTAGCATGGACAGCATTACAGTGCAGCTTAAATATGGTATACCAGGTGATAAATCTCTCAAAACAAGACAAGAAGGCAGTCATTCAGTTTCAGTTGAATGTAAGGACATCAACTTGCTGAAATTCATAGGCAGATGTGTGTTGTTCATGGTGCTGCATGTTTATTGAAGAAAACAATGCTGGATTGTCTCTTTATGTTCTACATGAGCAGACAATGAATGACAAACATGCCAAAACTGGAACAAGCTCACATTGTTACTAATCTGCAGAACACTACATTAGTCAAGAATGTTGTGGGCAAGGACAGGCAGGCAGATCACTCCCCATCAATGGAACTGACTATGTGCATTAGCAATGTGCATGCAATTCTGGAGGATATGGGATATCACAGTGTGTTCCCAGTGAGTCCCATGTCTACTGAGGCATAACAAACAGCATTGAATCTTGATACTGCTGGAACATTTGAAGTGATAACACAGTGAGGGTGATGCTTTTCTGTGGTGGATTGTGATGGGCAATGAGATGTGGTTTTGCCACTTTGAACCAAACAGAAAACCAGCAGGCATGCAACGAAGACATCTCACTGTACTTTGAATAAAGAAATTCAAGTCACAGGCACCCACTGGTAAAGTAATATTGACCGTGTTATTTGATGTTAAGGGACCCCTATTTCTGGACTGCAAATCATGTAGTGACACAGTAAATGCAAACTGTTATTGTCATATGCCTCAGCAGCTGCATACCAAAATCAAGAAAAACTTTTGAGATGAACTCATTGATGACATCATCTTGATGCATGTCAGTGCCCATCCCATATTGCCCAGAGAGTTCAGTACCAACCAACTGAATGCCATGGAGAGTGGATGCACACACATCACCATGCAATTTTTACACATTTGGACCATTTAAGAAAGCCCTGAAAGAACAAACATTCACATCATTTGACAATCTGCACAAGACTGTAGTACAGTGGTTCAAACAGCAGACCATAAAGTTCTTTGCAGATGGAGTATGCCTCTTTTGCATCAGTGGCACTTCAGTCAAGTGCCTTTAATGATTTTTTCTGCAGTTCCTTCACCAGTCAGCATCCTAAGACAAGCTTCAGTTGTATATGCCTCATATTTTGAACATTTTCAAGTGACCTGGTATTTTAAGAGACTTGAGATTCTGCTGACAAACACTAGGTAAGTGTGTCTCAACAGACCAACTCCCCTCCTCCCACCCATCACACTGCTTCAAATTCACCTCCACAGTCACCATACACTCTCATCAAACATAGACCCACCTATCTTGACAGGGGTTCATTAAAGAATCTATAATAACACTGTTTGTTAGCCTGATGTTCTTCTTAATTCCATAATCTGTCATTTGATTCATCATTAACTTTTATCCCATTAGTTTTGATCATTTTCTTATGAATCATGCCTATGGTAGTTTCAAGCAAAAAGCAGATCCCGTACCTGGATAGGTCTGAGGTTTCGGCTGCGCATATCCCAGCACATTATTGTGCAATCCTGTGAGCCAGACACAGCTACTGTTGACTCTTCATTATAACGCACAGAAGTAACACGTGCAGCATGCCCACGCAGTCTACGCAGTGGTGTGCCTGAGCTTACATCCCACAGTATCACTGACTTGTCTTGTCCGCATGATACAATTTGACTGCCATAATTAATAATAACCTTCATGAGATAATCTGGTTACTTGGCAAGATACACTTGTGTGGGATATTAACAGTAATAGTTCTGATGCAGGTGGTAAGGTCAAATGGTACAATAATCTGAAATTCAGTGTCCAAGAATATGGACTTAATGGGCTTATGACCACATCTGAATGCAGGAGAGGAATAACAATTTTCTTGTAGTAGGGCACCCTGCCGCTCCCATTTCTACATAGCTAAGAGCTATATTTTAATTGGAAGGAGGGGAGGGGGGGGGGTGAGAGGCAGTTGGTACACTTTGAAAGATATGAAATGCAATGTTTGGGCAGCTGGAACATGCATATCCAATGTACAACTGGTAAAGGTTAATCAAAAAATTCGGGGTGGAATTATTTTGGGTTTAATAATGCTGCATCAATTGCAAAAGATATTAAATGTTAATGTGCATGGTCACTGGATAAAAACATTACTTCTTGCTGTCAGGTGTGGTAACTGGTCACAAATTCACCCACAGGAGGCATGCATATATAATCTGTTAAAACAGAATACTAGCTTCTACCCAAAAGCTCGTAAGGCCCTTAGAAGAATAAGGCTAGATGGTATCAGTAAACGAAATAACTATTCAAAGAGCACTTGACCATGAATGTTTATGGTAATATTGCCAATATATAACCATCAGTACATATCCTACTATACAGCGCTAGACACGTGTGTTCATAGACAATATTAGGTGTTTTAAACATTAGGGACATGTAACAAGTGTAAGTGACTTGCACACTGTATAGAACATGCACTATTAACAGACCTACTGAATTGAAAATAGTCTGCAATACAGTATACAGTACATTATGCATTGATTGATGTAAAACAATGTACCTAACCAAAATTCAGGATGCTCTCAGTGACACATAAAGGTAATTTGACATTGGCAGCTCACTACCTTTAAGATCATGTTTCAATAAATGACACATGAAATGGTAACTGGGAATAAAATGAACAGGAATTGGAGGACCAATCATGACTCTACACATACAGCAATATACTGATGTAGTTTAGTTTGTACATGTGTGTGTGTGTGTGTGTGTGTGTGGGTGGGGGACCTATAGCTTAAAATGAGAACAAATATAGCATTTTTAAGGTACAAAAAAATGGTAACTGACATACAGGTACTGTTACATAACCAGTGTTTAAACTTCCTGCATATATTAGTATTGGTCTCTTACTTTTGTAATTACTTCAACTTAGAGCACAAGTAAAATGATGAATGTGGTAAGAGATACAAAACTTCTAAAATTTCATCACACAACCACAATGGCTGTCCATAACCATGTGGAATTTAGACATTTATATGCCACTACGCATTTATAAGAGCAAATGTAAGTAAAATAAATTCTCAGCCTTATGAATCTCCAGTCATTGTAATTAAGGAAATTCTTAGTACACCAAAGTACACTGAAGCCCTAAACAGGGAAGAAGATTCTCCAAAAGGGCATAAGTAACCAACCCGCAACGTTCTATGAATTTTGCTTGGAATAACACATGCTCTTTGCCATGTCAATTTTGTATGGCAGACTGTATGAAGGAACCTTTTCATAGCTAGAAGGAATTCTTGCAACTCACCTCCTTCTATTACCAAGCTTATGAACATTCATAATTTGTCACTATACACCTCTACTCTTTGGTACCAAAGTACAGAAGTAACTACATATAACTTTTTAAAAACATTTTACAATATGGGTTCTGTATGCTTAGGTTCAACTGTTGAAAGTTAATATAAAATGTATAAATCAACAATCAAAACTTGCATGGCTGTTTCTTTCAATAAATAAAATGCAGGTTCAATCACAAGATGCACCTGTTGTCACAAGAACTGCAGGCATCCAGTACTTCATCCGCGTGTCCACTATATGTCTTCAGTGGCAGTGCTTTATGTGGATTCCACAGCTTCAGCTTCCTGTCTGCACCGCATGTCAAGCAGTAGGAGCCATCAACTGGAAGTTGTAGATGGTGTCATATAACCATTTCATTTATTACAAAATGGAAAAATCAATTACATAAACAGAATTGCATTTGACAGTTTAAGTTTAATAATGGAATGTAAAACAAGCCTTGATTACAATCCCTGGTTGTTATTCTGTCAAGTAGGTTGTTATTCTGTCAAGTAAAGAAACTTATTCTGACGAAGAGCCCTTCTAGGAGTGGAATCATCGAACTTACCATTAAATCTTACCGCCCTTACTGCGCCGTGTTTGGTGTCTATGGTTTTCAAGCACTCTAAATTAAACTCCGGACTTTCCATGACAAACAGCAGTCACTGAATTCGTTTAAAAGGTTAGGTTTACGGCCACTGAATTACAGTAATTATATCGCTGCCAATAAATAATAATCCTGTGCACTAATAAAAAGCGAACTCATATTGTCACAACAAAGCAAATTTCTGATGCGTGAAGGCATTGGTAGTATAAGCGTCAAGTATAGTCTGAAAAAATTTGTTCGCTCTTACTGTAACCCAAAACACTTTCGTTCTTTAATTTGTACGTGTGTAGGTAACTATGTTTCCGAGTTGGCATAGAACGTAATGTGTACAAGATTGAGATATGATCTGTGGAGTACTCTGTGGGACCTAACTCGTTCGCGGTGGTTGGCATGGTAGTGGGTTCGTGGAGGAAGTGTGTGTACATCGAAATGTGGCGAAAAGCAAATAGATTATTATGTAGTTTGGTATGTTATTTCGTCATGACTACTCACTGTTCGAATTTTGCATTTACGTAGGTAAATTCAAGTTTTTAAACTTAAGATAGATTTATTATGAAAGCGAGGAACCGAAAAGAATGATAATTTGTATCAGTAGCTTTGGAGTCCATCCATGAAGTTGGAATTTAACATGTTTGGGAGAGTCCTAATTTTCAATTCCCCAGTGTATTAATTTGCATAAACTTAATTAACATTGGGATTTGTAGAAATATTAGTTAGAAAGCTGATGTTATTTTCAATCAGACCTGCGTGGTCCGAGGTTGGTGAAGGATACTGAGGAGAGTATCCAGCACTCCGAAGAATACGAAACTTGTCAAAGAACATGACTGAGGTGCACTGCATCTGAAACTATAACCTACCAACTCAGTTTGCTTATTTTAGAGAATGGTTTTGTCCCTGTATGATACAAGGAACATGTATGTTATTAGATATTAATACATTAAAATGTTATCGAACTAAGTTTCTTGTCATAGTAATGAAACACCACTAAGGATCTTTCTAAAATGCAAGTGCTTTTGATAAATCCAAAAGGAGCTTGAAAATTGTTGAGGGTCTACTAAAGCAAGTTAGGTTCGAGTTCTTAACCCAGGACAAAAAGTTTTTGAGTATATCCATTTGTAACATGCAGGGTGATATATCACAGGATGCCTTAATGTCAGGCACCAGTTTCATTATGCTGAATACCTGTTCCATTTCTCATTCTATAAACTTAACAGCTGACCTGTTTTCATTCATTAAACCTAGATATGGTATGACATTTTTCTCAGAATAATCTGTTGGGAAGACAGGCAGTGACAGCCCTGTCATGCATTGTGGTTAGTATGTGTAGCATGTGCCTTATATTCAAAGTTCTGCACTTCACTCAGTGTATTTATGTTTCGTATGATTCTTGGAGCAAAACAGTGTTTTCTTTGGTCAGCATTAACTGGTTGAACTTTGTAATTGATGTGTTGTGTTTTCTATAAGGTAGGAACAGGATTTTTAAATACTGGAGATTTATTCTTCAAAGGGTTAAATACTATATATCTAGTGTCCGTGCTACATACAAGTGCTCAATTACCATTGTTGAGATAGTTTACTATTGCAGTGTAGGAGCTGAATTGCATATGGAAGCTCACAACTAACTGTAAGAACTTAATATTTTTTACTAAGTCATTGTCTTCTAGAGTACAGATCTATGCAAGGTTTTAATAAAAATTCTATAAAAGAACCTGAAGTAGGCCACATTCACCTTCCCGTAGAATAGATTAGAATTTGTTTACCAGTATTTTGTGAAATAGATGGTCTGTTGTAGCACCGCAGTCAGCATGTGCAGCCAATACATACCTCATCAACACACAGACTACCATTGATTCCAATTGTCATTGAACAGACAGGAAGAGGAGAACGTGCATATGATATCTATTCACGTCTGCTCAAGGAACGTATCATCTGTGTCATGGGACCAGTGAGTTTGTCTGCAGACTTTTTGTATTGAGGCATTGTATTTTTAGAACAGTTATCATGGATTTTTTAAATCCCACCTTCACTCCCTATTGCGTGATTATAATTTAAATAGGCCCACATTACTGTGCATCTTTTCTTATCATTTCTTATTACACTTTGAAGAGTACTTAAACCATAAATGCCTGTTGATGTTGACTGAAGTTACTGGTGTCCATTGCCTATTTTATTTGTTCATCATTTGTGTGATTGATTGTTAGGGTACTGTAATGAAGGAATTTTAACTGCACTAGGCTTGTTGCTGCCTGGTTTGACATGGAGATCTTCTGTGTATGGTGGTATTACCTTATGTTTAGTCGTACCAATGTAACTGAATGTGTTTTACAGTGTGGTGTGAAGTACCATCCTCCTATCTGTAGTGCTACATAATTTGTGTACATTGAAGCATAGTTCACTACAGCAATGTGTAAAATGCTAAATATATGGCTGTTACACAGTCACTTACCATACACAGAAGTAATGTAACCTACAGAGTCAAGGGGTTCTTTGTTTTATTATGTAGTTTTAGGGTGTAATGTGATACCTGTCAATTTTATTGGCACTTGTGGTGGCGCAGTTGGTTGAGACGCTGCGCTACAAGCTGGGAGGTTGTGGGTTTGATTCACAATGGTGTCATTGGAATTTTTCATTGACATAATCCTGGTCACACTCTGGCCCTGGGGTCAACTCAGCGTCTAACAGAAATGAGTACCAAGAATATTTCCTGGATAGTAAAGGTGGCTGATGCATAGGGCTGACAACCTTACCACCTTCATATGCCGGTTGTCTTGAAATCTGGGATCCTCATCCTCCTGGAACCCTCAAGACCTGTCCAGGCCTGTACAGTGATTGCTTTACCTTTTGATTTGTATCCATTTTGTTTTTTCAGTATCAGAGTCATTTACATTTTCATTTTGTACTGTGATGGAAATGATGGTCATAACCAATGTGTTTAATTTCCACTTTCAGTTCCAAAATGTGACATATCCATTATTTTCTGTATAGAAAATTGTAAATTGAATAATTTTTAAAATAACTGTTTGGCAGTTTTAGAAGATGGTTGTAGTGGCGATCTGTACTTTGCGAGATATAACCTCTTACTAAGGAGGAAATTATACTCTGTTGTAGTTTAGTACAGAACTGGAATTTTACCATAGTATGTCTACACTGGGGATCAGAAAGTTGGGTGTAAACAGGATCTCAACAGTTCTTTGTGTACGATGTCGGGAAAAGCTAAGGTACTGCTCAGACATCCTAGTAATTAACCAACTTGATGCACAAATCTTGTTTTATAACAAGTTTATTAAATGCCTCTACATGTTTCGAGCACTATGTTCTCATCATCAGGAGGTCAAAATTGTATTGTACAGCATCTGGTATCTTCACACCTGTAGGTGGCCTTCCCCTGCACAGGTTGAGAGATGAGTCTTCTCTCAACCTGTGCACGGGACAGCCACCTACAGGTGTGAAGAAACCAGATGCTGTATAATACAATTTTACCTCCTGATGATGAGCACATAGTGCTGGAAACATGTAGAGGAATATAATAAACTTACTATAAAACAAGATTTTGTGCATCAAGTTGGTTAATTACTAGGAGTATACTGAGATGCATGGTCAGCAAAACATCAAAACTGCTCAGACACTTTGATGACTTTATTGTTATTAAACTTTTGCATAGAACTACCATCAGAATAATCATGATTGTACTGATTCCTAATGTCCCAGCAAAGTATGTTAGTATCCTGGTGTTGTTTATTCATGAGAATGTGCCCAGAGTATGCATATGGAATCTTTGCTGTGTGCATCGTGCCCTGTTCGAAACTAAATGAGATGAGTTCATGTAGAAAAGAAAGTAATAGCTCTGGGTACCCATGCATTGCATTTGTAATGCCAACCTTGTCGTATGTACACTTTTAAACCGAATATTGAAAATGTGTTTGGTGTGTGTGTCAGTAAATATTCTTGTTCCTTAAGTCAGAGATGTAGACTCTGGAAGTGTGAATTTGAGGTTTTCAGCTGTTAACAGTTTGATAGTTGCAACATACATAGTCTTTCTGTTTATCACTCTGTTTTAAGTTAACGTCATAACCAGAGTATGTGTATGTTATTATCCAGAAACATAAACAGATTTAACCATTACACATACATGTCACAGTTTTAACATGTATTAATGTGGTGGGGTGTTGTAGATCTCAGATGATCTCTCATCACTGGTAGTGGCACAGTTGTTGTTCCTGCAGTCAGAAAGCAGCAAAAAGCCTGTCCACATGTATATTAACAGGTAAGGAGTTAGACATTTTCAGTGGTGTAAGTTTAGGAAAAAACACTAGACATTGAAACAAAATACTTCTCATAACTTGACAGGTTTTCTTCATTCAAGGTTTTATATTAAGCATATGCTAACAATGTGCAGTTACAGTTACATGCTTATGCTGGCAGTTTAATTTTGTGTTTTTGTCTGCTGTACATTGAAGAGCAGTAACCTTTCCTCAACATATTTTATGGGTACATTTGCATCCCTCCATTAAGCTTTAAATGACCTGCATTTGTGCATGCAAATGCCTGTAAAAAAAACTGCTAAAAATGCATTTTTTACATTTAGACAACAAGGAAATTTGCTGCATTTTTAAGACATTCTGCATAATCTTTTTTTAATTTTTCACATAATGTGATTATTTCATACTTTATCTTTTTCTGTTGAAATGATACATGTTGCATAAACCATGCACAATAATTTAAATGCCAACCCATTCATATTAAGGTTAAATATTGGACATAATGATTAGTATTTAAAATGGATGGTGTTATTTGGGATGTGGTGCCACATCGCTGTCAATTGGTACCTAAGGTTTCAAAATGATGTAGTTGTCCCATCGTCAAAGGTTAGATGTCCACTGAAGAAAGAGTACACAACATAGTCGGTGAATACAATATTCTTTGGTTTATGAATTGACCACCACCAGAATTGGGAGACTCATAGTGGTCAAATGATGGCAGAGTTAGGTGGAGCATTTTGTGCAGTTAGTATGATGTTTCATATTAGCAATATCAGCTTGCTCAGATTAGGTTACTTTGCCTATTTTCACTCTGTGATAAACATGGGGCAGTTTTGGGGGTAATTCATCTGACAGTAAAGCAGTATTTATTTTACAAAAGTAAATTATTAGAATTATGGTTTGTGCTGCTTAAGATATCAGAGATCCTAGCTCTTCCATGTGAGTACTTTTTTTTAACTTCATTGTAATAGCAGGCGAGAATCAAGTTCTTTTGCAAAGAGTTCAGCAATAGAATCCTCCCGCATACTTGAAAGTTTGCAGTGTACATGACTTCATCTCTTTTTTTCATTATAATAATAAATATGTTTCCAGTTGTACCACATATTAAAACATCTTTAATCCACTGTCAACTTTATATATCCATCTTTTTATTGTTACCTGTACAAGTTTTGAGCTCATGAATGATTCCATAGATGGTCAGTAATTTAAGTGACTTGTAGATTTAAGTTGTGTTAGTGGAGCCCTGGTGACACTAATTCATAGACATTTATAGTAGTAATAATTTCATCATGTAAATTAGTATGAGTGTGCTAGACGTTTAATTACTGTAATCACTAAACTAGGGGTTTGTAACACAGCCTCCCCAGCTCCCCAGTCCATTTTTTGTGGCCTCATTCCAGTTATAAAATGTGGTGTTCCAAGTGCTGGATAATTTTTTAATTTACAGAATTAAGAGTGTTTTGTCATGGGACTTAAGTCTCAGAAAGTTTTGTTATCCATGGATGGTGATGTACAATGACATCAGCAAGAAGATAACTATGCAATAAAATTTTAAATTCCATAAGTTCATATGTGTTAATTTTATCCTTTTGCATTTCATTTTAATGGAAATACTTGCTCTCTTTATTGCTTAAAATGATGTGCAACCTGCCTTAAGTTTCACAGTTATCCTTTTGACCCACATACAGTTAGAGTTTGAGACCCCTGCACTGAATAGCCAGTGTGGGTGGCAGTTGTAAGTGTAAGACCTGGTGGCTTGGTGTTTTGGCAGCCCTGGCGGCAGTGTTACTGCAGGACTAGGTATCTATGACACCATGCAATATATCCTTCCTCCTATTGCAACTTGGTGTGTTGGTCAGGCTTGCAGCATGGCCAGTCTGCTGTTGGCAGCTGGTGCACCTGGAATGAGACATTCTCTCCCGAATGCACGCATTATGATTCACCAGCCATCTGGAGGTGTACAGGTGAGCACTCTGAATGGATTGTTAACTGTGTCTGACAAGGTTGGCCAAATAGCAGTTCCTCAGTTTCTTTACAGGATATTTTTTTGAATGAGTAAAGAACTTACATGTGGCATGTTTCTTCTGAATATGTCAGAGAGTAACTTGCAATGCGTAGGTCTAATGGACTATGTATGTCATATGTCACAGAGGAATTTCGCAAATAAGATTGTCATTTACTGCCAACCACTACAGCAGTCATTGGTTGAATCAGAAGTAGCTTCAGTTTGCTTCAGCTTCTCTATAGTGTCTTGAAGTGTCTGATATACTGCCCTGCGGTATCAGATGTTAAGCATTTCTCACTTTTGTACCGTTAAATGCAGCAGTGTACAGAAGGTTTTATTCTCTTTTATGTCCTTTTTTCACATCTGTCACTGCTTCTTTTGGTATGACATTGGCAATATACAGGATGGGGCAAAATACTCTCCCTACTTTCAGTAGGGCATTGTGAAGGGAGGGGAGGCCATAGAAGGGTGGGGTTGGGCTCGAAAGGTGCAGGTAGTTGGGAATTTCCCGTTACAACACTCCACAGTTGTAAAGATGGTGTGGTCCGACGAGCAGCGCGCATTTGCCGTCAAAACCTACTTTTCGCAAAGTCACTCTATCGTAGCGGTGCAGCGTGCGTTCTGTACTCACTACCAAATCCCCCCTCGGGACCGAAGATCCATTCTGTTGTGGGTTGAGAACTTCAGGGAAACAGAAAGTGTGTCTGAAAAAAGATGAGGATGACCACGGACCTCTCGAACACCAGAGAACATCGAGGCTGTCAGACGGTCCGTTTTGCAGTCTCCCAGGCGCTCTGCATGCAAACAATGGCCACCGCTTGAAAGATATTCTTTTTAAGACTATGTGATTTAAAACTTCCCATGTTGTAGTTTCAGAATCCAAAGATAAAATTTTTGTATCTCGAATAATTTTTTTGTTATTCACCTTAAAATTTTTGGAGGTTATTTTGCCCCACCCTGTATAACCCTTTGACGCCGGAATTAAATCTTTGGCACTGGAATTAAATCCCCAGCCACTTTAGTGGCCGTTCGGCTATTTAAAGGGCTCGCTGCGCGACATAGTATATATATGTATATATATGTCGTTCGGCGGCTAAGGGATAAGAACTTAATTCAAGTTCCTCATTATTAATACACGTAAATTATATTTTCTGTGTTTTGTAGTAATGTTTCTGGTGACTTTGTGTTTGCTGACTTTATCAGAATTTGTTGACCTTGTAAGAATACCTGTTGTTCATTGGACAGAAGTTAATTTTAAAAATGAGATTCTGGAAAGAAATTTTTTTTTTTTGACAGGGCCAGGCAACAGATATTCAGATACAGGCTGAAGAGATTATCAAGCTCAAGCGACAGATCAATGGGCTGTATGTGAAACACACAGGGCTGCCACTTGACAAGATAGGTTTGTGAAAGTTCACACAACATGCATATGCACCTAGTATAGCAAACACAAACATAAAGAAAATAAGGATATTATGCTGGTGAGACTGCTCTTAACATTAAATTGCATCATGGTAATGGACTTCTGGGTTCTGTAAAAGTAGAGAATATTTTGATCAGCCATGTACTCAAGTACTTCAAACTTTCTTGGTGACAAAATTAAGTAAAATCTTCCTGAACTGACAGGTGCATCAGGTGGTTCAAATATACCAGTGCTTCAGTGATTTACTCCATCTCCATAACAGGGTTCAAAGTGTGACATGACACCCAGTCTGTGGCACTTACATTCGCACATGAGGCTGGCCTTGAGATAGATCACAAGCAAACAGGGTTAATGGATGGAGTCCAGGTAGTTCTGTGCTTGGCCTTGCATCTCACTGGATGAATCCTGGATCTTTTTGAGCTTGGGCTGCCAGGTTCAGCCTGCCTGCAGCCCTTATCCTTGTTGAAGTTGCCAGGTTTTAATCTAATTTTTATAGTTTCTTTCATCTTTACTTACTTACTTACTTACTTATTACTTACTTACTTCTTTACTTACTTACTCACTCACTCACTCACTTACTCCATGGAGCAGAGTCTTTCTTGAGAAGCTAACTGCTTTTCAGCTAGTTAAGAAATTCCCCACATTTTGTGGAACCTGAATGTTCATTACCGCATTCACAAGTGCCTGTCACCTGTCCCTATCCTGAGCCAAGTCAATCCACTCCACATCCCACTTCCTGAAGATCCATCTTAATACTATCCTCCCATTTATGCCTGGGTCTTCCGAGCAGTCTCTTTCCCCCGGGTTTCCCCACCAAAACCCTTTATATGCCTCTTCTTTCCCCCCGTACATGCTACATGCCTTGCCTATCTTATTCTTCTCGATTTGATCACCCGAACAATATTGGATGAGGAGTACAAAAGTTTCTTTCACCATATGATCCATATAGCCTGCTTCCTCATCTAATCTGCATGTACTGTTGAGTTATGTGGTGTGTTCCATATCCATAACATATATGCTACAGCTGACTTCTACAGCTAGTCAGCATGTAGTGCCTCATACGTTTCTGGCACCTGGTATCTGTGGGCTGCTGACTGTCCAATATACACCTTACAACATGCTCAAGGGGTGCAAGGTGTGCCACAGGTATGCTCATGTTTGCTCTGGGCTTGTGACCTACCACAAAGCTGGCCTTGTGCAAGTATTTGAGTGGTACAGACTGCGTGTCAAGTTGTATCAGAACCCTAGTGGTGGTGACAGCAGCAGTTGCTGAAACACTGATGAATGTGAAACATTTGATGTGACTGTGACCTCTAGTAGACATCACAGACTAACTGTGAACTTTCCAAGTGAGACAAGTACTCTTTCATAAATTTGTTAATTGAAAGAAATCAAGCTCATCATGCAAAGAACTATCAAGTGTTTGTAACTCTTCTGTAAAATCTTAGGAAGCACAGTACACTTTGGGTCATCCAATAAAGTACTGTGTTTAGCTAAATACAAGACAACCTTTCACAGTCTTCAGTTTCCAGTAAAATATTAACACAGAACACATTGAACTGTGTGCACAATTTTATGGTGACACCTTTATTTACATGATGAATTAGAAAAAACAATTTCTCATCTTCAGATACATGTAGTATTTTCTTGAATAAGTATGGGAAAGGTTCATGTAGCAGCATGTTGCAAGAGTGCAACTGCCCATTGAATTGAATGACTATGCTTTTGAACTTAAATGCGCTGATATTATTGACATTTTTGCCTGTCATTTGAATTTTAATTTGCATTTATAATTGTAAAGCAGTTATTCATGTTGTCATTAAAAAAAGAAATTGAATTGTGTATAAAATACAGGAGTTTTTAGATGTACATAATGTGGGCTGGAAAAGTGAGAATACTGTGAGAGGAGTACAAAGAACACAAGAAGTGTGATGCTGCCAAGAAATAGGATAAGATGCCCTACAGCAGGATTGCACAAATCCTGGGTGCCCGGTCACTGTGGCAACCAAATTTTGTATGGTGGGACCTAGAATTTTGAGGTTGCTGCTAAATTTTTAGAAGATTTGTGTACCTGTACCCTGCATTCATTGTAAAGGTCGGAAAGAAAACCATGCCACTGCAATATCTGTCATAAAATTGAGTGTGTTCAAAGAAACTGACAAGCAAAAGTGTGTGTGCATATGACTTATATTACCACAGTACTACATTTGGTACTGATCAGATCACACTCTCTTTTAATATTTCAGTATTATCATACAGTCTGCACCTGGGTCTCTTTTGCTTGGGATCATAGTGCATGTCTTATATACATATTTTTGCTGCATTATAATCATGAAGGGCATGCCAATGAGTGGGGAGGGAGGCGACCTGCCTGCATCCCCCTCAAACCTCCCAAAACAGAAATTTTAAAATCACAGACTTTGTAGACATGATGATATCAAAAGTTGTACTTAATTTACACTTCAGCCAAAATCAGCTGATGACTAATACACTAAAATTTTTAAAAATGATTTAATGAAATTGAAAAGAAACAAGAAGATTGGACACACTGACTGAGTCTGGAACTTTTAGTTATTTTTGTTTGTATGTATATAAATGCAGTTGCAAAAAAGTGTTATGTTACAGTTGTACTTATGGCATGATTTTTATAGCATAAGTTTTAAAATAAAACTTAAGTTATGTATAATCTCACGTTTAGCCCGCCCTCCATTAAAAAATTTTGGGCATGCAGTGTGCACCTGATGATTGTTACATGTCCTTGCCATGAGAGCCTTCTTGATTTAGTAACTCTTAAGAGCATTAGGTAGAGAGTACAAACTCTTAATCACCTCATTACATCATATTGACCATTTTCCTTCCGTTTAATCTCTCTCTGTGCTGTACAGGTTTTTACAGAATGTGTACAGAATGTTTCATATTGTGTTAGGGGCAGTACCTACAACAGGCATTGCGGTAGCACAGTGGTTAAGTTGCTGTGCTACAAATCAGAAGGTCGCTGGTTCGATCCAAGCTGGTGTCATTGGAATTTTTCATTAACATAAAATTCTTCCAATCGCACTATGGCCCTGGAGTCGACTCAGCCTGTAACAGAAGTGAGTACCAGGATCATTTCCTGGGGGTAAAGGCTGCCGGTGCATAAGGCTGACAACCTACCACCATCCTGTGCCATTGTCGTGAAATCTGGGAACCTTAACTTCCTGGAACCCTCTGGGCCACTCCAGGCCTGTAACGAGACTGATTTACCTTTTTACCTACAACAGGCACATGGAGCTGCCTTTTTTCACAAACTTTCATTGTAATGGATTTGTACTTTAAAAAATAAGTGTTTGATGTTCCTTAAATATAAATTCAATGAATGAGTCTGCATCATGTAGCCCTTTATCATGGTAAACTTCGATGTTTTTTACTGGCAACAAAGTATCATTTTATTTTATATAGTACATATTGTGACTGGTTTGTTTTGATTTTTGGTTTGCAGAATCTAGCATGGAGAGGGACAAGTTCATGTCTCCAGTTGATGCAAAAGAATTTGGCATCATAGACAAGATACTGGACCACCCACCCAAACATGGGGAGAAGACGGAAAGCAGTGAACAGTGCAGTGTGGCATGCAACTAGGCATGCAACAGGACATGACCAAATTATAAATGATTTTATGTTTGTGCTCATACATTAATCCACCATTTTGGATTTTCTGATCTATAAAGAGAATAATTCCGTCTGGTATGTTTTTACTCTAATTTTCCACACGTTGCTGCATACCCAACATGCACAACCCCTGTTAAGGTTGTAATAATTCAGTAACTGGGCCATACTTCTTCTATATAATGCTTCAGATTTGGTCATTTATTACATTAATTAAAGCTTTGAAAATTATGTTTGCAACAAGATCTTATAATCTTGTTGGTACCTTTTGTACAGTTTTGGATGATTTCTCTTCATTCTTTTGATTTTAAAAATGTGTATTGCAGCATTGTGATATGTTATGTGGGTCTTTGTGTGTTTGGAGTGATGCTATACAGCATTCAGCATTGTAATCTAAAATTCCTTTCATAACAAAATATCTTGAATGCTGTCACAACTGAATGTATTCACTGTACTCCCACATGCTGCTGAGCATTGCCTAGTGACAGGTACTTTCAATAAGGACAGGGCACAGACTTCCTTACTAGATGACAATACAGTGCTGCCAGAGACACTGCATTGTTGTCCATAAGGTAATATGTAAGAATGTATGGTTTTTCATGTAATAGGGAATAGTGAGCACCATTTCATTGGGCGTGCAATAAAGCCCTCTTGAAGACAGTTTTGAAACAAAAATTACAGAAATAAAGCTTCATAAGCAGGAAAACTTCTTCCTGAAGAGAGTTTCTGATAAAAAGTTTATTGTAGAGGAATCTTGCATTATAACCAACGTTGTTTTGATAATAGATTATTGAGGATCGTAATTGAACTCTTTAGTCAGATTGGATATTATTAAGTTACTGATCTGGAATATTATTTTAAATCCTATTTTCTTCAGTTTCATAGTCCATAAGTCTTTGCACAGTAACTGTTTTGATTACAGTGCATTCTAGAAGAAGGTGCAAAACTGTGGTAATGAAATTTATTGTTGTCTTATAATTGTGGCATACTTCAAAACCATTGTATCCATAGAATGTATCATTGTGAAAACACTTAAGGATTATAGGTTTTTATTGCCATTATGACCATATTCACATGCAGTCCATTTAGTTTTCAATTTGTGTAGCCATGGCTGTGCTCCCTACACCTTTCATTTATTTTAATGCAGTATCCATTAGATGTGAGTCATTTTGCCAATGCCATTTTTACCACTGTCCAACAAGAAAGATGCTGGGAGCAAAAATCTTCTTGGAAATTATTCCTGTTCTTACTTTTTGGATGCTCGGGCATCCTTTATGGTGATAAAATCTGTCACGTTGTGTTCTTTTTAAGAGTTTTATTTTTACTGTTTGTAATAACTGTAACTGTTAGAAATTTAATAAATTATATGACGTGATAATAGAAGATGCCCAACAAGCTAGAAGGACTCTTGATATGTGTATTAGTTCTTTGTCATGAACTGCATGTGCTAACAGTTTTGAATGAATATGATGAATGACAGGCACGGAACAAGTATTAGTGTTCTAAAGCATTCGTGAAGACATGCGGGAAAAAGGTGTGTTTGAGCTGGAGAATTGTATTTAGGAATTTTGTCTATACAAATACAAGTGTTATTCTACATTGTTATTTAATGTGTAGGTGAGTTGTCAGAAGTTAATGGAGCTGGGAAAATAAGGTAAGGAAATGATGTACTGATACTGTTCATGAATTTTACTAAAAACGTTAATTCCATAAATGAACTTAGTATAGTGGCTCCACTGGGCTCCCTATCCAGTGAGCACCTGATACATGAATCTAAGAGCTGTCTTCCATCTAGTGCAAAGGATAAGAAGGTGTGGGTATGTATCTACACTTCCCATACATCCTTCTGGCATTTTAATGGAGAGAAGTGTGATCACTGGGCTTGAAATGAACATTTACAATTAATACATGAAATTGTTTGGTTGTAAAATTAATATAATTGTAAAGATTGGAATTGGAATTTTCAGAGTGGACGATTCCAGATGAATGATTGGTCAATTTCAGGTTTCATGTGCATCGTGGTATGTATACACAGAAAAAATCACACAGTGACAAATTCAGGATATGGGACCAAGTGGCAGTGGCCTTTGTTAACCCTTACCGGTCCAGTGTTGAGTAAAATTTGACAGTGGTTGCTGCTGTACTGGGTCAAGCTCAAATCTTCATGTTATTTTACAGTGTTTTGTGGTGGTTTTCTCTAAGCTCTTGTTTTATTTGTGCTTGATTTTTAACTTGATTATAAGAGATTTTATGGAAAATTAATTTGGACCAAATTATTGGAATACACAGGAATAATTTGAGCTGCAAAGGGTTAAGGTACTTTCCTAAAATTTACCTGTACAGTATGAGGAACCTTCAGGACACATGCCCTATGGGCCTTCCTAAGGATGGAACAGGAATAGTATATCCCATTTTTTAGAGTTTCAGAGGCAAAGCAAACACTCCAACATGAGAGAGGCATAAATTAACCATAATTGTTAGCCATATACTTCATGATTTTCTTTTTGGGGTATAGGATAACTGTCCCATATATATTGAATTATTAGAGGGTTTGGTTGCCTTTTCCCATGGTAAGGTACCTGCTGACTAAGGCAGGTTTGTATTGCTGATGTGTGTGCTTGAATTAATGTGAATCATTTTGCCTATAGCCAGACTGGTGAAGTCAATAAAATGCTAAGCTGTGTGAAGTGTGCATCAAATGTATATATTGAATTTCTAAAGTGTTCTGATAACTCTAAAATGCCATTATAGACCATAACAAAGGCTAATTCAGAAGCAGTTGGCATGTTAGGGCTGTATGTGTTATCATAGCCAATTTGTTTGCACGTGTTCGGTCATGTTCCGGTGCCAGGTAATGGCTTTTGAACGGGCGGTACAGAACGTTGCTGCCACGTGGGGGTACAGGAGGATGGGTGAGACTTTCATTTGTTCCATCTCAGACATCGCGAGAGGGGTTATAAACATGATATCCGCATTCGCTGGTTTTGAATAACGATGCAGTACCCGTTACTACGGTGCACTAACATTGAGATGTTCATTAGGTTTGAAATATTAAACTGCAGGAATTGTTTGTTAACGAATATTCGTCTAAACATACGCGATGATCGGATCAAAATAAGCGTTCAACTTTACCATAATGTGTCGACTTCGAGAATACTCCGCTGGATCTTGAAGCATGCATGATTCTTTTCCGTGAAATTGCCAAAGGCTTATACGTGTAAAAAAACAAAACCTAATGAATTCCTATTCAACGGGTTGGTGAGGCTGGTCGTATGGAATGAGACAGTACAGCGTGCAGCAGCAGCGATTTATGACGTTAACTCGAGGAACGAAATGAACGGAAGAATAAAATTAACTAAATGTTTGACAGACAGGTACTTCATTAATGATGGATAATTTAGTGCATTCTGTGCATACCAGATGTGGGGGCAGAAGCTGCATCCCCACAGTCGCTTCCCTCCAGTGCTATTGTGTCGAAGTCGAATGTGTATTCGAGGCTTGTTGCTACGCGTTCCTAGTAGACTTCTGTTTATTTACACATCGTCCACGAAGGTCATTCAATAAGTAACAAGACAAACGTGTAGCCAAACTACTGTCCCGTCCATGTAGCTCTTTACATGCTCCATACACTTGAGAAGAGAATGTACTTGTTTTTAGTTACCGATTTTTATTGTTCGAAGTATGTATTCTGAAAATGATACTATGATAAAATTGGTGACTGCTAACGCAGTACCAAACTAACGAATGCCATAACAATAGCCTAACTTATGTCGGCCTCAGTTATCAGGCATGCTAGACCACTCTTCCAGTATCGACTGCCCTGAATATGCTTTCGAAATGCATGTTCAATACTCCTCTGTTTTCAACAGCTGTTTAGCCCTAAGTGCTGCACCTGTTGGTACAATAATATAGAAATGTTTACAGTAACTTCGTTGTTTTAAAATATTCATATTTCCTTACTCAATTTCTGCACCCTAAGTAGTCTAGCGCTGACACTGAATATGAACTACGGCCTACTTACTTTAAACTAGAGGCATATAAAAACTAAACTAAACTCCGTGGCGTTAGTCCGCACGCGAACTATACCGACAGAGCGGCCGCCGCCGGTCGGCGAAGTTGGTGCCAACTTTTGCGGATAGAGGGGTGCACGTGGTCAGCGCAACGGGTCCCCACAGCCGTTAATCTCTGTTTTCTAGACCAGGAGCCGCTACTTTTTTCATTCAAGTAGCTCCTCAATTGACCTCACGAGGCTGAGTGGACCCCGTTCCA
>Ga0131853_10005965_pt1 | contig 21994 bp, 20 predicted proteins | sample TergutLab28metaG_FD_92764 | JGI IMG/M metagenome (GOLD analysis project Ga0131853, IMG submission 92764) | Labiotermes labralis P1 segment gut microbial communities from Petit-Saut dam, French Guiana - Lab288 P1 (version 2) (version 2) | ecosystem: Host-associated > Arthropoda: Insects >... | reverse complement strand
TGACCTGAACGCGCTCACGCAGTTGGTATCCGCCAGGGACCTGCACTTTGCACAGGTAACCCGTTCCCTTCTGGACGCCGTACATGTTCGAGACCAGGGTGACGGTCCCGGCTGCGGTCCAGCTTGCGGACGCAGGACCGGCCGCGGCCGCAAGCATGCCCGCTATGACGAGTGCGCCAGCACTGAGGCGGCGGGCGGAGCGCGAGACCGCAGGCGCCGAAGGCACCGACCCACACGTGGACGTGATGATCATGTTCTCCCCCAAGATTGTGTAGCAACAGGCGACGTGTACGACCCCGGCATCCTCACCAACCTCGCCCACGCATACGTAGGTCCCCGGGCCCAAAACCCAGGCCCAAAACTGGTCGCGGGATCGACACGGTCACGTTGCGGTGCCGCCCGGGCGTTCACGCCGGCGTGCGACGTGAAGGACGGCGCCCCATCCGCGTCGGAGCAGCCCGTCCGGGCGCTCCCCCAGCCTGCGCCGAATCTCCGAGTACAGGCGATCCCGCTGCCAGCCTTCCATCGCGATATGGCCGGAGAAGGTGTCGAGCAGCCTGATGTAGCCGTCGGCGTTGTAGGCGACTTCCCAGTCGAAGTGCCGCACCAGGACCGATTCGAAGAGACCGCTGGCCTCGATGTCGTCTCGCTCGTCGGGCAGGTCGCCCGGCCGCGGGAAGCTCGCGCCCTCCGGCAAGCCCTCGCCGATCTCGTCGTACACCTGCTGCAGGTCGACGAAGATGCCGTCGCCGCCTTCGGGAAAGACGTGGGCAGCCTTCCAGAAAGCCAGGTGCCCACCCGTCGATGATCTCGACGTCTGGGAATCCCGCGAGATTCCTGCGCGCCGCGGCCCTCAGCGCAGGCCCGGGCTCGAGACACGTGATTCGGAAAGCTCGGCGAGCCAACGGCACTGTCGCTTTTCCCGAAGCACATCCGATCTCGAAGAGCCGGTCCCCCGCTCTCAGTCCAGCGGCGTCGATCATCGACTGGTACAGCTCGCCGGGATACTCAGGCCTCGCCCGCTGATAGAGATCGGCTGCCGCGTCGAACGTCATTCGCAGTTCGCGCCCGGGGCTCATGCCCCCACGATTCCACGCTGCGGGTTCCACCCATGAGCAACTACGTTGAGGCATCAGCGCATGACCCCGAGCGATCAGAGGACCGAGATGACCAGCAAGCTCACCGAAGTCTCGATCGCGTGTGCCGACCCGCAGCGTCTCGCGGGCTTCTGGTGCGCGGTGCTGGGCTACGAGGTCCAGGACGAGGAGGACGGGTACGTCAGCATCGGGTCTCCGCTGGTGCCCGAGGGCAGGGACCGCGTCGGGCCGGTGCCGCCGACACTCGCATTCGCTCAGGTGCCCGAGGCGAAGGTGTCCCAGAACCGGCTCCACCTCGACGTCAACCCGACCGATGCCGACCAGGACGCCGAGGTACGTCGCCTGCTCGATCTCGGTGCGCGCCGGGTCGACGTCGGCCAGGGCGAGGTCAGCTGGGTCGTCATGGCCGACCCGGAGGGCAACGAGTTCTGCGTGTTGGCCAGCCGTCACGCCTGACCGCTGCTCAGTGATTCACCAGCCCCACTCCATCTCGGCGACGACCAGATCCCTGGTCGAATGACCGGCGAGCAGCCCCACGAGGTGCAGCGAGACGTCGATCCCCGCGGAGATGCCGCCTGAGGTCCACACCCTCTCGGCACTCTGCACGAACCGCTCCCCCGGCACGATCTGGATCGACGGCGAGATCGCAGCGAGCTCGTCGAACGCGCCGTGATGGGTGGTCGCGGGCCGTCCGTCGAGCAGTCCCGCCGCGGCGAGAACGAGGGCTCCGGTGCATACGGACACCGTGAGGTCGGCGCTGCTCGCCGCGTTGCGGACCCAGTCGAGCACGGTGAGATCGCGCAGCAGCGCCCGTGTCCCGGCACCGCCGGGGACGATCAGCACCTCCGGCGTACTCGCCTCGCCGATCGACGTCTGCGGTACCACCGTGAAGCCGCCACGGCCGGTCACGGGACCGGGGCTGACGCCGATGGAGGTCACCGCAAACTCCGTGTCGGGAGCCATCTCCCCCGCGACGTTGAACACCTCGTACGGTCCCGCATAGTCGAGCACCTCCATCTGGTCGAAGGCGAGGATGCCGACGGTTCTGGGCCTGGTCTCTTCCACGTTGCTCCCTGGGTTCGAGGACGCCCGGACTACGGCGTCGCTCGGACATCGTGCCGCGACGGCAGAACCGCGGACGAGTGGCAGCGCTGACAGCAACCGTCGAGAGACTGCCACCCCTCCCCCGGGACCTGCGTCGATCCTTGCGCCAAATCTCGACCATTCTCGGGATCAGATTGTCGGTGGTCTGATCAATACTGGCGGCATGACTGAATCTCGGCAGATCCTTCCTGGCAGTGAGCGTTCCGCGTCGGGCACCGCCCGCGAGCAGATCCCCGACGACACCCTCGTCTCGGCAACGCTGGTCCTGCGCCGACGCCAGCCGCTCGAGCTCGGCGGCCCGGCCCTGGCTTCCGGCTCCTTCGGCGAACAGTACGGCGCCGATCCGGCCGATCTCGAGCGAATCCGCAAGGCTCTGGGCGACCGAGGCGTGCGGGTCGTCGACGAGCATGCGCCGTCCCGACGGCTGCGGATCGAAGGCTCGGCCGGCGCGATGACCGAGCTGTTCGGGACGCAACTCCACGCCGTCGAGCGCACGGACGGGGTCGCCCAGACCCGGATGCGCACGGGCTCCCTGAGCGTTCCTGCCGAGCTCGACGGCGTGATCGCGGTCCTCGGCCTCGATGACCGACCCGTCGCCGCCACCCGCCATGTCGTGGGGTCGCAGGCCGCACAGGCGACGAGCTTCACGCCGATCCAGCTTGCTCAGATCTACGGCCTGCCTGCCGCCGACGGCTCGGGTCAGACCATCGCGATCGTCGAGCTCGGCGGTGGCTTCGCCCAGAGCGACCTCGACCACTACTTCGGCGGGCTGGGCATCGCGACGCCGACGGTCACGGCGCAAGGCGTCGACGGGGGCCAGAACGTGCCCGGCAAAGATCCTCAGGGCGCCGACGGCGAGGTGCTGCTCGACATCGAGGTCGCCGGCGCGATCGCTCCGAAGTCGGACATCGTCGTCTACTTCGCGCCCAACTCCGACGCGGGATTCGTCGACGCCATCTCGACGGCCGCCCACGCGAGCCCGACCCCTGCCGCCATCAGCATCAGCTGGGGCCAGAGCGAGGACCAGTGGACCGGCCAGGCCCGCACCGCGATGGACAGCGCGATCGCCGACGCGGTCGCCCTCGGAGCTACGGTGACGGTGGCCGCCGGAGACAACGGCTCCTCCGACGCCCAGGGCACCGGCAAGCACGCCGACTTCCCGGCATCCAGTCCGCACGCGCTCGGGTGCGGCGGCACACGGCTCGAGGTCTCAGGGTCGACCGTCACCGAGACCGTGTGGAACGACGGCGGCCAAGGTGGCGCGACCGGCGGTGGCGTCAGCGACACGTTCCCGCGGCCCAGCTGGCAGCAGTCTGCCGGCGTGCCGGGGTCCGGCCGGGGCGTGCCGGACGTCGCGGCCGTCGCAGACCCGGAGACCGGTTACCAGGTCTTCGTGGACGGCCAGGCCACGGTCATCGGGGGCACGAGCGCGGTGGCGCCGCTGTGGGCCGGCATCGTGGCCCGGCTGACTCAGCTGTCCGGCAAACCCACCGGACTGATCCAGTCCACGCTGTACGCCGGAGTCTCCCCCGGCAGCACCTCTCCCCTGCTGCGTGACATCACCCAGGGCAGCAACGGCGCCTTCAGCGCCGCCCCCGGCTGGGACGCCTGCACCGGCCTGGGGGTGCCGTCGAACGGCCTCGACGCGCTGAGCGGCAGCTCCACGTCCGCATGAGCGTGGTGCGCGCCGGCGGGTTCCGCATGCTCCGGCCGGGGCGCATCCTTGTCCCATGACCACTGCACGTCGCAGGCCGCCGAAGGCCACGCTGATGTTCAACAAGGCCGCCGCCCGGGTCGCCGGCACGCGGGCGGCACCGATGTGGGGCCTCGTCACGCACCAGGGGCGTCGCTCCGGGTCGACGTACAGGACGCCGATCGCCGTCGTCGCCGCGGAGGGCACGTTCTACGTGGCGCTCCCCTGGGGTCGGCGTACCGACTGGGTGCAGAATCTGCGCGCCGCCGGTGGCGGCACCGTGCGCTGGCGGGGCGAGACGTATGCCGTGACCGAGCCCACGTTCGTCGACAAGTCAGAGGTCGTCACTGCTGCGCGGGGCATCCAACGCAGGATGATCAGCCGATGGCCCCTCCAGGACGCGTTGCGTCTGCGGCACGGGCCAGCGGCCCAGGCCTGATCCCCAGGCGTGATCCCCAGGCGTGATCGGAGTCACGGGCGCAGCGTGGCAGGGCAATTGCTCGGTCACGCACCCGCATGTCCTCCTCCCAGGTGGGCACCGGTCGCTCATGCTCACTCTCACCGACAACGCAACCACCATCATCAGCAACCTCCTGCACCAGCCGGGAGCACCTGAGGGCGTCGGCGTGCGCATCACCGACGAGACGCCGGAGCCCGGCCTCGCCCTGGTCACGGCAACCGAGCCCGCGCCGGGCGACCAGGTACTGAACGAGGGCGGCGCAACGGTGTACCTCGACGAGACCGCCGCGAGCCTGCTCGACGACAAGGTGCTTGACGCAGCCGTCAACGACGACGGGCGCGTGGAGTTCTCCGTGGCGCCGCAGTAAGCGCTCCCCCACCCCGACCGCGAAGACCCACCGCGGCGCTCGCTGAGGCGGCGCCGCGGTGGGTCTTCGTCGTACGGCGTCGTACGGCGTGGCGCCCTATCCGTGCCCGGGCGTGCCGGCGAGGAACTCCCTGGCCAACCGCTTCGGGGCCTGGGCCAGCCAGGCGTCGGTGACAAGCTCGGCCAACTCATCGGCCTCGATCTGGTCGAGCGCGACCAGCAGCCCGGGATAGCGGTTGAAATGCGGGATGGTGAACACCCCCGGCACGCCGGAGGCCAGCAGCTCCTCCTTGCCGGGCTGCCCTTGGGTGCGCAGCGCCACGATCTCGCCACTCGGCACGGTCTGACCGAGTGCCTTGAGGTCGCTCACGTCCTTGGGACGCAGGGCGCGCTGCCAGGCGATCATCTTGCCGCGCACCGACCAGCCGAGCCGCTCACCGTCGGACTCGGCGACCTCGGGGAGCGACATCGCCGCGCGGCGTACGTCCTCCAGGCTCGCCATGGAGTCACCGTACGCCGCACCGCGGTGCCGCTGCGAGCCTCAGATCTCCTTGAGCCTCAGACCTCCTTGAGTCGCGGGAGGACGCGTTCGACCAGGTCCGTGGTCCACGCCACCGGGTCCTCGACCATCGGAGTCACCGTGACGAGCGAGGCGCCCAGTTGCTTGCACTCCTCCATCTGGCGCAGCCAGTCGTCGGTCTGGGTGACGGGGTCGAGGCCGCCCCCGCCGCCGATGGTCTTCTCGATGCTGTCGTAGTCGCGACCGACGTCGTCGCAGTGCTGACGCAGGACGTCGAGCTTGTGCTTGAGCCCGTCGACGCCCTCACGGACGAACAGGTGGCAGGCGTCGCCGTACTGCGCCACCAGACGCAGGGTCTTCTTCTCCCCGCCGCCCCCGATCATGATCGGGATCGAGCCACGGACCGGCTTCGGCAGGCAGATGGTCTCCTTGAGGTGGAAGTGCTTGCCGTCGTAGGCACCGTCGTTCTCCGACCAGAGCTGCTGGGCGATCTGGATCGCCTCCTCGAGCATCTCGAAGCGCTCCTTGAGGGGCGGGAACGGCACGCCGAGGCCCTCGTGCTCGCGGTCGTACCAGGCGGCGCCGATGCCGAGCAGCGAGCGGCCACCCGAGAGGACGTCGAGGCTGGTGGCGATCTTCGCGAGCAGCCCCGGGTGACGGTAGGTCACGCCGGTGACCAGCATCGAGAGCCGGACGTTCTCGGTGATGCCGGCCAGATAGCCCAGCGTCGTGTAGCCCTCCATCATGGGCTCGAAGGGACCGCCGAACGGGATCATCTGGAACCAGTGGTCCATGACCGTCAGCAGGTTGACGCCGCCCTGATCGGCGATCGTGGCCGTCTCGGTGAGCCGGTCGGTGAGGGTGTGCTCCCAGTCGGGATGCGTGAAGTTGGCGTAGTGAAGTCCGAGGTCCATGACCCCGACGCTATCCCCGAGCGGCAACGCGCGGTCGAACATGGGGCGGCCAGTGTCCTCTCAGCTCTGTTCCCTACGATCGGGCCATGCTCAAGCGTGCCCTGATGACACTGGCCGCCCTGACGGCGGCCACGACCCTCGCCGCCTGCGGATCCTCCGGCAGCACGTCCGGATCGACCGCCACCGACACCAGTGGTGCGACACCCACCGCATCGGCCACCGCGAGTACGCCGCCGGCCGCCTCTGCCTCGGGCTCGCCACTTCCTGCGATGCCCACCGGCAACGCCGCGCCCGCGAAGGTGAGCTGTTCCTATCCGGCCGACCCCAGCTCGCCCACCGGCGGCAAGTCGGTCCACCTTCCCCCGACGCAGCCGGTCGCCGGCGGCACGGTCACCGCCACGATCAAGACCAGCTCCGGCGACGTACCGATCACCCTGGACGCCACCAAGGCGCCGTGCACGGTCAACTCGTTCCTGTCCCTGGCCACCCAGGGCTTCTTCGATGCCACACCGTGCCACCGCCTGACCACCTCAGGCATCTACGTGCTGCAGTGCGGCGACCCGACCGGCACCGGATCGGGCGGCCCGGGCTACAGCTTCAAGGACGAGCTGAGCGGCCACGAGGCCTACCCCGCCGGGACGCTCGCCATGGCCAACGCCGGCCCGAACACGAACGGCTCGCAGTTCTTCCTCTGCTATGGCTCCTGCAGCGCGCTCGACTCCCAGCCGAACTACACCGTCTTCGGCAAGATCGCCTCGGCAGGAATGAAGGTGCTCCAGCAGATCGCCCAGAAGGGCACGACCAACGGCGGTACCGACGGGCCGCCGGCCGCACACCCGAAGATCACGGGCGTCACCTTCGGCTGAGGCCCGCGTGCGCGGGGCTCACTGCCGCGGCGGCTCCCGTCGGAGCAGCCGCGGCAGGTAGGCGGCGCCCTCCCCCAGCGCGGCGGCGGTGTCGCCAGGGTTGGCGATCCCGCAGTGCTTGAGTGAGAGGCAGCCGCATCCGATGCAGCTGTCAAGGCCGTCGCGCAGGCGCTCCAGGGCGGCGATCTGCTCGTCGAGGCGCTGGCGCCAGTGTCGGGAGATGCGGTGCCAGTCCGCCTTGGTCGGAGTCCGCTCGGCCGGCAGGCACGCGAGCTCCGAGCGGATCTCCTCCAGTGACAGCCCGACGCTGCTCGCGGCACGGATGAACGCCAACCGGCGCAGCGTGCTGCGCTCGAAGGTGCGCCGGCCCCCGCCGGACCGCTCCGCGGCGATCAGGCCCTGGGACTCGTAGAACCGCAGGGCGGAGGCCGCGAAGCCGCTGCGCCGTGCCACCTCCCCCATCGGCAGCCGGTCGTGGGTGTCCATGGCAAATTCCTCCGTCGAGGGGTTGACCTCAAGTTCACTTCAACTTGAAGGCTATCCCCATGACCGATCTCAACGAAACCCCTGTGGCGCTCGTGACCGGCGGCTCTGCCGGTCTCGGCCTCGCCCTCGTCACGGCGCTTGCGGCCGACGGGTGGACGGTCGTCACCGACGCCCGCCACGCCGACGTACTCGCCGCTCGGACGCGACACCTCCCCCACGTGGTCGCGGTCGCCGGCGACCTCCTCGACCCGCGCCACCGCGCGGCTCTGGCCGATCGCGCCGCAGCCCGCGGCCGTCTCGACCTGCTGATCCACAACGCCAGCGAGCTGGGGCCGATGAAGCCGCTCGCCGACGTAGGTCTCGAGGACGCCGACGACACCTTCGCCACCAACGTGCTGGCACCGCTGAGCCTCACCCAGCTCGTGCTGCCCTACCTGCGCACGGCCGCCGGAACGATCGTCGGCGTCTCCAGCGATGCCGCCATCGAGCACTACCCCACCTGGGGCGTGTACGGCGCCGCCAAGGCCGCCCTGGACCACCTGGTCGTCACCGTGGCCGAGGAGACTGGACTGCGCGGCCTCGCCATCGACCCCGGCGACCTTCGCACCGCGATGCATCAACGGGCCTTCCCCGGCGAGGACATCTCCGACCGGCCACTCCCGGAGAGCGTGGTGCCTCACCTGCTCGCGCTGCTCCGAAGCGAGCGGCCGAGCGGGCGGTACCGGCTGGCCGATGTGTTCGTGGAGGCCGCCCGATGACTCTCCTCACCGAGCACCCGACGACCGTCTTCCCGGCGCCGTCCGAGGCCACGGCGCCCGCCCCCGCGGAGTGGCGCGACATGGCCCGAGACGAGGTGCGCCTCCTGGTCGCGGGACCCACGGGCATCGCCCACAGCCGCTTCCACGACCTGGCACGATACCTGCGCCGCGGCGACCTTCTGGTCGTGAACGACAGCGCCACCGAGGCGCGAGCGCTGGACGCGCGGCTCGGCGATCGGGCGATCGTGCTCCACCTCGCGCAGCCCCTCGACGACGGCAGCTGGGTGGTCGAGCTCCGCAGCGCGCCCGACGGCGCCCGCGCCGTACTCGATGCCGAGGTGGGTGCGGAGATCGTGGCCGCCGAGATCGTGGCCGCGGAGGTCCGGGTGGTCCTGCGAGCGCCCCATCCCGCCCGCTCCTCCCCCACCAGGCACGGGAACCGGTTGTGGCGAGCGGAGATCGACGGTGACCTCCGGGCGGCGCTTGCCCGGGCCGGGCGTCCGATCGCGTACGGGTACCTCGACCGGCGCTACCCGCTCGCGGCGTACCAGACCGTCTTCGGCGTGCGCCCCGGCAGCGCCGAGATGCCGTCCGCGGCGCGGCCCTTCACCCCCGAGCTCGTCACCGCCCTGGTCGCTCGCGGCATCCAGGTCGCGCCGATCACGCTGCACACCGGCGTCTCCTCGCAGGAGGCGGGCGAGGCCCCGCTACCGGAGTGGTTCGAGGTCGGCGAGGCCACCGCACGGCTCGTGCGGGCGACCCAGCAGGCCGGCGGCCGGGTCGTCGCCGTCGGCACCACCGTGACTCGCGCCCTCGAGTCCGCCGTGGACGGCGGGGTCGCCGTCGCATCCCGCGGGTGGACCGATCGCGTCGTCACGCCGGCCAGACCCCCACGTGTGGTCGACGGGCTCATCACCGGCTGGCACGACCCACACGCCTCCCACCTGCTACTCGTGGAGGCGGTCGCCGGCCGCGAGCTGACCCAGGGGGCGTACGACGCGGCGGTGGCTGGCGGCTACCTCTGGCATGAGTTCGGCGACGCTGCCCTGTTACTGCCCTGAGGCGGACTCGCGGGGCCATGACCCCGGACTCGCGGGGCCATGACCCCCGACTCGGCGGGCCATGACCCCGGACTCGCGGGGCCATGACCCCCGGCTGGGCGGGTCAGGCGAGGGCGCCGGGTGTGTAGCGGACCGGGGAGCCCAGGATGACGGTTCGGCCGACGGTGCACAGGCGGTCCTGGCTCTGTCGGACGGCGCGAGGGAGGACCTCGCGTGCGGCGTCGCCGCCCTCGCCCTCGGGGAAGGTGACGTCGAAGGTGACCGAGATGCCGACGACGTGATTGCCCTGCTCGTCGCGCACCTTGGTGCCCTGGGAGCGAGCGGCGAAGCTTGCGAACGGTGCCCGCTTGCCCGTGATGAAGTCGATGTCGAGGGCGCCGCACCCGGCAAGGGCGGCGAGCAACAGCTCGACGGGCGTGAAGTCCGGGTCGTCACCGTGGCCGACCGTCACCGACCCTCCGCGGGTGTTGATCGCCTGGTAGCGATGCTCACCGATCTTGTGAAGGTCGACGACGGTCGGGACGGCGGACGTGCTCGCGGTCTGCTCGCTCATGCGGGGAGACTACGGGACCCGGCGGGGGCGATCAGTAGACCTGCACCGCCACGACCTGCGAGCCGCTGACCACCCTCGTGCCGATCCGGGTGTTCTTGACGTGGGACACGTGGACCTTGTCCTTCATGAACGTCGAGCGCACGGAGACCTGGTCGTTGCGCGGGATGCCGGTGAGCGCCTGCTCCGCCGTCGCCACCGAGTTGACGTTCCAGATCGGGATGTCCTGGGAGTTGCCGCCGACGAGCTCGATCGCGCCGTGGCCACCCTTGACGCTGGCGGGCACCGCGACGGTGATCGGCAGGTGCGAGATCTTGCCGAGCGGGTCCACGGTCACGGCACGCAACGTCAGCGTCCTGCCGGGCCAGGCGAATGCGGGCCGGCTGGCGTCGACCTTCCGCCACACGCCCCCGACGAACTGCTCGACCCCGGCCAGCCGGACCCCGGTGCTGACATCGTCGAGCTTGGAGTTGCTCGTGACGCTGGTCAGGTGGACTCCCGGCATGCTGCTCAGGGCGTAGACGAAGTTGCCCATGTCGACGAGCGAGTCGTCGGCGATCGACGTCGGCGAGACATACCGGTCGGTGTGCCGCAGGGTGAACGGCTTCCCGTTCCTGTCGGTGCCGGCGATCTTGAACGAGACGACCGCGCCGCCCTTCATCCACGCCTTCATCTGGGTGTAGTCGTTGGCGTCGGCGGCGTAGTAGGCCGCGTCGATCCAGTAGTTCGGGTCGGCGGAGTAGGAGACGCTGGTGCGCGGCTTGCCGCCGTCGTACGACGCGGTGTGGCTGAAGGTCGTGGTGCCCGCCGGCGTCGCGCCGAAGGTGCCGCCGATGGCGCTGTCGTAGTCCTTCGAGATGGTGCCGGCCGGTACACCGAGGTTGGCGGCCTTGAAGGCAACCCCGAGCGGGTCGGGCTGGACGTAGACGGCGCTGGCGGACATGAGTACGTCGTTGGCGGCGCCGGTGCCGTTGAGCGGGTGGCCGAAGGCCACCAGGCCGGTGACGCCGTGGTTGGTGCACACGGTGGTGACCGTGCCGATGCCGCCCTCGGCGTAGTCGCCCCACACGACCATGTCGGCGACGTTGCTGCCGGCGATCATGCTGTCGACCGGCGCCTTGGCGGCCGCGGTCATCCCGGCGATCTGGCCGGTGCTCATGGCCTTGTGCACGCCCTTGACCTTGGCTGCACTCTGAGCGTGGCGCAGCGCGGCAGCACCCAGGCCGCGCTCGGTCAGGTCGCTCAACGGACGCAGGCCCTGGGCCGCACGGACCGGCGAGATCCCGGTGACCTGCGCGAGCTGGTGCCGCATCGCGCTGTTCGGGTGGGCCCAGGAGGCGGCGGTCTGCGACGAGGCCGCCTTGTGGCCGGGCAGGTACGGCAGCATCGCCGTGGCCGGGGTGATGCCGATGATGTCGCTCTTCCCGTTCGCCAGGCCGGTGGAGACCGCTCCGATGAGCTGGCCGTCGGCCGTGTACACGGGTGAGCCGGACATGCCCTCCCACACCCCGTCGTCGGTGATGGTCTGGTCGGCGGTGGTCGGCGTGCTGCCGTCCGAGATGCCGTCCACGCCGAGCTGCATCATGATCAGCGGCGTGCTGAGGTCGATGGACTGGTCGAGAACACCGAGCACGGTGCCGTGGAACGTGTCCGGCGTCGTACCCGAGACGACCGTGAGCCCGTGCACGGACTGCCCGACCAGCGAGGCGAAGTCGTCCGCACTGCCGTTATAGGCCGGCGCGCAGTCGGCCACCGGGGCCGTGGAGTCGGCGACCGCGCCGCCCGGCATGCTCGAGAGAGCTCCGAGGGTAAGTACTGATGCTGCTGCGAGCCCCATGGCGGAGCGGCGCGCGAAGGTGATCATGGTGTGGTTCTGCTTTCCTGGGTCCGAGGTATGTGCTGCGCTGAGTATGACGATGATGATGACTGCTCGAGTTGCCTGCCGGGGTCGTTTCTTCAACGTTGGGTATGGCCCCTAGCCTGATGTCCGTGACCGTCTCCTCCAGCCCCAACCTGAGTCTCCAGCGCACCGAGGCCGAGCAGCGTCGTGCACTGCTCACCGTCACGTCGTACGACGTCCGGCTCGACCTCACGGATACATCCACGTTCCGGTCGGTGACGAGGATCCGGGTGACCTCGCGGGGTGGATCGACGTTCCTCGACCTCAAGCCGGTCTCGGTGCACGCCGTGACCCTCGATGGCACGAATCTCGACGTCGACCTGCTCGACCGCGGCCGGATGCCGCTCGATCTCGCCGCGGGCGAGCACGAGCTGGTCGTCGACGCGACGATGCGCTTCCGCAACGACGGCGAGGGACTGCACCGATCGGTCGACCCCGCCGACGGCCTGCACTACGTCTACGGCATGTCGTTCATGGACGCCGCGCCGTCGGTCTTCGCCTGCTTCGACCAGCCCGACCTCAAGGCGCCCTACACCTTCCACGTCGTCGCGCCGGGCGACTGGGTCGTCTTCGGCAATGCCCCCGGACGCCCGGTCGACGGTGGCGCGGAAGGGCCGAGACTATGGGAGTTCGACCAGACCCAGCCGCTCTCGACGTACTTCGTGACGCTGGTGGCCGGCCCGTACCACGTCATCACCGATCACCATGACGGCATCCCGCTCTCCCTCTCGGCGCGGGCCTCGATCGGCGGCGCCCTCGAGACCGACGCCGAGGACATCCTGACGGTCACCAAGCAGTCCTTCGACGAGTTCCACCGGCTCTTCGGGATCCGCTACCCGTTCGGCAACTACCACCAGGCCTTCGTGCCCGAGTTCAACGCCGGCGCCATGGAGAACCCGGGGTGCGTGACCTTCCGCGACCCGCTGGTCTTCACGTCGCGGGTCACGCGCGGCCTGCGGATCCAGCGCGCCACCACGATCGCCCACGAGATGGCGCACCAGTGGTTCGGCAACATCGTCACACCCGCGTGGTGGGACGATCTGTGGCTCAACGAGTCGTTCGCGGAGTACATGGGCAACCGGGTGACCACCGAGGCCACCCAGTACGCCGACACCTGGACCGACCGCTCCTACGCCCGGCGCCAGTGGGGCCTGATCGCCGACCAGGCGCCCACGACGCACCCGGTCGCCGGCAACGGCGCCACCGACGCGGTCTCGGCGTTGCAGGACTTCGACGGGATCTCCTACGCCAAGGGCTCCGCGATCCTCAAGCAGATCAACCGCACGCTGGGGGACGAGGTCTTCTTCGCCGGCGTCATCGACCACCTCGACCGGCACCGGTTCGCCAACGCGACGATGCACGACCTCTTCGCCTCCTGGGAGCGCGCCGGCGCCGGCGACCTGTCGGCCTTCACCTCGTCGTGGCTGCGCACCGCCGGGCCGGACTCGGTCGTCTGGGACCGCGAGGCCGGAGTGATCCGGAAGACGGCGCCGGCGGACCATCCGGCCGAGCGGACGCACACGTTCCGCGTCGCCGTACACGGGCACGGCGGCTGGAGCACCGAGACCGTGGCGCTGGAGGGACCGACGACGCCCTTCACCGTCGATGCCGACGCGGTCGTCCTCGACCCGTACGACGACACCTGGGCGGTCGTCACCCCCGATGCCGACACGGTGATGGCGCTACCGAGCCTGCTGCCGGACCTTGACGACGCAGGCGTGCGCGCGGGGATCTGGAACAACCTGCGCAGCGCGTTCCACAACGCGGCGGTCTCCCCCGCCGACGTCGTCGACATCGCGGTCGCCAGCTTCCCCGTCGAAGACCCCGACGACGGCCCCAGGCGGACCCGGGCGTGGCTGCTGGGCAGCGTCGCGCCGCTGGCGCCGGCGGGCTCCACCGAACGGCTGTACGCCGCGGCGCTGGCGAAGCTCGAGGCCGCCGAGCCGGGCGCGGAGACCCAGCTGACGGCGTTCCGTGCCTCCGTGGACGCGTGCGGCGACGCCGAGACGCTCCGGGGCTGGCTGGCACAGACGCCCAGCGGCATCGAGCTCGATCTCGCGCTTCGCTGGCGCGTGCTGGTGCGTCTGGCCACCCTCGGCCAGGTCACACGTGCGGAGCTTCAGGCCGCGTTCGAGGCGGAGCCGGCGGCCGACGCACGGGTCCAGCTCACCCGCGCGCTGTGCAGCCTGCCCGACGCCGAGGCGAAGGCCTATGCGTGGTCGGTCTTCACCGGCGAGACCGACCTGCCGAACTACGAGGTCGAGGCCGCGGGCCACGGCCTGTGGCGGGCGGGTCAGGACGCCGTGACGGCGCCGTACGTCGATCGCTACTTCGCCGAGCTGCCCGCCACCGCCGAGGTGCGCTCGGGGTGGGTGCTGGCCGATGCCGCGGACTTCTTCTTCCCGGTCACCTCGACCACGCCGGAGACGCTCGCGAAGGCCGAGGCGCTCGCCGCCTCTCCGGACCTCGAGGGTCCCCTGCGCCGCCGACTCGCCGACAAGATCGACGAGCTGCGGCGCCGGCTCGCCGTGAAGGAGAACTTCGGAGCCTGATCACCCGGACCGGTCTGTGGCGGGTGCCGGTCTGTGGCGGGGGCTGGTCTGTGGCGGGGGCTGCGGCGTGGGCTGAGCAAAACTGTCGGTCGCCGCTGACAGACTCGCCACCATGATGTTCGCCGTGCTCCTCCTTGGTCTCCTCGCCGGTCTGGTGATCGGCGGCGCCGTCGGCTGGCTGGCCTGCCAGCGGCGCTCGGCCACCGACCTGGCCGCAGCGGTGTCCTCGGCCCGCGCCGAGGCGGCGGCACGGGTCGAGGCGGTGCGCGCCGCCGAGCAGCAGGCGGCAGCCGCGGAGCACCAGGCCGCGGCCGCAGGTCACCAGGCGGCCGTCGCGGATCTCCGGCGGGCCGAGGCGGCCACGCGGTCCGGCGTGGAGCGCGACCTCGCCGCTGCCCGGGCGGAGATGACGCAGCTCCAGGCGCGACTCAGCGACCTCCTCACCCAGCACCAGGCCTACGTCGACGCGCAGCGCCGCGAGCGTGCCGAGCGTGAGCACCGCGAGGCGGGCCAGACGCAGGTGCTCAAGACGCTGAGCCCGGTCGCCCAGCAGCTGCAGGCGATGCAGCAGGCGGTGGCGGAGATGGAGCGGCAGCGCTCGCAGCAGCACGTCCAGCTCGCCGAGCAGATCCTGCACACCAAGGCAAGCGTCGAGGAGTCTCGCAAGGCGGCGGACACGCTGGCGTCCGCGCTCTCGAACAACGCCGTGCGCGGCGTATGGGGCGAGACCCAGCTCAAGACTCTGGTCGAGTCGGCCGGGCTGCTCCAGCGCGTCGACTTCGACATCCAGCAGAGCATCGAGGCCGAGTCCGGCGCGCGCCGTCCCGACATGGTCATCAAGCTGCCGGGCGGCAAGCAGATGGCGATCGACGCCAAGGTCCCCTATCTGGCGTTCATGGAGGCGCAGCGCAGCGACCTCGACGTCGCCCAGCGGCAGCGTCTCCTCGGCGATCACGCCAAGAAGGTCCGAGGCCACGTCGACGCGCTCGCGTCGAAGAGCTACTGGACAGGTCTCGCCGCGAGCCCTGAGTTCACCGTCGCGTTCATCCCCAACGATCAGCTCCTCGCGGCGGCGATCGAGACCGATCCCTCGCTGATGGAGCACGCCTTCCGGCAGGGCATCGTGCTGGCCACCCCCACGAACCTCTGGGGCCTGCTCAAGACCGTCGCCTACACGTGGAAGCAGGATGTTCTCACCGAGGACGCCAAGCGCCTGTTCGACCTCGGCCGTGAGCTCTACGCCCGCATCGTCAAGCTGGCCGACCATGCCGAGAAGCTGCGCCGCTCGCTGGAAAGCTCGGTGAAGAACTACAACGCCTTCGCGAGCTCGCTGGAGTCGCGCGTGCTCGTCACGGCCCGCAAGCTCGACCAGTTCGACGAAAGCGCGCTCCTCCCGACGCCGGGCGAGATCGAGGCCACGCCGAAGGCGCTCACCAGTGGCGACTTCGCGGCCCTCGGCGACGTCGACCGACCAGAGGTCGACTTCACGCTCGCCTTCGAGACCGTGGAGGCCGAGATCGTTGACGACGAGGGTGGGGCCGAGGCGGTCTAGTCCGCAGGCCCTCCCCAAGAGCGGCCGTCGGGCTTAGGTTCGGGGTTGTCCCATCGTGGGATGCCTTGCCTACGAAAGGCCTCTCGGTGTCACGTCCTTCGGTAGTCCACACCATCGCACTTGCGCTCGCCGGCCTCGCCGGCTCTACTCTCGTCGCGCTGGGCGGCACGTCGGCGCCAGCCATGGCCGACGGCCCCAGTAGCGGCGCTCCGTGGGTCGTCTCGGTCGGCGACAGCTACATCTCCGGCGAGGCCGGCCGCTGGGCCGGTAACAGCGACTCCAGCGAGAAGCTCATCGACGCCGGCGGCCCGACGACGTACTTCGACAATGCAAGCCACACCGCCGAGACCATCCCGCGCTGTCATCGCAGCAGCTCGGCCGAGATCTACCTCGGCGGCGGGGTCAGCGGCCTCGACCTCGCGTGCTCCGGCGCCAAGACCTCGACGGTGCCGAGCGACAGCCAGGGGTACTTCAAGCCCGGCATCGACTTCTACAACGGCAGCGCCGGCCAGGGCCAGGCGCTGACGCTGCAGAACTTCGCCTCGAGCCATCACGTCACGATGGTCGCCGTCTCCATCGGCGGGAACGACTTCAACTTCGGCAGCATCGTCACCGACTGCGTCGAGGACTTCATGTTGTCGTCCTCGCTGTTCCCGCACTACTGCTCGCGCGACTCGGTCACGACCAGCGCCATGAGTGCCTCGAACGTGGCGGCCGTGACGGCGAAGATCGCGACCGCGTTCCAGAACGTCCGCACGGCGATGCGCAACGCGGGGTACGCGGACAACGGCTGGACCCTGATGGTGCAGAACTATCCGTCCCCCATCCCGACCGGGTCGGGCTTCCGCTACAGCCAGAGCGGCTACACCCGCCAGAGCACCGGCGGCTGCGGCTTCTGGAACAACGATGCCGACTACGCCAACAACACGATCCTGCCCACGATCAACAACGCGATCGCCTCGGCGGAGACGCAGAGCGGGCTGGCCAACATCAAGACCATGAACGTCGCAGCCGCCTTCAACGGCCGCCGTCTCTGCGAGACCGGGGTCAACCTCGTGGAGAAGGCCGGGCTCACCAGCTGGCAGTCCCCCGGAGCGGTCGACAAGACGGAGTGGATCGACCAGGTCCGGACCGTGACGACCGTCGGGAGCGACTACTACCTCCAGGAAGATCTGCACCCCAACCACTGGGGTCAGCTGGCCCTGCGCGACTGCCTGCGGCAGGCGTACAACGGCGACGCCCCGCGCTCCGGTAGCTGCATCCGCGGCACGGGACTCACCGCGGCCGGGGAGCCGGCGATGACCCTGCAGTGACTCCTGACGCCCGGTCCCTCGGCCACCGGCGTCGGTACGCCGAGCCGGGGACCGCGTCCGCTAGGTTCGACCCATGGAGCGAAGCGTCGATCCCGACTTCCTGCAGCTGCCCCTCCGCGCCCTCGGCGCAGCTGCCCTGCAACGGGCACAGGAGCTGGGCGCGACGCACGCCGACTTCCGCCTCGAGCGGGTCCGCTATCAGCAGCTGCAGGTGCGGGACGGCTCTCTCCAGGGGGCGAGCGACCGCGCGGACCTGGGGTTCGCCGTCCGGGTGTTGCACGGGGGCGCGTGGGGCTTCGCCGCGGGCGTCGTCCTGACCCCGGAGGAGGCGGTGGCCGTCGCCGAGCGCGCAGTGGCGGTGGCTCGTGTCGCCGCGAGCATGACGATCGGCCCCGTCGAGCTCGCTCCCGAGCCGGTGCACCGCGACGCGACGTACGTCTCCTCCTACGAGATCGATCCCTTCTCGATCCCGCTCGCCGAGAAGGCCGCGCTCCTGGCCGACTGGACCGAGCGGCTTCGCACGGGTGTCGTCCAGCACGCGTCGGCCCACCTGCTGGCGATCCATGAGTGCAAGTACTACGCGGACCTGACCGGCACCCAGACGACCCAGCAGCGGGTGCGCATGCACCCGGGGTTCAGCGCGATGGGCACCGGCGCCGCGGGGTTCGACGAGATGTCGAGCGTGGCGGCGCCCGTCGGTCGGGGCTGGGAGTACGTCGCCGGCGCCGCCGGGCAGGGCGCGTGGGACTGGGACGCGGAGATCGCCGAGGTGCCCGAGCTGCTCGCCGAGAAGCTGGCCGCGCCGAGCGTCGAGCCCGGCACCTACGACCTGGTCATCGACCCGACCAACCTGTGGCTGACCATCCACGAGTCGATCGGTCACGCGACCGAGCTCGACCGCGCACTCGGTTACGAGGCCAACTACGCAGGGACGAGCTTCGCCACCCTCGACCGGCTCGGCAGCCTGCAGTACGGCTCCGGCGTCATGAACGTCACCGGCGACCGGACCGTCGAGCACGGCCTGGCCACCATCGGGTACGACGACGAGGGCGTGGCCACCCAGAGCTGGGACATCGTCAAGGACGGCGTCCTGGTCGGCTACCAGCTCGACCGGCAGATGGGGCTGATGCATCCGGAACTCAACGACGGCCGGTCCAACGGCTGCGCCTATGCCGACTCCCCCGGCCACATCCCGTTGCAGCGGATGGCTAACGTCTCGCTGCAGCCGGCGCCGGACGGGCCGGACACGGCCGGCCTGATCAGCCGGGTGGAGCGCGGGATCTACATCGTCGGCGACCGGAGCTGGTCGATCGACATGCAGCGGTTCAACTTCCAGTTCACCGGCCAGCGGTTCTACCGGATCGAGGGCGGCGAGTTGAAGGGACAGCTGCGCGACATCGCCTACCAGGCCACGACGACCGACTTCTGGGGATCGATGGAGGCGGTCGGCGGTCCAGCGACGTGGGTGCTTGGCGGGGCGTTCAACTGCGGCAAGGCCCAGCCCGCGCAGACCGCGAGCGTCAGCCACGGCTGCCCGAGCGCGCTGTTCCGCGACGTACGCATCCTGAACACCAACGACGAGGCGGGCCACTGATGACCACGCAGCTCACTCCCCAGGACCTCCTCGAGCGCGGCCTCGCCGCATCCGCGGCCGACGACTGCACGATCCTGCTGCGCCACCGGACGTCGGCGAACCTGCGCTGGGCCAACAACAACCTCACCACCAACGGCGAGATGCGCGCGGTCGAGGCCACGGTCGTCTCGTTCAGCGGCGCGGGCGCCGCGTCCGTGAGCGGAGCGGCCGGCTCGCTGGACCAGCTGGTCGAGCTGGTAGCCGCCGCCGACACCGCGGCCGCCGCCTCGTCACCGGCGGAGGACCGTGCCGAGCTGGTGCGCGACCGCGTCTCCCCCGACTGGGACGACGCGCCCGAGGCGACCAGCATCGGTGTGTACGACGCCGTCGCGCCGGCCCTGGGCGAGGCATTCGGCACGGCCTCGGCAGCCGACCGGATCCTGTACGGCTTCGTCGACCACGAGGTCGCCACGACGTACCTCGGGTCGACCGCGGGCCTTCGGCTACGGCATGTGCAGCCGACCGGGCACTGGACGGTGACCGGCAAGAGCGTCGACCTGACCCGCAGTGCGTGGGTCGGCGGCGCGACCCGCGACTTCACCGACGTGGACCCTGTCGCCTTCGATGCCACCCTCGCCCAGCGGTTGGCCTGGGCCGAGCGCAGCGTCGAGATTCCGGCCGGGCGCTATGACACGATCCTGCCGCCGACGGCCGTTGCTGACCTGGCCATCTACGCCTACTGGACCGCGGCAGCGCGCCCGGCGCACGAGGGTCGCTCGGTCTTCGGCAGGCGCGGCGGCGGCACGCGAATCGGCGAGACGGTCGCCCGGCAGGCGGTCGGCCTCTACTCCGACCCCGGATACGTCGGCCTGGAGTGCGCGCCCTTCCACGAGGCCGACTCGTCCGACGACTTCCTCTCGGTCTTCGACAACGGGCTGCCACTGGATCGCGCCGACTGGATCCGCAACGGCACGCTCACCGCGCTGGGACAGACACGCTTCACCGCCGCCATGACCGATCAGCCCCTCACGCCGTACGTCGACAACCTGATCCTCGACGTCGACGGTGCCTCCGGTGGCGTCGACGACCTCGTCGCGGGCACCGAGCGCGGCCTGTTGCTGACCTGCCTGTGGTACATCCGCGAGGTCGATCCGCAGACACTCCTCCTCACCGGCCTGACCCGCGACGGCGTGTATCTGGTCGAGAACGGCGAGATCACCGGCGCGGTCAACAACTTCCGGTTCAACGAGAGTCCGGTCGATCTGCTGAACCGCTTCTCGCACGCCGGTGCCACGGTGCCGACGCTGAGCCGGGAGTGGGGCGACTACTTCGGTCGCACCGCGATGCCGCCGCTGCGCGTGCCCGACTTCAACATGTCGAGCGTCTCGCAGGCGCGCTGACCCGTCGTCGCCGGGCAATGCTCGCCCGACGAGCCCAGCGACGAACAGGCCGACACCGGCCGCAGCACAGATGATCAGCCCGAGACCCATGAACCGGCTGCCAGCCGGCTCGGGCACGAAAGCGTCATCGGCGGCGACCGAGGCGTCGAACGCTCACCACACGTACGCCCCCGCCACCACCGCGACGCCAGCCATGAACAGGGCCACGGCCCGCGTGGGCCCGACCGGCCACGCCGCGCGCAGGGCAAGCCCGGCCACGACCCCCACTGGCGTCAGAAGCACGATGGCCGGCCCGATGGAGAAGGCCAGGACCGCGCAAGCGAGCGCGACCGCCGCGGCCAGCATGAGGGTCCGCGGGGCGCCCCCGCGTGTGTACGTCGACGCCATGCTCGGGGCCACCCTTCTGATCGATTGACCCAGTCTTGCGACGCGAGAGGGTCCGTCGTTAGGGCCGCCGGCACAGAGACCGCGGCGCCGATTGTGCTGAGCGCGCTCCGGGCGATTCGGCCTCAGTCGGCGAAGGAGTAAGTGACATGCCCCTTGTCCACAGATTCTTTTTGGGCCCTGTTTTCGTGGGTGTGTTCGATCTAGCGTTGCGGGCATGACCTCCACTCCACCACCCGAACCGGGCACCGGCGATGCCGGCGACCCGGTGGCGCACCCGCTGCTTGCCGCGGTCGGGGTGGTGCGTACGGCGCTGGCCGAGGTCCGAACGGTGCAGCCGCTGTTCCTGCCGGTGGAGGCCAAGGGCGATCTGCTCGCCGAGCTGGCCTCGGCCAAGGCCCAACTCGAGGAACTCGAGCTGCGGGTGCTGGCCACCTGCGGGGACGCCGCCGCGGCGACTGGTGCCCGCGACATCGGCGCCTGGCTGGCCGCGACGCTCCCGGTCGAGGGCCGCACCGCGCGTGCGGTCACCCGCCTCGCGGTCGCGGTCGAGGGCTGGCCGCAGGTCGCCGAAGCCCTGGCCGAGGGGCGGCTGACTCTGGATCAGGCCCGGGTCATCATCACCGCGCTCGATGCGGCTGCTGCGATGATGACCACCGACCAGGCCGCCGACGCCGAGGCGCTGATGATCACCGAGGCCAAGAGGTTGGACCTGGCCCGGCTCCGCATCCTGGGGAAGCGGCTGCTGGCCCTGGTCGGCGCCGAGGACGGCACCGCCGCCGACGCCGCCCTCCTCGCCGCCGCCGAGAAGTCCGCCGACAAACGAGCCCGGCTCTGGTTCCGGCCCCGGGGCGACGGGATGACCCGGATCGAGGCCCTGGTCCCCGACGCGGTCGCCCACCGGCTCCGGGTCTGCCTGGAGGCCTTCGCCCAACCCCGCAAGACCGCCTACGAGGCCGACGGGAAACGACTGCCCTACCCCAAACTCCTCGCCGACGCCCTACGCGACCTCCTCGAACGCATCGACCCCGCCACCCTGCCCCACCACGGCGGCGACGCCACCACCATCTTCATCACCATGACCCTCGACCAGCTGCGCGACGAGCTCGGTACCGCCGGCCTCGGCCTGGACGGGGACACCATCACCGCCGCCCAGGCCCGCCGGCTGGCGTGCAATGCGGGGCTCATCCCCGTCGTCCTCGGCACCGACAGCGAGATCCTCGACCTCGGCCGCAAGAGCAGACTTCACACCCCCGTCATGCGCAAAGCGATGCGGCTACGCGACAGACAATGCCGCGCCGACGGCTGCGACGTACCCGCGAGTTGGTGCGAAGCCCACCACCTCGACCCATGGGCCAGGGGCGGCCACACCTCCCTCGACCGCGGAGCACTGCTCTGCGCACACCACCACCACCGCGCCCACGACCCCGCCTACGACCACACCC
>Ga0131853_10005964_pt1 | contig 21998 bp, 15 predicted proteins | sample TergutLab28metaG_FD_92764 | JGI IMG/M metagenome (GOLD analysis project Ga0131853, IMG submission 92764) | Labiotermes labralis P1 segment gut microbial communities from Petit-Saut dam, French Guiana - Lab288 P1 (version 2) (version 2) | ecosystem: Host-associated > Arthropoda: Insects >... | reverse complement strand
TAGGTGTCATGATACCAGAGGCTGTATAATACAATTTTGACCTCCTGATGATGAGCAAATAGTGCTCGAAACATGTAGAGGCATGATATAAACCTTTTGTAAAACAAATTTTGTGCATCAAGTGGGTTAATTACTAAGATAAACTAAGAGTCTACAGTTTGCCTCCTGCATGTTACAGACCTTCATCGGCCATTATCAAGGAACATCAGTTACACAAACTTACAAAAATACGATGTTTCATAACATAAAAGCAGTTTAGTGTTAGTAAGTATAAAATGTTGTAAAAATAGTGTTCTTATTAGAGCTGAACATTATTTTGTGACTACCTCTTACGATTTTAGTTATGTCACTTATGAAACTCTCTTTGGTTAGGAAGTTGAAGCTGCCTTAAATGAAACTGTGTTGGAGAGCGGAAGTACCCTGAAGCAAGGAACTCGTCTCTGTAACAGCTGTGGCTGCATAGGCCTCCATGAACTTACAGTGGCAGTGCAAGAGGCCAACCAGCATTGCAAAGAGCTGGGCATCAATTTTGTAAGTGGGCATTTATGAGCAGACATCAGATTTTTGTGCATTAAAAACTGACAAGAAGTCCAGAATTTTACAGTTAACTGGTAATATGTGAACATGATACGTGTACTGAGTTCCTGATTATGTATCAGTAGTTTCTTCTTTTCACTCTTCTTTCTGGCTATTATTTGCTGCAGTATATTTGTGGCACTTGTCTATCAGGATAAATTTATGTGCTTTTGATGCCGATGGTGTGACAGGACAGTTATTTCAGTATGGCTGCAAAAGTTTACATTCTGTTCCCTATAAGCTGTAAGCCCTCCCCCTGTAAACATTTCTTCATGGGAATAACAGGCATGCGTACTGGATTTTTTGCATAATATTGCACCATTTCTTTTACCCACTCACTATGCATGTATCCCACATGGACACCCTTCATTCCAGCTTGTTCATGTACTTCCAAGATTTCATTTAAGGGCACACCAAATGTTTCTGTCATCCACAGTGACTGGGTATACTGTATTTACCTGAATAAAAGGTGACTCCAACTTCACAAACTTCAGTTTTCAGGAAAATACCTATATTCAAGTCAGCCAGGTTTTATGTCAGTGTTTGTGTGCTTAATATTTTGAAATTAAATACAGCTGTCCCCTGGTATTACATTGTAGGTGGTTCCAAAACTGGCAATGTTCATTGAAATGACATTAATTCAAGACAGATTGTCCCATAAATGCAATGTCAAATTGAGGATGATGATTTCATATGATGTTTTGACCAAAAAAAAAAAGAGATCTGTGCCTTTATAGGATATTATGCAGCAAAAAGTAGTAATTCCTTACCATCATTTTGGGACAGCCTATCAGTCCCATCTTCAAGGGTCAAGAAACCCAAGATCTCTTTACTCCTGAAGATGGGACCAATAGGTTGTTAGGAAACGCTGGTAAGAAATTACCACTCAACACTGCTTAATATCCCAAAAGAGTGCTGATTTCACATGTATTGTGACAGAAGCCTGAAATTGTGCAAGAAAAAATAATATATTTATATTCAGAAAAATTTACAAAAAATGAAGTCTTACAAACAAATGACAATTTAACACATTGCCAACCGGATGGCCCTTTAATTAAATACCCTCATTTCCCATGCATTTTATACACTTCAAATGCTCAATGCCTGATTATATTCTTACTTAAAATTTGACTGTTTACATGATACTCCTGAACTCAGTATTGAAGAAACTGCATAGGGAGAGTCTGGCAGATCCTAATGGAAAAATATTTCTCAAACCAAGACCCTTCATGAAGCGGAACACAGGATTTACAAATGTACCTAGTTTCACTTCTCTTCACAAATGTACCTAGTTTCACTTCTCCTATGTGCAGCATGTACTTCACATTGTCTTGCAGGACACTTCTTCTTGTCCTCCCTACCAGCAACAATTTTGTCTAGTTTGTGTTTGGTGAAATCCCCGGAGTCTGCCTGGGGTGTCCAGTTTAGGCCCCTTCGGTGTTGTTTGCTTCTCTGGCCATTGTAGTTCATCAAAACTGGAATAATTTTGATTCTGGTCATTTGATATCCAGGACCTTGCTTCCTTGTTCAGGAACTTCTTGTATTTTTGTGTGCATGTGTTTATTGTTTTGTACATAAAAATTCATCGAAGAATTTAGCAGATACATTCGGCCATTTGACAGACTTTCTCAAAACTGAGTAATAACTGGGTTATTGGTCTGCCCTTTATGAATTTATTGTACTGGAAAACAGCATTAGATTTCTTTATTTCCAGGTTTGTTTTTCTCTCTCTCGTTTCTGTGGTCACTATTGTCATGCAATTGATTGTGCTTCTCATTCACACAAGTCTTTTGTCCTTCCACGCTTGGAATATTACATCACCTTTCCTCCAGAATGCTGACTGCCGTTTTCTCAAGTGGGTGACTTCCCATTCTAGGTCAGGTGGAGTGCCCCTTGTTAGCCCCTTATTGTGCCTCAAACTCTCCCTTTCTGTTGAGCAATGTTTCAGCTAATCTCACACTATTGTAAAAACTGTCTTGATAGATGTGACGATTCTGGCATAAGTGTCTGTCTAAAAGTGATAATACTATGTCCAAATTCTTCCCCTCAGCAACACATATTTCTTTGTTACAGATATAGCCTGATACTGCCTTACATTACATTTTCACCACCGCCTCCCTCTTCACAGAATATATTTGGCTTTGTGTGTGTTTATAACGCATCATGGCTATTTTTAAGATGAATTTAAATAAAATTTCTTATGTTATGGGTAAATATGGTGTTTAGAAATGTACCATAAATACTGCTGGATCCATGTTTACTCTCAAATGCCATTGTACCTTGCTGGATTGACTCACCATCATGAGTCAAAATCATGAATAAATGGATTCACGTAATGAAAATTATGAGAATAAAATAAAGCAGCTTCAATCCATTTTTCCTATTGGTCAAAATTAGATTGTGGAATTTTTGAGATGGCTGGTAGTGTATCTTTATGCATGTCCATCCAAACAGCAACCCTTATGTATGCCTTTTTTGTGCTTCATAGCAATTATTTGTACTATGCTGTACTTATTTTCACAATACTTCTTCATAAAGATCTGAAATACATGTCCTTATTTTCAATTTATTTCAAGATATGATTACAGGAACCACAAAGAAGGTATTGATTTTGGAGCAGGCAGCACTTGCTATGTTTGTTTCAGTGTAGTCTCTCATTTTCTTGTTGCTACAGAGGCACTTGCATGTAGAATGATCGATATTTTCTTCTTGTGTTGGAAATCATTTGCCATACAGCTGAAAAATTATAACTTCATTGTTTGTGCCCAATTCTCTACCACTTCCAGTCCATTATTGTAAAAAAATTACACCTGTGTGACATAATTTTTTGGAATAAATATGGCTACTCAGATTTTCACATATGACATTATATGGGTAAGTCAGGAATTCTGTAACATATGAAAATGAAAAATGGAAGTAGTGTGTTCATTCGGGTTGTGTGCACAAATTACCATAATGGGTAAGTAGAGAGGTTATACATACACTTTCTTGATACCCTCATGTTATGTTCCTCAGTTGAAGGTTTTCCTCACTTAACATTAAATTTCAATGATTCCAGCACACTATTGTCAGTGACAAATTTCCTGCATTTAGGATTTTCCTCTGTGTAGTGTTCAAATCCATCATTCTCCAAAGCAAGCTGCAATTTGGGCTTTGTTGTACTCAAATACCCCTTTCACTTTTTCAGGAATTTTGCCAGCAGCACATTATTGGAGCATCAGGTCCAGAACCAGCAGTAAGAGTTCGTGACACTCATAAGCATATGGCTGCTTTCTGGAAACCTGCACACTTCATGGAATGGCTGTGTCATTTGCGTGATTATGAATCAGTTAGTTATTTCATATCTGTTAATGATGTACCTTATTTTCATAAAGTATAGCAAAATTTATAATGCTCCCTTTTATTGTTTTGAAAATGAAAGCTTCAAGAGAAGTAAGTGACATGTGTCTATTAAATAACAGCAGGCAAAAAAACAAGAGAATTTTAAAATGTTGGCAAAACACACTTTGCTTAAAAAAACTAATTAAGTGCTTTTGAACATATTAAGAATAATATTAGATATAAAGGTGTGGTCTGTGTAACAGTACTGAAACAAAATCCACAACAGTATGTGTGTACGAGCTATAAAGCACAGCATGTTGAGGCACATGTGCTAAAGGAGTATGGCCAAACGACTCTGAAAACGCTGAGCTATCATTTTAGCCTGTTGGAAATTTGGTATATCACCCTAACAGTCTTTCTCAAACTAAGAGGCATGCTCCCTCCCCGACCAATGAACCAGTACTGAAAGACAGTAAATACAGTGACTGAAATTATGTGATTACTGAACCCTTCAGCATGACAAGGCAAAGAGTCCAATACATAAGATCCCCACTTCAGGACAGTAGTGGACTGTTACCCCATCAGCTGCACTGAAATATTTGTATGCAAATAATTTCATTGCAGCTTCAAAATTTATGATTATCTGATTTAAAAAAAAAAAAAAAAAACTAATTCTAGAGCAGTAAACTGAAAGGAAATTCAAGTTTTCTACTAGTAATATATTTTGACATTGTCCACCATAAAATGAAAATTGGATGATATTCTGAGGTGAGGGTGTTGCAGCCATGTTTATGTAAATATTTATGCCTACTCTACATTTATGTTTTTATGGTGAGTGCTTTTCAGAACATTTTGTTATGGTTACACCACAATGATATATGTTAGTCACACAAGCTGTACTGCATGGGATACTGAACTGCCCCTGTAAGTACTACTTTTTGACTGCATCCGCCTGTTACTTCAGATGGGCATTGACTGCAGGTTGTACAGTGTTCTGTTGTATAATAACCCTTCATTGTGGACCTTGGTGCACTGCATGGTTGGTACTATAAATTTCAAAGCCATTTGTACTCAGCAGCAGTTGGAATTTTAACCCCATCATTGAAGGGTTAGAAATTTTTGTATCATTTCCCTCATTTAGGAAATAATTATGCTAACAAGATCATCTTCCTGTGTCCTCATTTGAACTTCTGAATATTTTATCAATTTTAACAAAATATGTGGACATCATGCCACTAGATGTCATTCCAGCAATGCACTTTTTTTTTTAAATTTTGTAGTCTGTATTAATGTGGTGGATATACAGATTTTTGCAATTCTTGAAATGGTGTATGGCAACAGATTTTAGAGACATGTATGCAAGTTAAATTTTTATGGAATGTCAAACAGAATGACATATGCAAGATATCTACATATTTAGCTGCCAATTTGATGTCAATAACTAGTGTACTAGTAGAGACAGGCACTTAACATTTGGTATAGATGTACATTATAAATGTAGTATACATTATGCAAGAGGAGGCTGGAGACAACTGCATGACAAGCTTCATAATTTGTTCTGTTAACCAATTAATATTAAGGTAAATGTAAAGTTGTCACTGTACACGCCATGAAGGCATACAAGGGGTGCAGAAGTATATCACCACTCACTCTTAACCTCAGCACTACACAGGTGGAAGTGAGTGGTCAATGTCATGCCCCAGCCATTGTACTCCTGGGAAAGATCCCCTGATACCCATTGAATAGGAGGGTTAGTGGGTCCCAGAGCCAGTCTGCACATTTTGGAGATGACACAAATCTCTTGCCCTTGCTGGGATTAGAACCCCAGATCATCCAGCCCATACCCTATCGCTATACTGGCTGCCACCAGGAGGTGATGGACAGAAGGTGGATGAGGTGGACAGGACATGCGGCATGTATGGGGGAGAAATGGATACAAGTCTTGGTGCGAAATCCTAAGGAAAGAGACCATTTGGAAGACCTAGGTGTAGATGGGAATATATTAAAATGGATCTTGAAAGAAATGTGATAGGAAGGCTGGATTTATCAGCTCATGATATGACCAAGTGGTGGGCTCTTGAAAACATGGTAATGAACCTTCAGGTTCCATAAAATGTGAATTTCTTGGCTAGATGTGAACTGTTAGCTTCTTACAACGGACTGTGCTCCACAGAGTGAGATTACAATATATGCAGACAAAATTAACCAGGAAATGGGAAGTTTTTTAAGACAATTTTTAAAAATTCATAACATGTTATATTAATTGCACATTACAACTACTTGGGCAAGTATCTTGTGCAATCCATGGACACTTTTTGAAGTAACAAGACTGATGTTCTACTGAAAGTAAAACATCCACCATATACCACAACCCTGACTAACAATCTGAGGTGCCTGGTCCTACACTAGTGTTTTAATAAGGTAAAATCCAGTTCAGTACTATCATGTCATGCTCCAAAAAAATGTGTAACTGTAATAAAATACTCTGCTTCAGACAAATTGTACTTCAGTGTGCTATTTGAATGGTACTCTTATTTGCAGACTGACAACTTGAATGAATTACTGGACATTGACCTATCATGGCAAGACGACTACTGGAATGGAAACAGGGAAGGTGCTGCAGCACACAACAGCAGCCAGGTGTCTGTCAGCTTACACCAAAGTAAACAAGAGCTTGAAGACCGCATACAACATATGTCCATGGAATTACCATCACGCAATGACTGTGCTTTGGAGAGTTCACAGAATAGTTTCTCTTTGTTGGACAAAACCGACACAGCAGGTCTGTGTGGGCTCCTCATGTTTTACAGTGGGTCGCAAAAATTAAAAATTTCACTAGTTTCTGGATTTTGTAAATTTTATGGCATTCCAAACAGAAAATTTATAAAAAACTGGATCTGTTTCATCTGCAGGTGAAATGTATGGCAGTAATCTATTCAGTTGGATCTGTAACAGATAGCTACTGTAAATTATTGGGTAATGTGTCAGTCAGCTCGATCTGTTACGGTACTTAAGAACAGATTCTTTAAATGGAAAGTATACAACTTATAATAGATATTGTGCAGATACCCATGATGACTTAAAATTAAGACAGAAAGGGTGGTGAAAATAAATTAAACAAATCAAACCAAAACCCAATCAAGAAATCAACATGGAAGAAATTCAATATTAACATGGTACACAATAACAACAATCACAATGTGCTTATGTGGGTCAGCAGATATTGGGAATGTTGCCTGTATGAGTATGGTTCATCTTATTAGCAAGAGTAGAAAGGGGGTTCTTTATGCTTAGCCCTGTTCTTCCATATGGGGAGATAGCATGTGGGCATTGTGTACCGTGTCAATTTTAAGTTTTTGGATTGGGTTCTCAGTTTGGTTTGATGAATTTATTTTCAGTTTACTCTTCTGCCTTACATCATCTTGGGATATCCACAATTCTTACTGTTGTTTCTTTATATGTCCTGTTGATAAAATCCGTCCTTATGGGTATTCTATGGATTTTGTTGGAGGCTTATTAGGTTGTCATTATTTGACCTAAGTTCTTCCATACAGACCCAACTGATTAGGTAGTTCCCTTCTCTTTTCACCTTAGGACAGAAAAGAGATTTAGTTTGTAAAATGTGTTCTATTCAGACTAGGGTAAAATCCAGCAATGTGCTAAATGTGTGGGTAATGCAGTTGTGTCAGAACCCTTTATAATTATTCATAAATTAAATTACAGTGTGATTAGGAATATGTACGAAGTCAGGGTTAATTTGTTTTGCACAATTATACACATTATAGAAGATGAAATAAAACTACTGACAGTATGCAAATTGAAGTGTTATAGTGACATAAAGGGCTAACAAAGCACCAAGAGACATTTTACAGTTTACTAAAAAATGAGTTAAACGTATAGACTGCAGCTTATTTAATCATTCATTTAAATTTCACTTACATTACATCAGAATCATAAGCATGTGTGACATTATGAAATGGTAAGAATGAATGCTTACAGCATGAAAAGTCATATTACATTCCCTTCAGTACTAACACCCATTTTTAATCTGCTACAGTAAGTCCCTGACTTGGGTTGACCTGTATATACACACACACACAGAAGTACCCTATGTTATATTTTGATTGTCCATATATTCGTACTACTAAAGAAAATGTTCGAATACAAACCCATAAGCCATCATCCACTGAGAAAACCTAAGAAAAGATAGACAGAGCAATGTTTAGTAGTCTTGAAATAGGCCAATAACAAACCATATCCAGGAAAACACGAAGATATTTATATGTCATGTTTCTTTTGGAACTGCTTTCCACACAATTTTCATAATTTCATGCTCCTTTTCTTAGCTACTGAATGTCAAAATTATATTTTGTCTAAGCAGTGTCAGACTGCAAAGTTTTCAGCTTACATGGAAACCTTTGGGATGAGGTACCCATGTTAAGTCAGTGCCTTACTGTATTTATATACACTTTTATTTTCTTTTGGTGTGCTTCATCTGGGCTAATATTTCAGTGATGCTTTCAGCATCTGAATTTGTATTTTCTTTCTGGTATTTATACAACATCAATGTGCCATAGGGTGATTAAAAACATCAGTGACATTTATGGACCTCCATGTGTATAATTATGTTTAATTTCACTGACTTCCAGATGGTACAAAGTACATTCACCATATAAGCAACTGCCTAGAACAAATGGAAACATTGGCCAACAGACTTCGCAAATTGTGCAAGAACAGGACAGAACCACAAGGAGTGAATGAAACTTTGGATTCACTGCACAGAAATATTATCCAGCGGCTAAGGTTTGTTTTAGGCATTAGCCATGACCACGAGGTATCATTCTCGCATCAATGTGACTCTTCAAAAAATTCGCCTGAACTCTCAGGGAACAGTCCCCAAAAGAGGTATTTTGTTAACCCTCCCTCACATGATCTCCCAAGGAAATCAAACCTCCGATCTCCATGTTCTACCCCGTCAGCTAGAACACAGAAAGCAGTCAGATTCTTTCTGACTACAAGCCAGGAGGACCAAAGTTGTGAGTAGTAAAATAACTGCAGTTTGTAAACTGTTGTGTTACAATTTTGTTATTAAATTATGTGTATAACATGAGTGACATTTGTCAATATTTTATTGGTAAGAATAAATTATAAACAGGTATCAATCAAAATAATCCTCAATGTCAATATCTGGGTTTAACAGGTCTTCACCATAGGCACTGAGGTCAAGTTGATTTAAGATCAAATTTTCACACATTTCTTCTAAATCTGTTTCTCCTATGATAACAGCTCCCTGCATCTTGCCATCTTTCATTACCAATTTGATGTACTCCATGTCTTTTGTGACTCTGAGAAGAACTTCATATTGTCCATCAAGTGTTTGACCATTGTGTAGACCCAACAATACAACTTTGTAACCAAAAAAACGTGTAACATGTGAAAACAGCTCAAAACAGAAATCTTGGAGGACTTCTTCACCCGTTAATGAAGCTGCCATACTCTTTGCTGCATACATCCCCATCTGTCGAGCCTGAGTCCACAATCTCATCTGAAACCAATGTGGAGCCCGTTGCCATGATGCAGTACATACATCTCCTGCTGCAAAAATATCTGGTATGGATGTCTCCATTTTCCAATTCACTTTTATTCCTCCATCATCCGCAAGAATTAGTTTGTCATCTGTGGCAATCACAGAGCTGTTTGGTGTCACACCAGTTGCCGACACAATGAAGTCACAGCCGTATATTTTGCGGTTGGTAAGATGTACATATATGGGCCATGATTCATCACTTGACTCTGTGCAACCTCCTCTAAGACTGACATTCTGTACTTCAGTTTCATATTCCACTGTGACCATCCGGCCAGGATGAATGCCATGAATGTTCACAGTGGCATGCCAGTCTGGACCCAGGGCTGCTCCTCCAAGCCCATCTTTTGTATCAGAATATCCATGAACAGTGTACTTCAGTCGCTTTACAGGAGAAGACATTTGACTTGTCACTTTGTCCTCTGTCCTTAGCAACCGTGTCTGAAAGAATTCTGCAGCTCCTGGATCTACAAATGTGGCTGAAACATGCTTATCCTTAATAGCCCATATTATCTGCACTCCTTGAACCTCATGCACAAGCTCCGTGGCTATGCCCCCATTACCTACAACAACAATCCTACGAGCACCCTTAATTCTGGTCTCAAACTCCTTCACAGACTCAGTGTCACGTATTCCAAGAACAAATGGGCTATCTTCCACTATTAACTTCGGGCTTCCACCTGTACAAATACAAATCTTTTCATACTTGATACACTTTCCACCTACAGTACAAACTGTATGCATTTTGGTGTTTATGGAAGTCACTGAATCTTGTATTATGGATACAGTAGGTAGGGAATCAGCAAATTGTTCAGTTTTGAGTTCTTTAACATCAAATTCACACAATGTTTTGGTTAAGTGAGTAATATTGCTAACAGCCTTAACCACAGGTGAGGCTGTAATTAGGAGAGTTTGCTTATCAGGGCACAAAAATGCTAATCCTTCTGCACAGGAGACCCCAGCTATACCACCTCCCACAATAACAAATGAATAGCTCTCCATTATAGATCCTTTTATTGCAAGTTCACTGCACCAGATAGTTAAGGTTTGTAATATAATGAATAGTCATATTCACGAAATGGAACATCAAAAGTTATGAAGCCATAGTCCTTTGCCTTTTCAATTGCTACCAGAAGCTCCAAGTGACGTTTCTGGCACAATCCAGTTTTCCTGTAAAATAAATTTGGTGCATCATTTTGTGGCAATACAGTATGTGCCATATTGTTACTAAGTACCTGCAACAGTTTTACTCACGAATAGCTTAGTACTTCTCCAGTATGTGCTGAAATGAACTGATTCAGTAAGTCCACATTCTCATGATTCAGTACCAAGTATTCATCTCTGCAGATTGGACATGGGTTGCCTGCTGAAATTCTACCACCTCTCTAAACACAGATCAAAATTATCACACAGTTTAGTGAACAAGTCACTGTATTTCCATGTTTCACAAAAAACAAATACATGAAGTGGAAGCAGATTCTGATGTATGTAGATGTATGATTGAGATCTGTGTTAGTGTAGTCTCTATAGTTACTAGGATACAGGCTAGATGATCTTGGTTCCATTCCCAGCAGTGGCAAGAAATTTTTGTTTTCTCCAAACCAACCAACATCCTATTCGTTGGGGACTGGGGCATAGAGCAGCCAAGCCACAAGACTGACCACTCACCCCCTCTGCTTGCACTGGCACATCATAGGCTGACCTTTACCTTACCTTTTATATTCACAGCAGTATTTACACAGTGTAATATCTATTTAGAAAACAGGGTGCACAATGAAGTTAAATCAATGACAATTGTCTAAGGATGGTATCACCAACTCATAAAAGATTACAGTGTGACCTGCTTCAATCTAGAATCTGAGTGAAAGCATTTTGGCTTTTGATGACACTTATAAACCCTTTTGAAAGGGGCAGGTGTGGTGTATCTGGACCTAAGGTTTTACTGTAATCTCTCTTCACAGCCACAGTTATGACACACTTATCAAATGCCTCTGAACAATAAGTGCCATATTTACCTAAACATAAGATGACCCCCCCTTCACACTCTTCACTTTTCAAAAAAATGCCAATAATACTTTTACATTGTTTATTCCATGCATTATGATGAAGTAAAAACACACGTAATGCCAACAAATGCAATCTTCTACAATTTATGCATATAATCTTTTGTATAGCTCCTGCATATTTCAGTACTATTAACTTGCCCTTTTCAGAGAGATGACACCAAAATATCTTTAAAACATACTGCAATAAAGTAGGACACAATAAACATATGCTGTAGTATCAACAGTACAGAATGTTACAGGTTTTGGTTAAAATTATGTGCCTAAATATAATATAATGTTGGTAAAACAATAATAAGGTTTGTTTTAAAATGGTTAAAAATCATACATGTCTACATCGTACAGGTAGGTCTTGCTTTATGCCACGGTTACTTTCCTGAAAAAGTTGCACAAATAGAACACAAAATTCCCATTTAAGACAGTATATTTCCTAGGGGTTAGGGGACTGACAACTTAAGCCTATATAATGTATGACTATACCACTAATGGACATATGGACCTGTATGTATCTACTGTATATTCAGATATGTATGATATATTTTATTTATATGTAATGCAATAAAAATGTGAGAGATTCACATCCATGGTTTTTGGTACGGTTCATTCTGCCAGGACTGTGGTAATTTTGCTACATGAACACTATAGTTTCTGACTTAGCACTTTCTGTAATGCTATTAGCGTTATCACGAACTGTGCATATGTTAATGTCAGTGAATCTAACATTATGGCGTATGTCAAAAATTAATTTCCCTTTTTCACGTTGGTTTATTATGTCTAATTTCTCTTCAATACTGACTGTCTTTAGCCAGTTTTTCATTAGACTGGACTAGATGATGTAGATTTATGTTTCTCACTCATTTTGGTAATGGAAGCAGAGGCTGTTGATGGAGGAACTACATCAGCCGTGTGATTATATCACCAACGTAATCAATCCACACACACGAGTGATGGTGTGACTGATGTCACCTCTGCTAGCCTCCAAGTTAAACTGAAAATTATCATGTAAATGTGAAAAGTGATGTCAATTCAAGTCATAATACAGGGAAATCACGCAAAAAGGTATCATGTAAAACGAGACCTACCTGTAATTGTTTGTGTACACACATCTATTTTTCCTTGACCCAAATGGATACAATTCCTGTATGGCATGTACTGTATGGTATGTGGTGTTAAAATATTAATGTATTATTTTAGGTAGTCAGTAGAAAGAAAGTAATATGGAACTATAGATGAGTGCATAACAGTATATTTATGTAACTATAGATGTTGATGATGGCTAGTGGGAGCAATGCTTTTCATAATGATTACTTTGCAATTATAATAGGAATTTTTGTTTCTCAGCTTCAGTGGATGTAACATGAGGATGGTTTTTGTATAGTTGGATATTGCATTGGGGTTTGACCACACTGTGTACAACAAACTGAAGACACAAACTTTTAATATTTCAAGTTGTATGTTTGACTGAAACCCTCTTCCCAAGCATGAAGAGGTGGTAAGAAAAAGAAGCCTTGAAAATAGGTAAATACTGAGGTTTTGAACAAAAGGAAATGCTGCAACACCACGAATATGATGGATGTTCTAGCTGTTATAACTGTGCAGCTTGCCTATATGATGTCATTTGTGCAGTCAACAAACACTACCCTGATGTCTTTGTTGTTAGGTCTGAATTCCATAACTCTCGCAGTGAATTTTTGCAATCAAATCATTCATAAGAAGGAAAACTGCACACAGAGGTTCTCTCATAATTACCCAAGAGAATGATTTTGCACAAAGTCCTCAGCATGAAAGTCTGTCAAAAAGTAGCATACCACATGCTTAATTTATTAGACAGAAAATATTAGAAAGATATGTTACATGTGGAACTACCAAGACATTTTGGGATGGTTGGAAATCTTTCTTTGCAAGTTGTGAAAAAGAGAAGAAACTAGTGTTTTACAAGAATCTGCATTCACAGTCACAAGACATACAGTTGCTTTCCTGTAAAATATTTTTCCAATATTCGCAATATACAAATATGAAACAAAGAAACCTTATGCTATTAAACAGTGTACAATAGGACTGTGATCTGCAAGTTCATGCCCAATCAACAACCCAACACTTTTTTCTGTAAAGTGTGAATTCAAATTGGTTATACATTGAGTCCCTTCTTCAACCAAGATGATATGTCCAGTAAAATGATGCCGTAACACACCATGTCGACAAGTCCTTGGCTTACATATAAAAGATGCACAAGACTGGAATATCAGCAGAGGACTCTTGAAGAATGAAGTGTATAAGAATAGCTCTTGAAACAATGACATCCTCCATAACAAAATAACATACACAATGCTTCAGTTCCTGTAGATAAACTTTAGAAAGTGTTGCCAAACTTGTTTATGTATGCCAAAGCATGTTTGAAGGTGTGCAGAGGTAATTTCCAGCAATTCATATAAAATATGCTTTGTTACTTTTTAGAGGATTGATTCATCATGTTCTGTGTAAGCACAGATTGGTAGGACGGTAAATGCCTCTTTTGTGAAAACCCCCTGCACAAACTGTTGTTATGGTCATGTGAAAAGTCACAACCACCCTATTGCAAGCAGCATGTCTGTCTGAAATGAGGACTCTCTTTAACTCTTATTGTGTTTTAAAGTAACAAATCTACAATAAGTTTACTCACAATACATGTTTTTCTTGTCTTTCTGGGAGGAAAAGCACCTTTGTGATTTCTTCTATACTGACTCCACACTGGATTGTTCCCATATGTTTCTTTGTATGCTGAAAGAACAGTGTATACATACATCAGGGGGGCACACATTTTTTAGAAATCTTGGAGTAACCTCCAAATTCCTTACGCCAGAAGACCAGCATGGAGCAGGGCCCATACTGAGGGCTCCCAAGTCTGGAATGAACTCTGAACCTCACTGTTATCCTGTGCTTTCTGCCTGGTACATTTGAACTTATACACACTTTTGTATGTAAGGAAAAAAGTGCAACAATTACACAGAAAATATCAGGTACCACCATACATCCAGAATTCATGAATCCCTAACATACTTGTACACACACAATCATATGTAATAAAATATTTCAGTAATGAGTGCCAAGGTGTACTTTTGTGAGGACATTTTGCAACTGGTAATCACCAATGCCCCCACTCCCCCAACTTCACACAACTGGTGTTGATGCATTTACTAGACACACACATTACTTAAGAGTAAGGAAACACCACAGATTTTGCAGTGATTATGACCATCAATTACCATATATAATAACTATACATAGCACTGAAAAATAGTTAAAAATGTTTTACATGAAGTTTTAGACTTTGGTGATGTCTATTATGCAGTGGGTGTCATCTAGACGTGTACCCTCTCTACTGCACAGCAAAGAACCTAAGTCTAATATCTTCATTTACAGTATAAAAATTAATACCATTATGTCATATCCGAATTGCAAATAATCATTCACAACAAAAACATGTGGAAGGGCATACTGAAACAACCTTTATTGTGATTTATGTATAAAGATATTTCCCATCTTACTTCACAGCTGCATTCCCAAGGCTCAGTGTGCAATTAAGTATTAAGTAACTGAAAATTTATTTTCCTTATAATTTTCACTGTAAGATATGTAAATATATAGGATTAATACAATTATTTTTTGTCATTTACATATCCTGATTTTTATTTACTTTTATTTTGCAATCTTCAGTGAAAAATTAAACTGAAATATTGCATAAGAAATAATAACATTAAATTTGTGTAAGTCAGGGGAAACCTGCCTGCAGCAAAGAAAGTTGTGATTTAATTCATGAAATTGCAGTGCTAATATATATATATATATATATATATATATGACAAAAGGAAAGGAAACAGCTGCCAGCTGTAAAAAATTTGTACATTTATATACTACCTAGAATTTGAATTGACTGGGAAGGAAAACTGTGTAATGTAACCCCTACATTTGGTTTGGTATTTGTGTAATTTGGTAGTGTGTGTCCAGCAACAAAATGTGACATGTATAATTTCTGAGCTGACCGCTTCTTTAACCATTCATTTTATGTATATTACATATGGCATTCTCCAACCATAAACTGTCTAATCAGTAAAGTGATATTCGTTTAAATATGTAATGCATCATCTCTACTGGCTGAAGATATCAGGCAAGAAATAAAGGAATACTTAGCTACCAAATATGTATTCTACAAGATGATTGCAAAGAACACTACAAACAAGGAGCTGGCCATCAATTCTGTGACTTCAAAGTATAAACACACAACCAGCAGCTTCTCTGAAAGGCCCCTTTTTGTAAGTGCTCCTTCCCTTCTCAGCAGTTTTGAACAAAATTCTGAATTAGGTGCATCATTTTTTGTTATATTTAATGAAGTAAACATAAAATATAAACACACTTCACATTTAATACATCCATAACAGCAATGTTGCTCCCCTTAAGGACATGGAAATTTGATACAAACTTCATGTAATACTTTCTATTTATAGCTATCTGTAAGATATGTAACACATACCTTCACTCTTCAAATACTTCTTACTAGTCTCTACAGAAATAATAGTGGTACGATCCACTGACGGATCATGCTTTTTGTCATCCTTGGCATCCACATGTGATTCTGCTTCACTATATAGTTGTTGACCAACTGCTAAAGAACGTGTGAACAGAACCTGCAAATATATTTTTAAAACAATTTGGATAATGAAGTCCAACAGAGCTATGATCATTCTGTACTAATTCACATGCAAAATTTATGTCTTTGTAAACTGAGTAAGTTGTCTGATGACAGCTTATTTGCTCCTAGGGGCTAACAGAGCAAATTAATGGTATGAGACGAAGAAGTCAGTAATGAAACTTCTCTTCAAGCATCTATCCAGATTTATGAGAATATGACACTGGCTTTTACTTCTAATGGCTCTTTACAGTGATTTTATAGTGCACTTCTTTTTCTTGCTTCTCTCCTGGCATCACGCCTTGGAAGAATGTATCTATGCATGGGAAGTTTTCACATTGGTGCTGATGAAGATTCCAGTCTTCTGGGATGTGTCAGCTGGTAAATAATTATAAACGTTCCATAGGGCCTTGATGTAACCATTTTTAGAATCTAGGAAATAACGTGAAAGTGCCAGAACTATCATACAATGCCTACATTTCCCAGTTCCAATGGTGTCACTCTTAAACCATACTGTATGGAATGGTATGATAACCTATGAATTCCTAAGGAATTGGCAGGAAACAGTTGTGGCATAATTGAACTACCCTGGTATCAGTGTGGAGCACCCTGGAAAAGCTACAATAAAAAACTGAGGCTTAGCTGTAGTCTCAGCTCCAACTGGAATGGTACCTCCAGAATACAGTGGTAGAATGCAATGGCAGACATACCTCATCGGGTACATTCCATTCTGTTTGTACACAATACTAGTTTAAAAGCCACAGAAATGTTGAAAGAAAAATTTAACAATTTCCATCTCCAGTCACAATTTTGAAGTGAACCCTTTTATACAAAATACTAGTATACAGGCCATAGAAATTTCAACAAGAATATGAAACAACTTTCATCTCCAGCTACAATTTCACAGACAGCCCTTCACTGATCTACATTCATGCAATACAGCCCATATAAAGGGCCATGAAATCACATTTTCACTTAATTTGTACAGAAGGTTTCTGGAAAATATGTGCTATAAGTCACCTATACTGCATGTCTATAGTAGGCAGTTCAAAAAAAAACTTACTGAGGCACTGTAATATGTTCCATATAACATGGATGAATTTATTTGTAAAATGTATGAACCAACAAACGCACTTCAATTTTATTACATACTTTTATTTATAATATGGTCACCAACATGTTTTGGCCAGTAAACCGGCCATCTTCAAGGTGATGATACAGTAATACAATTGTAGTTACAAGTGTCACCATCATTCCAAAGTATTAAAAATATATATAATTTCGATAAAAATTTTATTTTTTAATAATAATGTAAAACAATATAGGATAACCGTGCCTAATTATATGGTAATGGAAGTTAAAATTTAGTGTGATGTATACTGCAATTATATGGCGAGTTCTAACCCAGAGCATATGTGATGTGCTGTCTGTGTGGTGCACTTCTTTTAACCGAAATTATATATATTTTTTTAATATTATGGAGTGATGGTGCCACATTTAACTGCAATTTTATTCTTGTATCATAAAACTGAAGTGCATTTGTTGGTTGTTTATATATTTTACTATTTACTGAAGCACGTCTACCTGAAGTAAACCACTAGTAGCTGGACATTTATACAGCGGTATGCGTGTAAACTTGGTACTCCAATAACTCACTGCATATTGCATGTACGAGCACAAGGCCATATTGCATCAGACGTATTTGGTCATGGATTAGAGCCATTCGACAACGTTCCAAAAGTAGTGTAACCGTGTCGATACACAGAGACAATTGTAAAAATTATATTTCTGAAAGCATCTGCTCAGAACTGAAGTATGTAAATTAATAAAGTTCATTAATAGCACAATTGATTGATGGAAGTATAAGCAGATTCGCAAAAATATAGAATAAAAAATGTGCTTTTTCAATCACTCTGCCTCTAATTTAGTTATTCGTTTGTTTGTTCGTGCTTGTCGACGGTTGGGTGGGGGGGTCTTGTTGTACTTGGTGACGTATATTTCCAGAAGAAGCTAGTATCACAGTTGATGAGGTTTAGGTGAGTTTGTGTATTTGTTATCTTGGTTCGAATATATCGTTTATGCATTGTTGAAGTTGTATTTTGTGTCGAATGACGTAATTTTTACAGGTACATGTTATTTATTTTCAGATGCCGAATGGGAAGTACGGTTGATGAGAATTTGCACCCCAAGCAGTCCAACCAGATCGCTTGTTCATTCCGTATACATAGTGCCCAATAAATTACCCATTTCACCACTTGTATTTCCTTTAATGGGAAAATGCCTAACTTGGAGTAAGTGACAAATGGGTTGGTTCTATATTGACGCATCCAATGTAGTATTTAATTATGATACATGTCACGGTATCGCGGTTTAGTAACGGTGGCTGCGGTCGGTCTGGAAGCTTAGATGTGGGTAGGGAAATCTGACTCAAATTTTTTTGGGACAGTGAAGTTACATGTTTGTATAATTCGTTGTTTATTTGAGTTACGTGAATGAAAATAATTGTTATGTTTGGTTCGGAAAAAGTCGGATGTAGGTAACCTGGTTTGTGGTAGTGGAGTGACGTAGTTGGGTGGGGTCTTGCGCACAATGTTTGCGCATAGCTTTGCCAGGTCGTTATCGAGGGATGGCCATTGTTCGCGTTGTATGCTTGGAGTATTATGGAACTAAAAGCTTTGAAATACTATTTGTTAGTATAGCCATTTTGAAATACTATTTGTTAGTATTGCCATATTCATACCTATTTGCATTTTTTAATGCTAGAAGACATTTCGTAAATAGCCCTTATTGTACACACTAATGGCAAAATAGCTGCACAAGAGAAACTTCTTCCATACGAAGGTTGCATGTTGGAGGTAGTACAGTTTAATTGCGATATATTAAAGTCCTTTATTCCATGATGTTATTGTGCATATCACTAGTGACTTATTTAATGATATTGTGGAGTTAGTGATGGTGGTACCGTCATTAAGTTTTTGTGTAATTGCTGTGAGCTTATACCGTCGCGAATTCTTCCATTTCGGGATAGAAGGTAATACGTAACTTCTGTGGTTTCAGATTCTGAACAGTTACAAAAAAGAATGTCATGAAGACTTGTGGTGTAATGTGAATTTGGCGTGATAATATTCGGAGCAATGGTAAGTTTATTGTGCATCCATTCTAAAAGTCCAAAATGGCCTCCAAGGTGAAATGAAGGGTATGACGTGGTTCAGCGACGCGTGGTTGGTTGCAAGGTGACTGCATTAATGGTGCGTGGGAGGTGGTGGTATGTGGGACTGTACGTTCGCATATTTCGTGCAAATCTTACTATGTTGTAAATAAAGTGTAATTGTTTCCTGTCCTGAGAGCGTATGAAAGTGGGTAGTCTGGAATGTGAAGAATTATAATACTGTACGTCCGAGAAAGACAGGCTGGCTTTTGCACGTAATATATTAAGTAGTTTTAATGAGAATGTTTCCTTCACTTATCAAGTGTAATTTGGTCACAGAAGATGCAGGGGTGGTCAGGTCGGTGTAGTGAGTGGGCCTGGGCTACCGTAAAATCCTTGATTACCGACCGGGTCGAGATGCTTTCTCTTAGGTACACATCAGCTGGGACCCACCTACTTACCCGTTGAGTATGTGCAGTACTGGTGTGAGAGGCTGACCAAAGTCAGTGGAACCATGCCTCCACTGTGTGCGAGTTCATGAAGGCGCAGGCAGGGAGTAGACGCATAGCGCACACTTTCTTTAGCGTTGGGGGCTAAATGGGGATGGGTGTGTAACGCCATGTCCTGGCCAATTTACCCCTGCTGGGAATAACCTGTTACCTATTGTGCAGGAGGCTTGGTGGGTCCCAGCTCCACTTTGGACAGGTGTGGAAAAATCTAGCATCCGCTGGGATTCAATTTCTAGACTGTTCAGTGAGTAGGTGGTACAGGCTATACTATCCTGGCCAAACCTGCCATGCCGTATCAAATTAAAAGCAGTGAGAACTTTACAGCTAAGGAAATTGGACACTATGTCCTGATGCTCATTTCTGGTATTCTGGAAGGGGGACAGTAGCGAGCCTTGCAGAACTTGTCATTCTTACTGTCTTTTTTCGCAATGCTACTAATTGCTGCACATCCTTAAACGCATTCTTGGTTGGCTGGATGACTGGTTTCCAAAGGGTTAAATAGTTTCATACACTTTGGTTATTGTTTAGAGAACCCCACATTGTTATATCCTGTGGAGATGTTTACAAGTAGGCAGGGGCAGAAGCAGAGTGCAGTTGTCACTATTCTGTTATGAAAGTGTGTTATAGAGAGAGGACTTCACATTCCATGCATACTCTTGGACCCAAGGTTTAGGTCTGCACATAAGAAGAGAATTTATTATAATGAAATTGGCAAGATAACATTGGTATTCATTGCAGTATGATTGAAAGTGCTGAATTGTAGATGCGGTGAGACTGATTGTTAATGACTTAATCTATTGTTAATAACAGTATCATGTTGATATTCATATGCACTTTTTATGAATGTGGGGCAGACATTGTGCTGTGCCTTAGATTATACTTTTCATTTGACTTTGGATGCCATTTTGTAATAGTTGTGTTTTTAATTGATGTGTAGCAGAATTTCTTCCTGGGTTGTATTGGTTCACTCTAACTGGGCTATAGTAGTATGCTTGCACAATTAACTGAGATTAGTGGTGAATATAAAAATAAAGTCTATGGTGAATTCATTTGTTAACTGGCTAGTGGATTCAGATAATGATTATACCAGACTACATGACATTACTCCCCAGAAAATGTCTTCATGCATATAGTAATGGGGTGCAAAAATCTTGGGCACATAAATTTTGTACAGTAGTGCATCTTATTTTCAGCATAATGGCCTCAGTTTTTTCCTTTGCATACAAAAATGTGTATCAGTTTGTCTGCACTCAGCAGATAGTGTGCTATAACAGTCAGGGTCAAAGGTCACTCCAGAATTTTAGGTGGTTGCTACAGAACTTGTTTCATGTCATCTTTCTGATGCTGTGAATTTGGAGGTGGGTTCTAGGCTTTTAGAGTAGAGAATACAAGAAAGGCAGACACTGCAGTGATTAGTATGAACCACCCTTTACACTCATTCATTAAACAGCCTTGTACTGTGAGCAAAGTGCACCATTTTGCTGACATGTCCTTAGGGTCACCTGATTTCATAAAAAGTTGAATCAGGTGCCTGAATCTTAATGTGGCCTTAGCGTCATAGTCACAAAGAATATGAGGCCATTTCACATGCCTGTTTGCATCTGTCACACACAAGACTGTTTGCCAGCTCCAGTTTAGATGTCCTTTTAAATGGCAGTGTCCACTTCACAACCCTTTTATGTGAAGCTTATTCCTACAAATGCTGAATAATTCTCCAGCTTTTATAGCAGAGGGTCTTTGAGGACGAAACTCTCAGTTTTACATAAGGACTCTGCATACCACACAGTAAATGCTGTCCATCTCAGTTACACAAAACCAGCCTGTTAATTTGTATAGGGCAAAGTCGCTGTTCAGAGATCTTTACAAACACATACTGTGAGCACCATGCAGAATTTTGAAATGTTAAATCTGTTGGTATGTAATTAAATGCTAGGCCTTAAAAGGTTAAGAAAGCCCATAGCCTGTGTTTATCTTGGAATGGACTGCCAGTAGCCCTCATGTTTTCTACTGGTGCAGTCCCTGATCACCCCCCCCCCCCCCCCCCCCCCCCCCCCCCTTTCTCCTTACAGGGCTGGGGTGGTTTATTTTTTTGGTGTGGTGGGTGGGGGTGTGGTTTTTGTGTGTGCCACTTTTT
>Ga0131853_10005963_pt1 | contig 22000 bp, 24 predicted proteins | sample TergutLab28metaG_FD_92764 | JGI IMG/M metagenome (GOLD analysis project Ga0131853, IMG submission 92764) | Labiotermes labralis P1 segment gut microbial communities from Petit-Saut dam, French Guiana - Lab288 P1 (version 2) (version 2) | ecosystem: Host-associated > Arthropoda: Insects >... | reverse complement strand
GCTCCGCAGTTGATTCACTCATCTTGTAGCGGAAGGTTTCTGGTATAATCGGCAAGTTATCAAGCGACCAGTGTTTGTACTTGCTGTCGTACTCCTCTGGAGAAAAAAGTTCGAATAGATGCCCTACGCAATAGGTGATGGTTATCCCTTCTGCCTGATTTTCGTAGAACCCCTTCTTACCAGATGCGCCTAAAGCGCCTGAAAAATCTTTTGCCACTGAAGGCTTTTCACACAGTACCAGCATAATGTTCTCCTGCTTCGGCGAGCTTCCTAAGCGCCGTATAATTTACTTTTCCCCGCTGACGGAGGATGTAGTTGAGCCTGATATAAAACGCATCATCAAACAAAAAGGCGTTGCCAAAGTGGGTATGCAAGAACCCAATAGCGCGCCGTAATTTGTCGACTCTCGATGCATGGACTGAAAAGAGCAGCAGCACCTTGCACGAAAGGCTTGGTAAAAGAACAGCGTTAGGTGAAGGTGCGTTCCGTATAACGCAAGCTTCCCGATGAGTTGGATAGGTGTAGTACAGCACGACAACTGCACCTGGAGGGTACTCAATAAGGGTTGACCTGATTTCTGTCAGGTACGTTTTTCTGAGTAACAGACCATCAGAGTACAGGGAGTAAAACGAGTTCTTATCGGGGATAGTGATTTCAAGGCGGTTCATGACGATCCTTTACAGGGGTGTATAGTACTAGCGACCACAATATATTCTTGCAATTGACGTAAGTTACTAGCGACCATATTTCCTTTATAAAAAAATTATATCCTCTACCCTATGGATATAAAAAAAACCGCCCGAAAGGGCGGCTTTATTGGTGAGTTAGAAATTATGGTTTATTGGGTTTCTTCAATAGAGTTTTTTTATTACCTTGATGCTTTTAGATGAATCCGTATATTCTAGCTTCATCAGACTCAAAAAACCTCTTTCCGTTAAAAATTTCTTCTTCGGTGAACGGCTCTGTTTCATACATTGAAGCAACAGCAGGCTTGCATATTTCTGAGAGTGGGATTTCTGCCCTCATCGGAGTGCGGTTATACACATCGTCATGAGTTTCAAGGGAAAGCTCTGTTGCTCTGAAACTCCGGGCAGTCATTGAAGCAAACCTAATGATGTCCATCTGGCTCGGAGTAAAAACCATCTCAGGCTCTGTATTAGCGTAAAAGTGATTTTCTGTTCCCAAGCCGCTGCCATAAATCTCATCGTTAATGATTTTCTCGGAGAGCGTCATTTCTACAATGCATCGATAGGCATCATTGTCTGGAACAGGTCCAAATTTTTCTTTTGTATACCGACTTCCAGTAATACTTTGCCCATGAAGAGAATAGTGAACCGCATCAGCAATACAAAGTGCTTTCCTCAGTTGAATACTACCAAGCCCAGGAGAAACCTTAAGGATGGCAAGAACGGTGTTTTCAAAAACAACTTCTTTCATTATTTGCTTTCCTCCAATAGTGAGTTCAACGGGGAGATAGCCGACTCTCCAATTAAGGGAGTTTGTGGAAAATACAATTTACGTCTAGCAACAAGTTTTTTATATGTTTGGTTCTCTTCCAGAAATTCTTATGAATACCCACTTGGTTACAATACTATAATAAGAAATAAGAACTGTCTAGCGATTTTTTTGTTAAAGCACTTGGCTAGATACGATAAATGGTTATATACTAATCGGAGTGAGGCTGGGGTGTTCACACTCCCCCTCACCAGCATACCCGGACGCTTTGTGTCCGGTGTTTTTTTCTGTGGTATTCTTGAATTTTTTGCTAAAAAATACTTGACAGAGTGGGTGGAATACCCTATAGTTATAGGGCGGGGCTGGAGTATTCGTATTCTGCCCGGTACCCTACCCGGACGCTAAGCGTCCGGTTTTTTATTGTGGTAATCTTAAATCATCAACTTTTAGATAGACAAGTTCCTGTTCCCCCTTAATTTTGAGGATGATCTTCCCACCGTTATAAGCGCCTTTCTGGGGGTATTTTGCACTATTTCGCGCTCCATAGAGAGCCGTCATTACTTGAAGGTGTGTCAGGTTTGACTTTTCAAGGTTAATAAAGACGTTGGGAGACTGATAACGGGATTCAAGAAAACGTTTTTGCAGTGCATCATTACCACCCATCACGTTTTTAAATTCCATTTTCATCCCGCTGACAATGGCATCATACTTCCTGCCCGGCTTACTTCTCTGTTCTGGTACTAGATACACTGTATCCCCCAGGTCTCGTAGAATCTGGGCATCGCGCAGCTCGTCGTGGTAGTTGGTTTTTTCCCCGATTGGTCGGTTTGGAGAAAGGTATATGCCGTCTTCGATTTTCTTCCACTTTTCTTCGGAAAACCAGTCGCCGGCGGCTTTTCTTGCCTTGTCTGCATTTTCCTGCCGCCGTTTCTTTTCGGTCAATGTATCTTCGTGCACTTGGCTATTATCCTTACATGGGGGTAGAAGATCAACAAGCAGACCGTTACGTCTACCAAGATAGCCGCCCCAGCACAGTGGAAGCGGCTACACAGTTTTGGTACTTAGAGTATCCGGTAAACCGTAATAGAACCGTCTCCACCTTTTTGTTCTCCTGGATGAACACCTCCAGCACCACCACCACGGGATGAATTACGGTTATTCCCCCCTGCGCCGCCTGGTATTCCAGGCGCAGGCTGATTATTTGGGGGTAGTGCATTGCCACCCTTTCCATTTGCATTGTTGGTATTTCTGTAATCGATGTATAAGGCATGGTAATTGGCATAAGCAGCATTACCACCACTGCTGGAATACTGATTACCATTACCAGCAAAAGAGAAGCCAGTAGCAAAAGGAAAAGCAGATTCTGCATTTATGCCATCATTTGGTTTTCCTCCTCCATATGTAAATGCTTCATTTCCCCCAGCTCCAGCGCTCCATCCCCCGCCACGTCCCCCATTAAGTCCCTTTGGTTTATTATTTATATCGTTACTTATTCCACCCCCACCCCCACTTCCAGCGCCAATAGAGCCACCTGCTCCTCCTGCTCCTCCTGGAGTAAATGAAAGAAAAGCAGTTGTTCCACCACTCCCACCGCCCCCACCACCAGCAGTCAATAAATATCCTCCTGGAAAGGAAAATGGATGAGCATAAATAGCACTACCGCTGCCGCCTCCACCTCCAGCTGTTCCCTCAGTAGGACCTGCTTTACCAACAACGGAATATCCTCCGCTACCCGAAAAAAAGTCAAAAGTAACCGCATTCCCAATTATAAGGAGTTCTGCAACAAACCCGCCATCTCCACCACGCCCGCCTACACCAGAATTTCCATCACCTCCTGCGCCGCCACCTGCCCCATTTGCAACAATAATATACGCGCCCGGCGTTAGCGTTATTTGTGTGGTAGGGTAATTACTAGTTCCTGAAAAATTTTGTACAACTGAAAGCGAAGCGACTGTACTATTCACACTTAAAGTGTGATTTGAATTTGCTGATAAGGTATAGGTAAAAAAACTAGGAAACGGTTCCTCAATTCGTTTTTTTGCCAAATATAGATCATCAGGCGCTTCTTTGATGTAGATAAACTTAAAAAGCGCGCGCTTCTCCCCAGAATAGTACCCATTTTTACTTTGAACAAACGTTGGCGCCGTTGTCGAGTATTCGAACTCAACTTTTCCTGGTAATTGCGAAGCATATACATAGCCTACGGTACTTCGATTTGAATTAAGAAAACCCAGTCCAACCGCTGTGTCTGTTTTTAATTGGACATAGGATCGGTTTATTTCAAAAGAGGTACCTGCTCTAATAACCAAGGGTGAAGTACCATCGTAGTAGTTTGTAAGCCCTCCTGAAAAAAATCCAAGTTCAGTAAACAGATCAATTTTCCCGGAGCCATTGGTAAATTGAATAGGAATTCCCCTTTCAATCGGGCGAGTTATCTGTATGATAACATCGATGTTGATAGTAAAGGTAACGGTATAGAGCCCTGTCTCACGAAAATACTCACTTGCGCTGGCGTTATAGACCAGGGGTATTAGTGCAGTTACTGAAGACTCTTCCTGGTTTATTATAATGCTCTTAGTCCCCTCAAATCGCGCCACACGTCCTGCAAGGTTGTGAATATAGACATCAGAGAAGTTGCTCTGCGCAGTGTGTGATGGAAGACCAGAGATGGTAAGGTACGGAATGCCTGGTGCTTTTGGCAGCGTAGTTGAATCGATAACCGCATTCCCTTTATCGAAGGGAACTAAAAACTTATGTTCGATGGTAATAGAAGAGCTATTAATTGCATCGATATTAAGATCAAAGGTAACGTAAAAGGAACCAGTTCCGGTAAAGATTTCATTGGTGGTTACGAACATTAGAGGTACTTTCATTGAGGCAAATTGGTTTGAACCCTCAATTATAATGTCCGAATAATCTTTAGCCCCAGCGATAACACCAGCTTGCAGCCAGACTTGCACATTAGAGATACTAAAGGGCTGAACATGGGAAGGAAGATTTGTTATAGTAAGGAATGTTCTTGCATCAGCTTTTAATGTAAGTGTGGCAATATCGACAACTGCCTTTCCCTGAAAGAAATATACAGTTACTCGATCATCTCGCTTGAGTGTAAAACTTGTAAGCGCATCGATATTAAGATCAAAGGTAATGTAAAAAGAACCAGTTCCAGTAAAGACCTCGTTAGAATTTCCCAACGACAGCGGCACATTAAGATGTGCAACATCACCGACGTGCTTAACAGTAATATCTTCCGGGGTCTTGTTTGATGCGATAACACCTGCTTGATTCCATATTTGTACATTAGAAATGTTGTGCCCCTGTACATGAGAAGGAAGGTTTACAAAGGTAAGGAATGTCTCTGAGTCAGCATCTATCGGTGGGACGGGAATATCCTTAACATCAAAGACTGCCCTTCCCTGAACAAAATATACTGTTACATCAGCATCCCTGCTGAGTGTAAAGCTAGTAAATGCATCAATATTGAGTTCAAAGCTCAGGTAAAAATACCCTGTCCCCGTAAAGACCTCGTTAGAATTTATCAAAGACAAGGGAACGTTCAGATGGGCGACATCCCCAACCTGCTTAACGCTAATGCCATCCTCGTTTATGTTTAGTGCATTAACACCAGCCTGGTTCCATATCTTTACATTAGAGATATTGTGCCCCTGAATATGCGAAGGAAGGTTTACAAAGGTAAGGAATATATCTGCTAGAGGATCCGTCAGTGGAACGGGAATATTCTTTACATCAAACTCACCGCGTCCATTTTCAAACTCGACAAGCACTTCTGTTTTACGTTCTACAACAATCCTTGTTCTTGCGTCAACATCAATCGTTACGATAATGAAAAGCGAGCCGTCTTCAATAAATTCATCTCCTGAATTGTACACAAGGGGAATGTACGCACTGCTGTATTCTTCATCACGGGCTACCAGTATACGACGTTCCGTATCGATACGTGCTACACTTGCTGCAAGGTTTGCCGTTTCTACTACGGTAATATTATGCGCTTGCAAATTACGGGGAAGGCTTGTAATTTTAAGGTACCTTCCATCCTCTTCCATCTTTTGGATTTCTTCCTCGGTTGCGCTTCTACCTTCCAGAGTAGAAACATCATCGGTGTTTGAAGATATATCTTCCGTTGGCGGCTGGATATACGTCATATCGCAGGCAGCGAATAAAGTGATCATCCCTAAGGATGCCGCGAAAAAGAGTGGTAAAAACTTTTTCATAAAGAACTCCTTAAAAAATTATTTGGAAAAACGTTTACAATACTTTCATCGAGAGTCCGATGAAGAACCCCTGGAACTTAAAATCAGATTCAAGGTGGATAAATAAAAACTGGTTTATCCGTTGTCGAATACCTGCACGGAAGTCGTAGTAGCGGATATCAACGGGCTGATCATTATATTCCACCAGTAAATCATTACGAACAAATCCAAAGTCAAAAACATATAGTGCATACAAATCGGTATTAGGTCGGTCTAAGTTTATGTGGTAGGCAAGGCGAATGCCGAAACTATTGAGGTTGGGTTCTGGCATTTTAAGAAACGCACCTAAGGAAAGTGGGAAGGGCAGCATGACATCGGCACTTGCCTGTGGGGCAAGGGAAAACCCTTCGTTAAATGAGATTACTGCGCCATGTGCCGATGCAAATAACGATCCTCCTTCGGCAGCTTCAGGGTGCTGCCAAAAGTCGACTGCGTAAGCGTTTACTACAACGGTAATAAATAAAGGCAGGAGAATAAATTTCATTCGATAACCTTTATTATGGCAATATCGCTGATACCATCGTTGGTAAGTGTTTGTACGGCTGTTTCCCCTATTTCTAAAGCGGTTATGATGATACCGGTTGAACTTTGTGAAACGCTTACGATCTTATGGTCGTATAAGGGCTGTACTATCCAGTTAGCCTGCCGCCCTCCGATAACGCTTGATAGTTGTAATGATGCACTTTCCGCTTTTCGAAGTGTTATCTGGACAGTTCCAAAAGTACCCACTCTTTCATTAGGAATACTTACCACAAGGGCTGAAGTAACAGAATCTTCTGTTGCATAAAACGAAAGGGTTGATGTTTGTCCTGATGATGAAAATAGGAGAAGACCTATTCCAAGAACATTAAGAATAAGTGAAATAATAAGGGTAATGGTTTTAAGCATATACTCTCCTGTGTTATTAAGGCTGTTTATTACTTACCGTCTATACCGTTCTCGCACCGGATAGTTAGGCAGAGGAGGGATTGCAAGATTACGGTTTACCATAATATTAATAATAGTGCCTGAGTCAACGGTAAGAGTGGGTTGTATATCCATCACGCGTGAGATAACAGCGCCTCCTACCTGAGACATGAACTCTGCATTTGATTGAGCAATAGCGCCCGCTATAGCATCTGAGGTATGCTTTCCTGCTTCTTCAGCCATCTTTGCATTTGCAATAGAAAAGACTCCAATAATACCCGCTGCCTTTAAGTATTCGAACCAGTTTTCATGGTAAACAGCTTCCTGACCTGACATCCCGCGCCGGTCGACGCCGCCCATGCCGCCTAGCTCTACCTGGAAACCATCAGGTCGTATAAGCGTATCCCAGGCAATTTGTACCCGCTTTTGTGCGTATGAAATTGAGTTGTTGTACCTGGCAAAGAGAATTGAGCCTTGGGGAATTAAAAGCATCTGCCCTGTTTTTGAGTCAAACACATTCTCGCTAACACGCGCAAGAACGTTCCCTGGTAAATCGGTATTAATACCCGTAAGAAGAACACCGGGGATAATAGTGCCTATCCAAATCGTATTATCCTGTATGGTAAACCCATCACCACTTGAGTTCGTATTTTGAGTTGTCGCTCCACTTTGTGCCAGGTATTGCAGGTACGCATTCATTGCATCATTACCATCTGGCACTTGTACACCTTGATTAGCATCTGTGCTTGCTGCAAGCAACGATCCTTCAACAGCCGGCATCAGGGGTGAAGTAAAATGCGTAGGCAGTTGAGTTTGGGTATTACCTTGCGGACGTGGCGGCGCTTGTTGTACGGGAGGGGGAGCAGTGTAACGCATGGGGTATGCTGCAGCACCTTCATCCCAGGCAACAGCAGGTAGCTGTACTGGCTGTGCAATAATTTCTTCCTCTGTTTCATTAGCCTGTACTGCTTCCCGCTGTGATCGGTCAAATTGCGATTGCAAAAATCCTGGCGGCGGTCCACCTGGAGAGGGACCTCCGGTCTCTGCCGTTCCCGCCTTATTGGTACGGTTTAGGTTCATGATTAAGGCGATACCTACTACCAGACCTAAACTAATACTAATCGTCATTAACACCCGTCTTCGGTTAAACGTTCCCGGTGTTTCACTTTTCTTTTTGAAGCTTGTCGCTTTTTCAGGTGTTGTTGTATATGCTTCACCAGACTCAGTTTCAGTGGGAATATCTTTTTTTTCTTCTGGCATTTTTCTCTCCTTCTGGCTGATTACTTTCGTTTTTTGTCGATAACCACCTGGTGCCTGTCAAGGCGCAGTGTTGCCTTTTCAATGAGCCGGTCAATAATTATCACGTGCTGGAATACGCGGTAGTTGATGATGTTATTGCGATTGTCAAAGACTGCGGGAAATGTTGCCTGTAACACTCCTGTCGGAAGCACGATGTAGGTTTGCCTTCCATCATCAAAAACAAGATCGGGAAACCAGCGGGGACGGCTGAAACGGTTGTGCCGTACACGGTAGTTAAAGGATAAAAAGCGCGGGTCGACGTTGGTTAACTTTGCATACGGTGAGCTTTCGCCTTCGGACGTATCAGAAACCTGCGGGAACGGGATAAAGTTATTCGGCATTCCATTAGGCGGGTAACGGAAGCGAACCATCGGCATGTACACGTTAGTGAAACTTTTTAAGACGATGTGATACACACGCCGGTCGGTATTGATAATCAGCGAAGCATTCAGAGAATGGGTGGAAGGCTTTATGTAGATGTGCTGTATGGTATTTCCATTTTCATGGCTGACACCTGCACCTAAAAGCCAGCGCTCAGAATCAGAGATAAAGGGCGAGTCAATGACGCGCTCTCCCGGTTCAAGACGGACTGCGCTTACCCGAAGCGGCTGCGCATAGACTTCGTACACCCAATCAGGATGGTAGTCGTAAATCATTGATGCATGGGAAAAATCGGAGGGGCGGATAATTCCTTCCTGGTTCGACTGCTGTACTGCCTGTTGTCCTCGTACTACCGGAGCAGGTGTAGATGCCTGAGGGGTAAAGACAGGGCGTTCGACAATAATTATTTCCGGCGGAGGAGGAGCAAAGACTTCATCAGGTATGCTAAAGGCAGCAACAGGATCGCTTCCCCGACCTTGTATGTTGCGCGCCTTACTTTCCATGTTAATTGTTTTACAGGATGCAAGAAAAATAATAGCCGTAGTACACAGTAACAATGTTTTCATAATTCAGTCATCTCCATGTTATCGATATAAATTCCAAGCGGGTTACGCCTGGCGCTTTCAGCTGTTACCGGTAATAAAACAATTGTTACCAGCGCACGCATCCGCGTATTCTTGCGGGATGTACCATCCAGGACAACATCTATCCAGTCAACTTGATAGGTATCCTGCGTGATGCGGATGATGCTTTCGATTTCTACTCCGCGCCTGACTTTCCCAACCAACTCAAATGGTGAGTTCCCCCGTAACATTCTGGTCATGTGCGGTTCATAGTTGGCGGTAACCATTGCGTATGTTTCGTCGATGTTGTTGAACAGCACTTGCGAGTCCGTGGATATTGAACGCAAATTAGTGATAAACTTACGCACCTGAAAAACAATTGCGGTTTCTGGTACTTGCAGTTGAGCCTGCCGTACTTCGCCAAGGTACTGCGCTTCTCCTGTAGGCATGATATTTACCAGTACCGGAACGGTCTGCTGGCGGCTTGCTGTACTAAAGAATAACAGTAAATTAAGGAACGATAAAAAAAGGATACCGCTTCCGATGATAAGCCGCCACCATTTCATCTCTTGCATTTTATCGAAAAGAATATCTGCGTAGGCTTTATCCTGCCCTTTGCGGAACGGGTTTTCTACATCAATAGGCTTATATACGGTACTTTTATGAGGTGCAGGCATTTTTTCCCCTATTCAACTTTACCAGCGCTTTCTTTTTTATCCTGGTTTATCCGTGCAGGCATTGGGGATGAGCTTAATTTATTCTGTTGTTCAGTGCTTGCATTACGCTGTTGTTCCTTTTTTACCATAAAGTTTTCCCCCATAGTTGTCCCGGCATTAAAGCGACCTTTCCCATATTCCTTAAAGCCCTGCCGATGTCCCTCGTTATCCCGCTTACTAAGGTGTTCCTGAAGTTGGTCGTGCCGGTTAATTCCCCCAGCTCCTCCACCTCCAGAGCCTCCACCACCCTTGCCTCCGCTTAAAAGGCTGCGCGCAAGGTTTCCGCCTCCGGAGACAATGGCTTCTTTGGCGCTTGCACCCATGCTGCCCATAAATGCTTTTGCCTGATCCCCGCCACTGCCGCCAAGTGTTTTAACAGCGTTCATTGCCCCCGCAGCCTGCATTATCATGCCCCCGCCAGCGAAAGCAGTTTTGGCAGCTCCTGCAGCAAGCGTTCCACCTAGCTTTTTTCCAGTTCCTGCTACTTTCGCCCCTGCCGCTATTGCTGATACAGCTGCTCCCATCGCTCCTGCCGCACTTAACGAAGGAGTGCCAGTTAATAACGATTGTGCAAGACCAGGGGCTGATTTACACAGGTAGAAAAACAGAAAGCTTATGAACAACACAATGATGATTTCATCAGGACGACCGGTAAATGGTTGGGTTGCATACCCGTTCAAAAGTGATATGTAGCCAAACAACAAAAGGAATATGCAGATATTGCAGAATAATAGCTTAATGAAGAATCCAATGATTGCGCCAATTAATTTTTCTGCCATGAACTTTGTTCCGTCCCATAGGGAAAGCGGAAACAAAATAATGCCGACGCCGGCGACAAGCATAAACTCTAGGAAAGCCATCAAGTATTCGATAACAGCAAATACTCCCGTAAACATAACCGCAAAGGCGCACAACAATCCTGTACCGACTGATATTAAATCAGGTATCCCAACCCCGTTTTTTGGAGCGTTCCGGGCAAAGTCCAGTGCGCTGTCAGCCACAAGAAGGACTATTCGTAAAGCGGCGGCTGGAGCTACAACAGAGTAGGTAACAATGCCGATTTCATTATTTCCTGATTCCCTGCGCTGTATAAGTGTTCCGAAATACTGCATCGGGTCTTTACTTGCTACTTGGTCTGATCGCATATTTGAACGTACCGATGATCGCCGCCTTCCTTCCTGCGGCGGAGTATTTGCAGCATCGGCAATTTCTACTTGCGAATCTTCGATGTACCGTGAAATGTGGCTGTACACACTTCCGTGTGCCCATTGAAATGCGGTATGGGTAATAAGACCAATAATACGCGGATATACTCCCATGATGATGACAAAGAACAGTACTGCTTTGACGATTTTTACCATGTTCTCTTTCAAGCCTTGTCCGGAAATAGCATAATTTATACCAGCCAATGACAGAGACACGGTAAGTACCCAGCGCCCAATATTCCAGGCTTGAGCTCTGAAAAAGCTTTGCATTGATACAATGATATCCGTTACAAAGAAAAATGCGGTATTGAGTGTTTCCATAGGTTATCCTTACGGTACGATAAAGAGCGAAAAACAGGTTATTGAGAAAAGTATTTTTAACTGTAGGGTTATTAGAGAACCTTACTGATTCTCTAATATGCTTTTAGTTAACAAACCGCCCTGGTGCTGGCTGTCGGGTAAAGAGTTCTTTGTTGTACATCTGTGAAAGGTCTGCATCAGGAGGCGGTGCATCGTTTCGTTTCTGCTGGGCAAGCTGGTGTTCCCGCCATTCGGCATCCGACATGGACTGATCGCGTAAAACGTTGTTTGTGTCTATTGCAATATTGAGCGAGGCTTGGTTTATTGCCCTATCGCTAGCATCTTCGCGTGAAGTTTCCTCAAGCATTTTAGCCTGTGCTTCCCTCACCCGTGCATTTTCTTCGGCAAGCATTTCGCGCTTGGTTAAAAGTATACGGGCAATGCTATCCTCACGTTCGCCCCATGCTTTGGTAAAGGCATAGTTTGCAGGACTTACCCCTAAGTTAATCCACATTTCACGGCGTTGCGCAGGGGTAATTTCCCCCTCCCAGTATTCAGCCCCATATGTTGTCCGTACAGAATTGGGAATGTCGTTAATATCACTTAAACTATGCCGCTTATTGCCTATCATAATAGCCTGGTTGTCCCAACGGCGGACAACTTCACGTTCTATATCCAACTGCCTGTTGTACCACTGCATAAATTCTGCGTAGCTGTGGACGTTTGTCATACCGCGTAAATTGTTGAGGGCTCGTTCTTCAGCACGGATCATCGCATCGAATTGATTGAGAGCATGTTTTACAGCGGCTGCTTGTTCTACAAGAATTTTTCCAAAGTATATCCCCTGTTCAATCTTAGTTTTTTCTAATAGTCCATGAGAAAGCACTCCAAATTCTACTACCATTGGTATTTGTGCATTAGCCTTGGGAACGGCAAATAAAATTACTATAGCCAAAAACAAATAAATCCGCTTCATAAAAACCTCCTAAAAAACTAAGGTCCTCTACTTTTAGACAAAGCCATCCCAAAGGACGGCTTTGTCACTTACTTTAATATACGCTGGTATGTTACAAGTTCAACGGTGAAAATATCACCATCAATACGAATCCTTCAATTATTACTGGTAACGTATCCATTACCAGTATTCTCTATTATATAGACAGCACCTTTTTGATATGAGATCATACCTAACCAGAAGAATAAATTATTTAACGTAAAGTTAATTGCAATAATAACAGCAAACAGAATTCATGACAAGTATTTTTTACTGGTACTGAGTATTATGCAGTATGAGCAGTTTGAAGTTCTTTCTGAACCATTTCAGAAATAATTGCAGTGGGCGTTTTATTCATTTCTTTGGCTTTTGTGGTAATATAGGCGGCGCTTGCCTCATCTAAACGTATCAGAGGAATACGGAATCGGGCTTTCGCCGGATCAACGTTGGGCGGGTTTTTTGTGTAGTGTTCATCAAGGGCAAAGGCTTCTTCTTCCGTCATGGTTTCCATAACTTCCATAGGTTGCTCCTATCCTTTTAGCAATTTAAAGAAAATATCCCTGCAAATCATAGCATGGAATATACAAATATGATCGCTGTACTCATTATACATGATCTCCAGTAAATTTCCACTAGTATCGAACCCAAGGCGAATGAAGCGATTGTTATATTCATCATCAAGTGGACCATCGTAATATGCATTTTCAAAGGCGGCAAGAATATCTGCTTCGGCTATCTTATGATTGAAAGCTGATTGTTTAAATGTTATGGGCATATTCTTCCTCATCAATTACAATATAGCCTACTATAATACCATAGTTAAGCTGTTTTAGCTTCTACTTCTTTTGCTACATCCGTATCAAGGCGTGTATAAGCAGTTTTAATGGAAACATTCCCCCGCTTTACCGCCTGAATAACATCATCAGAGGCATCTTTCAATATCCGCTTTGCCTGATACAGCGTAGCTCTACTTACTCCAAGACGTTTAGCGCAGGCTTCCATTTCACGCCCTGTACCGTCCCTGCCGTTTCGTTTGTGGAAGGCGCTAAGCTCATCGAGCACTTCAGCACCTTTGTTTGCCTTGCTCTCCTGCGCTTCATCCTCCCTTACAGACGACTGTACTTCAATACGGTGGATAGCCTGTTGTTGCTCCACCGTTTTTTGACGCGGTTCAGCTTCAGAAGGCGCATCCTCACCAAGAAGATGGCGGTAATCGATGTGTTTGGACGTAAGAATATCTGAACAGAACGAAGATCCAGGTTCAAACCCCTTGGTAAGTTCATCGAGACTTTTGTGGTCTGCACCTCCTATAAGACCCAGGGTAACCTTACCAAGGTCAAGGCGGAATAGCCGTCGTCCCAAGGGGCTTGTGTAAAAGTAGTCCCGCTTCATTGTTGCACTTGCAATAACGCCGATTTCAGCATCCGTGAGTCCGAATGCGCTGTATACCTCAAACATCCCATCGGTGCTCGCGTTTGGATCTGCCAGGTATATTTTCGTTAAGCACTGTTGAATGATGGTTGTTTTAAGGGCAGATTTCTCCACATCGGCAACATCCTGGGTAGCAAAGACTACAAAGACGTTCTTTTTTCGCAGTGTTTTAAGCCATTCGCCTATTTTTGCTGAAAATATTTCGTTCTTTAAGAAAAGCCAAGCCTCATCAAGAATGAGCAAAGTAAGCCGACCGTCAAACATTTTTTCGATAAGGGTAAAGAGATAAAAGAGCGCAGGAATTATGCAGCCATCTCCCTGCTTCATGAGTTGATCCATTTCAAAGGCGATAAAGCGTGCATCAAGGGATATGGCAGAAAATTTGGCATCAAAGATTTTGCCGTACTTGCCGCCGTCCCACAGGTAGTCCCGAAGCATTTCCTTAATAACCGGACGACCGCTTTGGTCGTGATAGTTGCAATACTGGATAAAACTCGTCAACGTCCTTGCTTGTTCTGGCTTATCTTTTAACTGTTCAAGCGATTCCTTTATGGCAACGCGCATCGGAGGGGTAACTTCGTAGTTATTTGCCGTAAACAGGGTTTCGATAAAGTCGATAGCGTTAAGGAGATCTTTATCGGTATCAAGGTCGCGTAAAGGCTGAAAGCTAACACCAGAGTCATTTTCCGCAGCAGGTTCATAAAACAAGCCGCCACAGGCTAAGCAGGGTTGGCGGCAGCTTCTGTCCTTATCAAAGACAAATACCCGTGAATGGGGGTACTTAAAAAACTGCATTTCAAGAAGGTTTAAGAATGTAGACTTACCTGCCCCTGTCGGACCCCAGACAGCTGCGTGTCCAACGTCCGAAGGGTTTAAGTTAAAGTAAAACGGCGTTCCTTCTGCCGTAGAGCAGATAAGATGGGGAAGGTCTACACCGGTAACATTTCCTGCGTGGATGTTACGCCGCATACCAGCCCAGACAGAAGACAGCGGCACGATGTGCGATAAGGTATTGGTCATAACCGGAAGCGCGCGGTAGTTGGCGTACACTTGACCCGGCATCATTGACTTGAAGGCTTCCAGGGCGTTGAAGGTTTCTTGTTTGCAGGTAAAGCCCTTACTGTTAATGACGGAGCGCACGGTATCTGCATACTGTTTCGCCGTTTCAAGGTCGGTTGCCCAGACCATAACGCAGGTTGTGTAGTACCCAAGGGACGCTATATCAGTTTCAATTTCGATAGCGGCGTTAATTGCATCTTCTTCCTTAACACCGGCTCCATGATTTCGTGTCTGAGTTACCTCTCCAGTTGTGGATTCTGCAAATGTTTGAAGCAGTGTCTTTCGGCTTCCCCGGTGCGCCTTCTCTTTTTTCTGCGCCTCTTTTTTACCGGCTTCTTTATCAAGGCAGATGTAGCGTACCATCCAGCGGTGCTCAAGGCGCAGGCGGTTTAGATCGTCAAGAATTGCCGGATACGTTTCTTCGGGAAAGTCGTTAATACCAACGATAGGTATCCAGTATTCGCCGAGCTTCATGGTAAGTGAAGTATCAAGCTCACAGTCCGGGAGTATTCGGTCAAGCATAATTTGAGTTGCCGGGAAGCGGATAGGGTGGCGGTTCATCGATATACTTGCGTGAAGGTAGGCAACAGTTTCCTCGTTGTTAAGCGGTTCTAAAAGCATATCGTAGGCTAAAACTGAAGCTACTGCATTTGTTTCGTTGACAAAGAACTCGACGTTCTCCTGCATACTTTTACCGCCGCCTGAAATGCCTGACTGAATAAACAGTTGGGTAAGTTTCTTCATGCTTTCTGACGGAGGCTTCCAGATAAAGGTGAGGTAGTATGAGGATTCAAAATGTTTGCCTGAAGCACGGAAGGCAGCTTCACGTTCCCGATCAATAAGGTAAGGCGCAAGCAGACTGTAATTTCCGGTGGGATATTCAAAGTGCGCTTTTGGATATTCCTGCGTTTGAAAACGCTGGGCTTCCATTTGGAACGCCCAACCTGCGCCCAGGCGCTTGGCAAAATCGTTAACCCTGAGCGCAAGACCTGCTATCTCTCTCCCTGAAGATGAATCAATATCGGGGGCGCGGTAAGCGAAGGTGCGCTGTAAAATGCCGTCCTTTTGGACTACAACCCCCTCGTGGAATTTTGTGATGAAGTTCCAGGGAAGATGCTGATAGAAAAACCCTACGCTTTTTTCGCTCACGGAATTAGCGTTTCCTTTTGCATTACGTTATCGAGGATTATATCGATACACCACTGGTCTGCTTTGGTAAGGCGGCGCATGATAAAGTACAAAAGAATAATGGGAATAAGCATGAAGTTAATGCGCAAACCGTAGATGAAAATAACGCCCAAAAACACCAAGAGCAACAACCCAGCCTGAGGGATACCGCCGAGCATTTCCCTTTGTAAAAGGGAGCGGTGCACCGGCTGTAAAAAAGGATTCATATTAACCATGATGCATTACCTCAAACCTGCGGCATTCCACACTTGCCTGACAACCTCACCACCGATACCAACGATAGCAATGCCGACAAAGATAGCGATGCAGTTACGCTTCATTTTCTCGTTATCCTTGTTGTAGGCAAAGACAATTCCCGTTGCAACGAAGATGATGATAAGAATAGTCCTGACCAAGGGACCGGTAAAGACTTCAAGAATTTGGTCGGTAAGGTTTTGCATTCCCTGGGGCACAATACCTTGTGCAAACAGCGGGGACGATAAAAAAATGGTAAACAGGAACGGTAAAAAATATTTTAGCCTTTTCATAAAAATCTCCTTGTTAAAGAAATAGTCGTTAAAACAATAAACAGCAGATGAGAGCAGAAAATGTTTTGCATTACGGCATAGCAGTACCCTCCATGATTTCCTGTACGGTTAAGGCTTCATCTACAAAGGGACCAAAACCTGCTTTATAGCGAAGGTGAATAATGAACTGGATTACCGTTCCCAAATCAGGGAGCGTTCCTAAAATCTTTTGTCGCAAGAGCCCTTGAATACGGGCTATAGTTGATGTTGCCGAATCTGCATGAATGGTAGTGATATTTCCCGGATGACCTGTGTTCCATGCTTCAAGCAGTTCTACCGTAACGTCCCCGGAACGAAGCTCGCCGAAGATGATACGCTTAGGCGACCAGCGCAGTGCCGTTTGAATTGCGGAAACTGCCTGGTCTTTTCGAATGTAAAGCTGCGTGGTGTTCTTGCTTTTGCATTGGAGTTCCGGGGTATCCTCGATAACATAAAAGCGTTCGTCCGGTGTTAATTCCCGCATCTTTTCGATACAGGCGTTGGTAAAAGTAGTTTTCCCTGAACCAGTAGAACCTGAAATAACAATATTGCTCCGTTTCTGAATATGGGAAATTATTTGTTTGTACATATCTTCAGTTATACGCCCCTGTGAAAGGTAATCATCCAAGGTAAAAATTTTATCAGCCGGACGGCGGAAGGTAATCTCTGGAGCAGATACCCAGGGCGGCAGAATTGCTGTTGTTCGTATGTTGTACTTAGGAATTATTGCTTCAAGGGTAGGACGCAGCCACTTATCAATGGGAATGTCGGACACACTAGCAAGTGAGTTTATAATCCGCAAGCGCTGCGAAGGGCTAAGCGTAAGTTCGGTATCGCTTGCACCCTTTTCAAAGTCATCAACTTGAACGCGTCCGTCTCCGTATACAAACACGTTCGTTACCGTTTTTGTATCAAAGTACGGCAAGAGCGGAGAAATATCGCCAAGAAGATTATCCATCTCCCTTATCTGGCGTTCCAGTTCATCTTCGGTTCTGCCCATATTGTCCTAAGTTCCTGAATAATATTTGTGTAACAGTCGCTCGAAAAACGGGGGATCGCTTCTCAGCGATTCCTGAAATGCAGTGTAGAACTTTTCATGCCGTAAGTTTGCTGACTTAAAAGCAGCATCGGCAAGATCGCTCTCTATTTCAGGGTGGTAGGCAAGCTGGCTTATATGCGTAAGGCGCGCATATTTAAACGATAGCTCTACCATATCATGCAGTTCTTCCAGGTGTTTTCTAAGTTCTTCGATACCCTGGAGTTTAAGCGTTTCATCCTTATGGTCTGAATAAATGTAGGCGGCAATTGCAGCACGGATAAGTTCGTTTTCACTTTCAATACGATTATCCCTGCAAAAAGTCCGCAAGTCCTTTTCCATCTGGACAGTGAGGGAGACAAGTTTTTTCTTACCGTCGAGGCGTTTTTGTTTGATCATGGTGTTACGGATGTTTTACTCTAAGTGCCTGTTTTATTTAATACAGCTTTATTTCTTTACGCAGTTCTTGCAATTTCTTATTCGGGTAGAATACCTTAGTTTCATATTCTGTAACAGAAAAATAAATGCTGATTACTATCGCTATGACAATAGGAACAAGCAATAGTATTGTAATTATTTTTATAAATACGCCTTCTTCTTGCATTACCAGCCTATAAATAAATCTGCACACAGTGTTAGCGTTATACATAAGAGTAACAGAAAAATTAAAAATAATTGCCACAAGTAAAGAATAGGTAATACGATAACCTTTTTGAGCATTACGAAGTGCTTTCATTTCCTTTGTTACAAATTCCATTAAAAATTTATTTTCTGTAGTCAATGCCATTTCATACAGGGTGCTGATTTTTACAGGGTTTTCTTCTTTTCTAGAGAAAAAATTTTTAAAGCGCTTGTATAATACTTTAACATAAAACTTAAAAGCGCCAATGTATAAAAAATAAGAGCCGATGGCGGCAATAACACCTGTTACCCCTAAGAACAGCAATAAAAACGGTATTCCTGATGGAGTAAAGAAAATATTAAAGTCGATGTTTAATATTCCGTTTTTATAAACAATTACTGCTAAAGAATCAAATATAAATATGCTGTAGAGCAGTAAAAACACTGAAGGCACGGCAAGAATACGATCAGTATCTTTTAAGAAGAAAAACCCACACCCTTTTGATCCATCTTTCATAACTAGACGCTAACGGTTTTTACTGCCTGTGTCAATAGAATATACCTGATTTAGAGACAAATGCCGCAACACCCAATAAAACTAACATGGAAAAATTTGCTAGCATAATAAGAAGTCCAACGGTAAAGATTGACCAAAGCAGACATAAAGCAAGGGTACGCTTTACCCGGTATGCGCCGCTATTGTAGTTTTCTGGTGCCTCTTTAAGTCTCATGTTTCTTTCTTCCCGGCTGGGAACTTTAGCAAATATAGTAAATAAAAGCCATAGTAAATTAGAAATAGGTACAACTGCTAAAATAGGGGCATCAAATTGTTCTGTTTTAATCGCATTTGCCCCAGTAATTATTGAAACTATGCTCAAGAGCATAGAAAATAGGATAAAGTAATCACTTCGGTTGTTCCATATATGCAGTACGGTAGTTTTCATAACTTTCATATATCCCCCTTCCTCATTGCTTTGTTTGATCATACGTTAAAAACACGATCCATGATATTTATCAGTTTTTCTATCTTGATACCAAGAGCATCCATATCTGCCTGATTAACTGTCGTATTGGTTTTACCGTTGTCATAGATGTACGCAGCTATTGCTTCCCGCACCATCCCGCTCTCGCTTTTAATCTTGTGCATTTTACAGAAAGCTCTCATGTCCTTTTCCAAGGCAGCAGTCAGACGTACCAGTTTAAATTTTCCATCAAGGCGTTTTTGATTGTTCATTTAAGGAAATTCCCCAATTCGGTTTCACTTTCAGATTCTTCTTCAGCCTCATCTGGCTGAACTTCAATAGTACTCTCCCCCTCATATTCTTCCTCTTCGATCATATCGCCAAGTTTCTCCTGCAACGCAAGCGCTTGTTCATCCGTCATCTGCGGTGAACGTTCCGTATCATCATGATCAAACCACTGCTTACCATTAAGCTTGGTGATGGTATGCCTTGCCGCCTTAAGCGCGCCTTCCCGATTGGTAAATGCCGGAGGAAGAAGGCGGCTTTTGAATATCTCATCTTCATAGTAGACGTTCTTTACCCCAATATACGGCGGCTTGCCCTGGCAAATTAAAATAAATTGGTCAAGGGGAAGTTTGATGATCTCATCAGCGTTGATAAGGTTGCGCTCCTGATCCTGGCTAGAAAGATTTTTATTTGAGTACCCAACTTGAGCGCGCCCACCTGAGTAGCTTAAGTTCGCCCTGCTTATCGATTCCTTCCCGCAAATTTTACTGATAAGCTCGGCGCTCTCAAGCTCTCCAGAACCTGGAGCGTAAAAGATACTATTACGTGCATGAGCAAGGAACGAATGGTCTTTGGTGTAAATTTTAGTTAGCTGATTTAGCGACTGGAAGATTAGAAAGTAGTGAATACCGAACCCGTTGTGTATACCCATATTCATTTCCAGTTCATCCATGCGACCAAGTTTGTCAAACTCATCAAGGACAAATAATAGCGGTACTTTAAACTTACGCTTATTTGCACTTGTTTCCCCTCCGGTAAAGCGGCGTGCAAACAGGGTAATAAACATTCGAATCAACGGAGCAATACGTTTTACATCAGAATACTGGATAGTAAGGTACAGCGAAATAGGTACTGTCGTTTCTTCAAACTCGTTAATGTAGAACTCGCTGTTTAAGGTATTGCGTTTAATCTTTGGGTCTGCAAAGACTGCCAGTGCGTTATTAACCGTAGAAAGCATCGAGCCGCCTTCATCGTCGGGACGGTTACGCTGTGCAGTTGCCCCTTCAACAACAGCCTGATGGATAAGCTGGTCTCCGTGGTCGGCGCTAATCATAAGATCGTAGAGATACTTTTTATTATTGGGATCTTCCGGATCACCCTGCGCAAGAAACTCTCTGCATCCGGGAAGGCTTTTGTTTTTCCAGTCAGAACATAAACAGTGCAGAATAAGGGCGGTAAGAAAATCTTTTGCTCCGGTACGAAAGTGTTCTGAGCTGGCATTTCCCCCTCCTTCCGCAGGCGTGGTAAGAATATCTGCTATAAGGTTAGCATCACTAAAAGCGTCCTCACCTGCTCTGATTTCCATCATAGGGTTAAAGTGATGCCCTTTATCTCCGGTCGGCTCCCATCGGTATACTTTGCCGAACTGGTTTCTGAAACCTGAAGAAAAGTCAAAGTTTTCTCCCTTAAAGTCCAGCACGATAATGCTTCCCGGATACGACAACAATGTAGGCACTACACTCGATACGCCTTTCCCGCTTCGGGTAGGGGCAGACAGGATAGTATTGTAAATACCTGATTGAATTATTTTTTGTGCTGATTTTTTTAATCTGAGTATTACCGATTGTTTTACGGTGTCGTATTCTGCAGTTACTTTTGCCTGTGAAGTTTGTCCCAGGATCATACCGCCAGAAAGACCTAAAAGACCTGCTTTCTTTAAGTCCTTTTCCGTCCCCCATCGGGCAGTACCGAATATTTTCTGTGCAGCTCCCCGGATGATAATGAACTCAACTAAAAAGTAAAATGCAATAGCAATAGCCGATGTATAGCCAGCAATGGTAAACGCCTGATATAAATATCCGTGTATTTCACGCAGGCGGAAGTAAACAATCGACCACCATAAGATTAAAAATGGCTGATATAGCGGATATGAAAAATCCCTTATTTGTATTACATAAAACGGCATCCCTACCCATGCAGGATCGTACTGAACCAAGAAGGCAAAGTTCTGTGTACTAGCCCAAATGCCTATGAAAATAACAACCATTGTTATGAGCTTGAAAATAAAGCTTAAGAGCTGTTCGCCTTTTGCATCGTGAGGCTTGCTGCGGAGAAATTCGTTGTTCCCACTCATGTACTTTCCTTAATTTTTTGGATGCTCGTCTGTAGGGCGCTGGCATTCATATTCTGATTCTGTTTTATTCCACTTCCATATTTCTCTAAAGCTCTCTACGGTTTCCCGTACTGCAATATAAAGAGCAAAATAGGTGAGCCCAAACGTCATACTTCCCCAAAAGCCAAGCCCATGCCGCCCAGCAAACCAATAAAAGAATGCGCTGAGAGCTGAGTACCCCAATCCGTGAAAAAGCATGCCCCTGATAATTTTCTTTTTCCATTCACGACGCTTTATAAACCTTTGTAAAGACTCATCGTATTCGGCGCCGGGAAATTCCGTATCCAGTTCCTGGGTTGCTTCTTGCAGAAATCTTGCTTCTTGGATGTAATTGTTATCTCCATTTTCCCATAAAGGAAAAGGATATTTTCCACCTGTAGCATCGCCCTGGTACACGAATAAGGGCGGACTTCCACCGCCACCGCCGTTGCTATTATCGCTCATAGCATTTCCTCGTATCCTTTTACTTATTGCGTTTTATTCTTCAGCGTCAGGATCGTATAAAGTATACTCGTGCGGTTCTCCGTCTTTGTCATACCATGTACAGGAGGATGTAAGTTCAAGGCTTGCGTTACTTGAGTGGTACATAGCGGCAAGCATCGTTCTGAACTCGCTTCCGTGCCACGCGCGCTCCTTCATAAGCGGGTCATCTTGCACTCCACAGTACCAT